>Ga0268263_1001908_pt1 | contig 15468 bp, 6 predicted proteins | sample Biomet5_FD_190358 | JGI IMG/M metagenome (GOLD analysis project Ga0268263, IMG submission 190358) | Microbial communities from bioreactor (seeded with sewage sludge) at LBNL, California, USA - Biofuel metagenome 5 (SPAdes) (version 4) | ecosystem: Engineered > Bioreactor > Anaerobic >... | reverse complement strand
GAAGCATGGACACCAAGAGCAGCGCGATCTATAAAACGGGGGGACTCGTAATCGACGACGATGAAAAGACCGTGACAGTAGATGGCGAATATATCACGGTCACGCCAACGGAGTTCGGTATACTGAAGCTGCTGACTGAGAACGCCGGAAAGGTTTTCTCAATGGAGCAGATCTACGAGGACGTCTGGAAAGAACCGGCCTACAATCCGGAAAATACAGTTGCAGTCCACATCAGAAGAATAAGAGAAAAGATAGAGATCAATCCGAAAGATCCAAGGTATCTGAAGGTGGTCTGGGGCGTAGGTTACAAGATAGAAAAGCTGTGATCCGCCTTAAGTGAAAAGGGGTACAACAATGATAGAATCAGAAAAAGAAAAGAATGAGATGCCGATGGATGAAACTCAGACGCTAACCGAGCCGCCATCGGAGGAAAAGCCGCAAGAGGCGGCAAATATGACTGGGACATCAGGCCAGGATGAAGACACGGCATTTAGAGTAGAGTTTGTTAGGCCTAAGAAAGGTGCTGCCCGCAAAGGGGTATTCTGGGCAAGCACTTTGATATTCGTCCTGACTTCGACGGCAGCATATGTAAACGCTGGAATTCTATATGCTCTTTACAACATTGAGTCGGCAGCTGATACCAGCAGCGGAACGCTGGACAGCGCCATGACGGATTCATGGATCGTATTCCTGTCACTTGCTGCAGTTATGATAGCGTCATTTGTATTTGCTGTCATGAACGTGGGCGAACGTGACGAACAGGGCAAAATGAAGCTCAACTGGTTTGACAAGATATTTCTGGAAATAGATGCTGCAATGGCATTCATGGAATGTACGCTGCTGATAGTCTGCATGAATCTTTGCCTGGGTGTGATCTATCACACGGATTTCAGCAAGAGTCTTCTGTCGGACGCAGGCCTTGACCGCGATTATTTTGGGTCCTATTTCTCAGACTTCAATCCATACTGGCTTGAGATATTTATTACACTATTGTTCGTAATCTGTCTCTCAATCGTTTCTCTGGCCACAGTGCTTTCTGTAATAAAGAAGATCAAGGGCAGATGCCTGGCTCAGAATTCACTGATAGTCAGGGTAATCAGATACTTTGCCAACGCCTTCAAAGAGTCTGAGCACATACTGCTGAAGGTCATAGCCGTGCTGGTAATCGGCGCAATTCTCAGCGCAACTGGATACGGACTGATCGCGGTACTGATACTTATCTTTGTTTTTGCACCAAAGTATGTAAAAAAATATATGGAAGTCAGAAAGGGCGTAGCCGAGGTGAGACGCGGTAATCTGGAATACAAGATCCCGGTGACCAGCAATGGTGAGCTTGACCGCATGGCTATGGATATCAACGAGATTTCCGGTGCCTCAAGCGTAGCGATTCAGAATGAACTGAAAAACCAGCGCATGAAGACTGACCTGATCTCAAATGTTTCCCACGACCTGAAAACACCGCTGACTTCGATGGTCACCTATGTTGACCTGCTGAAGAAAGAGGGACTGGACAGCCCTGATGCGCCGCAGTATCTCAATATAATCGATGAGAAGACCAGACGCCTGCAGAAACTGACCGAAGATCTGTTCGAGGCAGCCAAGGCGTCAAGCGGTGCAATACCTGTGAACATAGAAAGAATCGACATGGAATCCATAGTCAATCAGGCATTGGCCGAACTAGAAGGCCGCATCGATCAAAGCGGTCTCGACGTGATCGTCAATGCAAAGACGGAGGATACTTTCGTTATGGCTGACGGCCAGCACCTGTGGCGCGTCATTGAGAATCTGCTGGTCAACGCCTGCAAGTACTCAGTTCCTGGCAGCCGCGTCTATATGGACATTACCGATGCAGGCAGCAGTCTTCTGCTGGAGGTCAAGAATATATCAAAAGATCCGCTGAACATCAGTGCTGACGAGCTGATGGAACGGTTCACCAGAGGTGATTCTTCGAGGAACACCGAAGGCAGCGGCCTGGGTCTGGCCATCGCCAAAGACCTGACGTCGCTGATGAACGGAACATTCTCCCTCTCAATAGACGGAGACCTGTTCAAAGCCAGCATCATGCTGCCAAAAGCATAATATACAAAGTTCTCAAAGCCGATCATGGCGGTCAAGCCGCGTGACCGGCTTTTTCTTATGCTGTAAAAAGGAGACTTCCGTATTTGGCAATATATAAATGCAGTTTTTCCGAATAATCGCTAGATCAACATGCCACAAGGCAAAATTAAAGGACCCGCAAGCAAAATTATTTGAAAATTAAATTTATTTATCCTGAAACGGTTGCACAATAGTTCAAATATGTTATAATTTGAACTAGACCGATAAAGAATTACTTAAAAATAACCCGCACTTGTTTAGTGAAAGATTGAAAGAAGGTTTGTTATGAAAAAGAAATTAGGAGCTATTTTCCTGGCCGCAACGATGGTCATGTGCTTCATGCCAAGTATGGCATTTGCGACAGTGGGAGCAAATGATGTAGCAAAGATTGGTGATACCGGTTATGCTACTTTGCAGGCTGCTGTGACAGACGCGAATGGTGCAGCTAATGGTGCCACGATAACATTGCTGAAAGATGTTACTATGTCACAAACTATGGCTATTGATGATGATGTTGTGATTTCAATACCATCGGGCAGCAATATTACATTAGACATGGCTGGAAAGACAATTAATTTTGGAAGTAGTTCAACAACATTAACTACAGTATCACGAAAATTGTTTGATATTCAGGGCACATTAACCGTGACTGGAAATGGAACAATAAATTCACTTGATTTAGGTGCCGCAACATATGTGAAAGATACCAGCTTTGCAGCCAGTATTTTTATAGTTGGCACCAGCGGTTCATTAAACATTGTAAATGGTACTTATAATACTGATTCATTTGCAGCATTGGTTACGGAGGGAACAACAACAGTAACAACGGCAGATTTTTCAACGGTATGTACAACCAAAGATTATGATTCTAAAGTTGTGATAGAAGTTGGCAACGGCACATTCACCATGAAGGGTGGCAGCGTAACGGCTACTGCAGGGTCAAATGCAAATACATTTTGTGGCATGTATGCAATGTACTCTTATACGGGCGGAGCAGTAACATTAGGTGACAGCGCAACAATGACAGGGCCAACGATGACTTCATATATGGCAACTCTTGGAGCTAATAATACTACTGATCCAACGAAATATATTATTTACGGCGGAAAATATACAAGTAATTTTAGTGACACAAAAAATTATAGATATTTTGGCGCAGCAGTATATGCTTCATCAAGAGGCACCATAGACATTTATGGTGGAGAATTTATTGGCCAGACCGCAATATCATTTCCGTATTCAGATGCCAATGTAAACTGCAATATTTATGGGGGCACTTTTAAGGGTAACGATTCTAGCTTTTTTGTTGGCAGCAAAGCTGTAAACAGAACCGGCGCCGCTGCAAACAGTATTAACATTTACGGCGGGGTATTTAGTTCTGATCCAGAAAATATTGGTGTTTTAAGCTATGCAAATTCTGTATGGACAGAAGCAGCACAGAAAGTAGATTATGTTCCATCAGGATACGATGTATATAATAACACTTCAGCTCAGACATGGAGTGTGTCACATCATTATGTTGCATCTCCAACAACACCGACTACTACAACGACGACTACTACGACACCAACAACTGGCGGATCCACGACAGAGACTCCAGTTGCAACAGTAACAACGACTACTCAGCCGACGGTTACTGTAACGGATAATACAGCAAAAGTCACAGTTCCGGCAGAAGATACGGCAAAGATAGTTGAGCAGACTGCAGCAGCAGAAAAAGCTGCAGCAGATGCAGGAACTAAAGTTGAATCCAATATCGTTATCAGCGCAGGAACATCGACAGCAGCAAAGACAGAAGTCGTTCTCCCTGCAGCAACAGTAAATGATATAGCGACTAAGACAGACGCTTCACTGACAGTTGAAACTCCGGCAGGCGATGCAAAGATCGACCCTGAAGTACTCGACAAGGCAGCGGAGACAGCTGGAACTTCAGGAAACGTTACTCTCGTTATTGAGAAAATAGCACTGGAGACACTTCCGGCAGAAGCTCAGGAAGCTCTTGGAAAAGATGCAATAGTTGTTAAGGTAGAACTGATCACTGACAACGGCAACATCACCACATTCCCAGAAGGAAGCGGGATCACTCTTTCATTGACGCTCGATCCAAGCACTGATGTCAGCACAAAGAGATTCGTATATGTAACCAGCACAGGCGTGATAACTGAGATCCCATACAAGGTAATAAACGGCAAGGCTGTCGCAAAGCTTCCTCACCTGTCATATTATGCATTCATGGATAAAGCACAGGCAGATGCAGCGATAGCAGCTCAGAATGCAAAGATCAAGGCCGGCGTACAGGCGACCAAGGTCATCAGTCTCAAGGCAGTTCCAACTAAAGGCAAGGTAAAACTTACATGGAGCAAGACTGCAGGCTACAAGATGGACGGATATCAGATCTACAAGTCATCAAAGTCAGCAGGCGGTTACAAGCTTATGAAAACAGCGGCAGGCAAATACTACATCAACACTATGGGACTGAAAGCAGGAAATACTTACTATTACAAGGTAAGAGGATTCAGGACCATCGACGGAGTCAAGGTTTACACTTCCTTCGCTAAGATCAAGGTTGTAGCAAAATAAAAAAATTTAGACATGACATAAATTTACCGCTCCGGAATTTCCGGAGCGGTATTTTATATGGGCTCCATGCAGCCGTTTACAATCTGCCTTTGAATATGGTAAAATCATATAGAATAAACCGTAACAGAAAGGCAAATCATGAAACGATTGACCATAGGCATTCTGGCGCATGTTGACTCTGGAAAGACATCGCTGTCGGAGGCCATGCTATATAAAACTGGAGAAATAAAGGAACCGGGCAGGGTGGATCACGGAGATTCATTTCTGGACACGGATCCGAAGGAGAGAAACAGGGGCATCACAATATTTTCCAAGCAGGCGATCCTGGAATGGGATGACATGTATGTGACGCTTTTGGATACGCCGGGGCATGTGGATTTTTCGGCGGAGATGGAAAGATGCCTGTCAGTGCTGGACTATGCAATACTTGTAGTCAGTGGCAGCGAAGGCGTGCAGAGCCATACGGAGACGCTTTGGAAGCTGCTGAAAAGATACCAGATACCAACCTTTATTTTTGTGAATAAAATGGATCTTTCCATATGGAAAGAGTCGGAACTCATGGAAATCCTAAAGAAAAGACTCAGCGGACAGTGCGTGAATTTTGGGCTGGGCGCAGCAGATGGGAAGACTGCAGTCAGCGGGAAGAGTGGAGACGGCGTCAGCGGCAGCGGAGAAGCAGACAGGCAGGCCGAGAGCGGATTTTTTGATGAGATAGCCATGTGCAGCGAAGCTTTGATGGACAGCTTTCTGGAAAAGGGAAGCGTTGGACGTGATGAGATCGCGGAAGCGGTGAGAGAACGCCAGGTATTCCCGTGCATTTTCGGGTCGGCACTAAAGATACAGGGAGTCGAAAGGCTGCTTCAGGCAATCAGCGAGTATACGCTGCCGAAAATACCAGTTAGAGAATTTGGCGCCAAGGTATTCAAGATATCAAGAGATCAGGCAGGCACCAGACTGACTTTCATGAAGATCACCGGCGGCACATTAAGAGTAAAGGACCGGCTGACGGGAGTCACCCGCGGTGAAGACTGGGAGGAAAAAGCCGATCAGATCAGGATATATTCAGGAACAAAGTTTGAGACAGTTGAAGAAGCAGAGCAGGGAATGGTCTGCGCCATCTGCGGTTTGGGCAAGACCTGGGCAGGAGAAGGACTGGGAGCGGAAACTCAAGGCATGGAAGGAGCGCTGGAGCCGTACCTGACTTACAACGTGGTGCTGCCGGATGGAGTCGATCCGCACACTGCGCTGCAGAAGTTCAGGGAACTGGAGGAAGAAGACCCTAAACTCAATGTGACCTGGAACCAGGAGATAGGCGAGATCCACTTCCACCTGATGGGCGAGATCCAGATGGAGATACTTGCAGCAACCATCAAAGAGAGATTTGGGTTTGATGTGGCCTTTGACCACGGGAGCATAATATATAAGGAAACGATAAGCGATTCCGCCTACGGAGTCGGACACTTCGAGCCGCTGAGACACTACGCCGAAGTGCACCTGCTGCTGGAGCCAGGAGAAAGAGGAAGCGGCATGTGTTTTGATACGGCGGTCAGCGAGGACGAACTGGATAGAAACTGGCAGCGGCTGATACTCACGCACTTGGGAGAAAGAGAGCATCTGGGCGTTTTGACAGGTTCGCCTATTACCGATATGAAGATCACGCTGGTTGCAGGCCGAGCCCACAAGAAGCACACCGAAGGCGGCGACTTCCGGCAGGCCACATACCGGGCAGTGCGCAACGGCCTGATGAAGGCGGAAAGCGTGCTGCTGGAACCGTGGTTTGATTTTTTGGTGACGGCGCCGACGGAAAACATTGGACGCGCCATGGCGGACATCCAGAAGATGAACGGAACCATGGGAGAACCGGTGCCTGTTGACGACGGCAGCGGAACGGCTATGTCGGAGCTTACGGGAAGCGCGCCGGTGTCAGGCCTCAACGGCTATCAGCAGGTGATGAACGGATATACAAAAGGCCGCGGCAAGATCATGTGCTCGATCAAAGGTTACGGTGTCTGCGCTGATGCGGCGTCTGTCATTGAAAAGACAGGCTACGACCCGCTCAGCGATCTGAACAACAGCCCTGATTCGGTGTTCTGCGAAGGCGGCGGCGGCGTGACCGTAAAATGGGATCAGGTGGAAGACCGCATGCATGTTGAAAGCGCGCTGAAGAGGAGCAGTGTTTTTGACGACGATGCGGCAGTGGCGGCCAGAGCAAAAGCCTACGCGTCCACGCTGGCCAGCGATGCAGAGCTTATGGCAATATTTGAAAAGACCTACGGCCCGGTCAAGGACAAGCGCAACATCGGATCTCGGGTGATCAAAGCACGCCCTGCGGTGTCTGATGAGCCGGTATATAAAGGAAAGTCAAGGCAGTATGACGGAGTGCCATATCTGCTGGTGGACGGATACAACGTGATACATGCATGGGATGAGCTTTGGGACATTGCCAAGAACGATTACGGTGCCGCGAGAGACAGGTTAATAGATATAATGTGCAATTACCAGGGGTTCACTCAGGAAGCGGTGATCGTTGTTTTTGATGCGTATAAGGTAAAAGGCAATCATGGCTCAACGGAGAAGGTCAGGGGAGTCAGCGTCGTTTATACTAAAGAGGCGGAGACTGCGGACATGTACATAGAGAAGGTGACCCATGAGATTGCTAAGAAGCATCTTGTCAGGGTCGTGACTTCCGACGCTCTGGAGCAGATGATAATCCTCGGCCATGGAGCGCTGAGAATATCGGCAAGAGAATTCAGATCTGAGATGGACAAGGTGGAAAGTGCCATCCGGGAATACTTCGGATAGGAATTTTGAGCATAAAAAAATGGTGATCTGTGACGGGTTCGAACCGGCGACCTTCTGGTTGTGACCCAGACGCTCTCCCAGCTGAGCTAACAGATCATCAAATGATATAAGACAGTATAGCACAAAACTTCTGCTTTGGACTATATATCAGTGAATTTTTTCAAAGTTTTTTTCAGGATCTCCGGGTCGAGAGGCTTGGAGATGTGAGCGTTCATACCTGCTGCAAGGCAGCGTGAAACATCATCGCTGAAGGCGTTGGCAGTCATGGCGATGATTGGAATAGTCTGTGCGTCCGGTCTTTTCAGAGACCGGATTTTTTTAGTGGCTTCGTAGCCGTTCATTTCCGGCATCTGTATATCCATAAGGATTGCTGCGAAGCCGCCGATTTCTGAATTGCTGAAAGCATCTACTGCTTCAGCACCGTTGCTTGCAGTGAAGGTTTCGTATCCGAAAGTGGTAAGCAGACGCACGGCGATAATGCTGTTGAGCCTATGGTCCTCAGCTATAAGAATCTTCGGAGCGCTGCCACGTGGTCTGGATGCCGATTCGTGATCTTCGAAGACCTGAGCATTATTGGAGACTGTGTCCATAGCTTCAGGAAAGCGGAAAGATACGCTGATCTCAGTGCCTTGCCCGACGGTGCTGGTGACATTTATAGTTCCGCCCATTAGGTCGGTGAGTTTTTTGACTATGGAAAGGCCCAAGCCGGTGCCGTTCATTTCATGATCCCGCAGCGGGTTGTCTGTCTCCTGAGCAAAAGGCTCAAACATGGTTTTCTGGAATTTTTCGCTCATGCCGATGCCGTTGTCTTTGATAGAAAAACTGCAGTCGATCATGCCGTTGTCAGTTCTTTGTCCAAAAGATGTGAAGGTTATCGTACCGCCGGCATTGGTGTATCTGACAGCGTTTGAGATGATGTTCATTACGATCTGATTCAGCCTGACCTTGTCAGTAGTTATAACTGCACTAGTTCCAGTCTGCTCAACGTGGAAATTGATGGATTTCTCTACGCAGAGCGGTTCGAACATGTTGGTGATGTTGCTGATGAATTCACTGTATGGATATGGTTCCGCCCTCAGTTCAATGTGGCCGCTGTCGATTTTTGAAATGTCCAGCATGTCGTTTATGAGACTGAGCAGGAAGGCGTTGGAAGCTTTGATCGTGCTGAGGTCATAAGACAGCTTCTTTTTATCATTCATGTCAGCCATGGCAAAGGACGTCATGTTGCTGATGACGTTCATTGGAGTTCTGATGTCGTGGCTTATGCGCGAAAGAAAATCTGACTTAGCTCGGTTTGCGCTTTCTGCAATTTTCAGAGTCTCTTCCATAATGTGCAGCTGATTTTGTTCCTGTTCGTACGATTCCGTAAGATCTGTCTGTATGACGAGAATCTCAGTTTTGGAATCGTTGAGCCAGCTGTATTGCAGCTGTTTCAGGAGCATTTGGTCGCCGTTGTTATGCCTGTATGTGAATGAATAGCCGGGTCGTTCCGAGATCTCAGCAATGATTCGGGAAATGGCGGTATTCTGCCTGAAAAGTGAGTGGTCTTCGCTTGCAACAAAGTGCACAATATCATAGGTAATACACTTTTCGTAGTTCATGCGTGTCTTTATCGGCAGTTTATCTATATTTTTATTAGTGTTGTGGAATTCAAAAGTCCTTGCAGCCGGATCTATGAGGCCAATATAGTCGCACTTTTCATCGGTAACTTTTGCTATTATCTCATCATCTTTTTTCTTCTCTGTGTTGTCGACTGTATAGCAGAGCGCTTCTACGTCGCCTGTATCAGGGTTTTGAAGCAGATGAACGTAAACTTCAGCCCAGTGAAGTTTTTCATCTGAGAGGACTATTGGATAGGTAAAGTCATATTGTGATATGCCGTGCCGGTACCCGTCTATCAGTTGCTCGCGAGAGAAGTTGCTGATGAATTCTTTTTTCATTTTTTCATCAGCAATACTGCATGCAACCGATGATATATATCCGTCCACGGTCCCGGCTTTCTGGCGAAGCAATATCTCAGGGTATGGGCTCTGTCCGTCGCCGCAGTAGTTCGTGGTCAGATTGAGCCTGAAGGAGCCGATGGAATTAGGGTTGTTCTCAGTAAGCTGTCTGTAAAGCCTTCTGTATTTTTCTGCCTCCATCTTCTGAGACGTGATGTTCTGACCAATGCCATAGGCGCGAACAGGTCTGCCCGATTCATCAAATACAGTAGTGTATGTTATGTATTCACATCTAGGCTCGTGCCCCTCGTTGAGCTTGTACCATACTTCGCAGGAGGCTGTCGGTGATCCGGCATCGATTTTTTTGTAAAGATCGAGGAATTTCTCGGCATCTTCATCAGCAATGAAAGGCAGCAGCGATTCGGGAACGTTATCCATATGGGGAGGAAGACCAAACTTATTGTGATCATAGGAAGTGAATTCGTTGGTACCCATTGTAATGCAATGATGAACGATATCATATTCCCACACCACCAGTTTGCCCACTGATACAGCCGCTTCGTACATGCTTCTTGCGTTCTTTGCTTCTAATTCACTGGCTTTTTCAGCGGTGATATCGGAAAGACATGCAAAAACCATGCGTCGCCCAGAGAGTATTGCTGCTCTGCTGTTGATGCGGACCCAGCGGTATTCGTCAGAATCAATTGAATCTCTGTATCTGAATGCAAAGGATACGTCTCTTTCATTGAAAGGAAGAGAAATCATCTCTTTCATAACGTATTCACGGTCATGTTCGTGGATTTGGGCAATCATTTTCGGATCTGAAAGAGAAAAACCGGCACCGGTGTTGAGTATTTTCTGGACATATGGATTCACTGCAATAGGCGTGACTTTACCGTCCTTGAATTCGCTTACGCCGACGCCGACAGGAAGTCTGGTTATGATGTCCTGCAGCATGTCTCTGTCATAGGTCAAACTCTCCTGCTGCTTTATCTGTTCGGTTATGTTGGACGAGAAAATGGCAATTGCCTGGTGGCCAAACCAGTCTACTTCTCTGCAGTCAACGCGGAACCACATGTCGAATTCAGGTGCATAAGAAGCGTCACCGTGGTAAAAGCCGTCTTTCATGTTGGCAATAGAGCACCACGGGCATGGTTTGTCAAGATTGCTGACATACTCATAACATTTGCGGCCACAGTAAGACCCGTTGCCTTTGACGCCCATTATTGCCTGATGGTTGGCGTAAAGGAGCTCGTGAGTATTTTTGTCTATCACGTAGGCGATGTCAGCTGATCTGTCGAGCAGGCTTGCGTGTGATTCTGTTGTCGAAGAGATGTTGGTAAATATGGAGATGATCAAAGGTGCTCCGTCGGAGGTTCCGATCATCCTGCCCTTTGCCATCACCCAGGCGAAGGATGTCTCGCGGTGATAGATCCTATATTGAAGTGTGACGTCGCTGCCCGCCAAAATTGAAGGTATGTTGGACGCTACCAGCTCTCTGTCTGCATCCATAACAATGGCAGACGCGTCTGACGCTGTCATTTCTTCATATTCTTCTTCCGTAAGTCCGGATATCCGAGCAAGTGAAGGAGAATGGTATATGGTGAGAAACTTGCCGTCAATTATCTTGTAGATGGCAAAATCACCAGGATTAGAACTGATGATCTTTTCTATATCTTTACTATTTAGTTCCATGATGGTATCCTCCTCAGGATATTCTTTTTGCCGCCGACTGGCAATTGGTGCCGCCTTTTGCTGACTTGCGGGCGTCGGGCCATTGCAAGCCTTCGAATAGTGGCAGCCTATGATGTTATCTTGACATTATTTTACCATAACGCCAAGGTCATTACAATAAAATCAAGCCGTGCGAAATGTTAATTGTCGGCGTAGCTGCGTTCAAAAGCTGAATATACCTTTTGTCATTATTTTCTATACTAATCTGCGGAAATAGTATATAATAATTCTGTGGCAGGTGGCGGGTTACGGCATATACCTGAGGCCCGCCGCCCTATACTATCAAATGGAGAGGATTTAATGAAAGAAATATTTGTTTCAGACCTGGAAAGCGGAAATGAGATCACCGCTTTCTTTATGGTCAAAATGATAGGAGTAAAACTTGGATCGAATAAAAAACAGTACCTGGATGTGACTTTGGGAGATAAGACCGGAGAGGTCTCATCTAAGAAGTGGGATGTAGACGACAGAGAACTTGACGGACTTTCGGGCATCAAGGCTGGGGATATCGTAAAGGTTAAGGCTCAGGTCACTGAATGGCAGGGCATGACACAGCTAAGGATATCCAGGATTCGACCGAGGGCCGAGTCAGACGAGATCGTAATGGAAGACTATATCAAGGCAGCGCCTGAGGATTCAGAAATGATGTATGAATACATCTATGGCGTAGCTGATGGTCTAGAGGATCAGGATCTCAGAAAACTCTGCACAGAACTTCTGGCGAGAAATCACGACAGACTTATGTATTATCCGGCGGCATCCAAGAATCACCATGCGGAATACGGCGGACTGCTGTATCATGTGAAGAGGATGCTGATGACAGGAATTAAGGTTTGCGAGGTATATACAAATCTTAACAGGGATCTTGTCTGTGCTGGAGTCATTCTCCATGACATTGAGAAACTCAATGAGATAGAGTCAAATGAATACGGAATATCACCGGGATATTCGTTTGAGGGTCAGCTGCTTGGGCACATCGTTCAGGGTGTCAAGCTTTTGGATAAGGAAACCGAGAGGCTTGGATTCCCAAGGGAAAAGGCAATCATGCTTGAGCACATGATACTATCCCATCACTATGAGCCTGAGTTCGGAAGCCCTAAACGTCCGATGTTCCCTGAGGCAGAGCTGCTTCATTATCTGGACATACTGGATGCCAGAATGTTCGATATGGAAGACGCTCTTAATTCAACAAATGCCGGGGAGTTTTCAGAGAAAGTCTGGACCCTGGATAACAGAAGGGTGTATAAGGTCAGTGACGAAAAATAATGATTTACGGAGGAACTGAAATTGATTAAATTTGACAAGGATGTTCTATCAGCTTTGCATAAGCTGGAGAGCGAAGGTTTCGAAACCTATGCAGCCGGTACCTGTGTAAGAGAATCTCTTGCAGGGGCGACCGTATACGACTGGGATCTCATAACCAGAGCCGGAATAGACGATATGAAAAGATTGTTCCCGGATTCCCTGGTGTTGAGTCAAGCCAGGCAGATCATCAGAGTTGACTATACATACGAGGTCGAGAGAAAAGATGAGGACGACAATGTTACGACCAATCTGGAAGGAGCAGTTCTCGACATACGGAATTTTGAGGGTGAAGTAGAAGAATTCCTCAGGAAACAGGGTTTTACTATCGATGCGATGGCAGACAATCCGGAGAGAAGCTTTATCGATCCATTCGAAGGAAGAGAAGACATAAAAAAGAAGCTGATCAGGACGATAAAGGATCCTGACGAACTGTTCAAGGCGGAGCCGATTAGAATGCTGCAGGCAGTTCGCATGGCTGCAGAACTTGACTTTGACCTGCATAAGTCAGTATTCGATGCAATAACAGTAAACTGGAGACGTCTGGCAGATCATGACGCTGATGAGATCAGACCTGAATTTGAAATGCTCTTAACGGCCGACAATGCCGGAAAAGGTCTCAATATGCTGGCAGGTACTGGACTGATGCCTGTAATAATCGGAGAAGATCTTGCAAGACATATGAAGTCAGGTGAAATGAAGAACTTTTTAAAACTCTGCGAAAATATCGACAAGACTATGCCGGTGAGAATGCGCAGACTTGGACTTTTCTATACTATATTCGACAAGAAGCGCGGCCTGGAGGCTATCGAGCGAATGAAATTCGATGAAGAGAGCCGCGGATTATTAAAAGATGCAATGCTTGAGTTTATAAATATCCAGTTCCTAGGCGATATCAAACAGTTCAAGAAATACGTAAGTGAACTGGGCATGGAACGTTATGATTATCTGCACAATCTGAACAAAGCTCAGAGAATAGTATATGAACAGGAATTAACAAAAGTCGACAGCAGAAACTATTACATGAAAGAAATCGTTACAAATAAGGAGCCACTTTTTGCAGAGGATCTCTGCATAGATATCAATGATATCATGGAAGCAGGAATAACCGATGATCCGGAGAAAGCTGAAAGTATTCTTTTCATGTGTCTTGCCCCGGTACACGACGATCCAAAGAACAATGACAGAACGTACCTGCTGAAGATGGCGAAAAAATATAGCAAGAGCAAACTGGCTAGCTCTACCAGGTATGTAACCTGGCTGAAGTAGCCGTACGACCGGAAACCGGAAAGAGGAAATGGAAGAAAAACAGGGCACAATAACTGAAATAATATTCCGCAATGATGACAACGGCTACACGGTTGCCGTAATGGAGACAGACGAGGAAGAATTTACCGTCGTAGGCGTACTGCCGGTATGTGTAAAGGGTACCGGATACCGCATGCGGGGGAGTTTTAAAGTGCATCCGACCTATGGCGAACAGTTTGCTTTCACAGAATACGAAGAATTGCTCCCTGAAGGCGCTGACAAAATCACTGCCTTTCTTGCGTCGGGAGTAATCCGCGGCATTGGCCCAAAGACTGCGGCGCTTATCGTCGGACATTTCGGTGAAAACACCCTGAAGATAATTGAAGAGGAACCGCGCAGGCTGCTGGAGATCAGCGGCATAGGCGAGAAGAAAATCGCCATGATCAAAGAGTCCTACGATGCACATCGCGAATTTGCAACCATTTCAATGTTTTTCCAGCAGTACGGCGTGTCCAGTGAATACGCACTCAAACTGTACAAAGCCTACGGCGCCGATTGTGTCGACATCATCAAGGAGAATCCTTACCGGCTGGTCGAGGAGGTCAGAGGCATAGGCTTCCATAAGGCGGATGTCATCGCCAGCAAAATGGGTATAGAAGAGGAAAGTCCCTTTAGGGTAAGGAGCGGGATACGCTATGGGCTGGTCTATTACGCAGGCGAAGGAAACACCTTCATGCCGCAGCAGGAGCTTTGTGAGAAAGTAGCGGAGCTGCTGGAAGTGTCGACAGAGCTGGTATACGATAATCTCGTGCAGATGGCCTTTGAGGGTGATGTGAAAGTCGACGCTGTGGATGGACAAAATGTGGTCTATCTGTTTTTCTATTATCTGGCAGAGCAGAAGGTATGCGCCAATCTTGCACTTCTGAGTTCGGCGCCGCTTAAGTCGCTGACCGTTGACCCTGACAATATGATATCCATGACGGAAGGCGAGACTGGAATCAAGCTTTCGGATAGGCAGAAAGACGCGGTCAAGAGTTCGCTGACAAGCGGCATCTCAGTGATCACCGGCGGTCCGGGAACAGGCAAGACAACGATAATCAATGCAATAATAAAAATATTCAAGAATAGCGGCCTGAAGACTGCCATTGCAGCACCTACGGGACGTGCAGCCAAGAGGATAACGGAAACATCAGGCAACTATGCTTCAACTATCCACAGGCTTTTGGAGTATGCCTACTCTGACAGCGAAGATGATATGCAGTTTGGCAAGAATTCAGACGACCCGCTGGACTACGACGTGATAATAATTGACGAGGCTTCAATGATCGATCTGCTGCTTATGAAGGGGCTTACTGACGCTATCAAGCCCGGTACCAGGCTCATCATGGTGGGAGATGCAGATCAGCTTCCATCAGTTGGAGCAGGAAATGTCCTCCGCGACATTATTGAAAGCGAATATGTGCACACAGTCAAGCTGGTGGAGATCTTCCGCCAGGCAGAGGAAAGCATGATCGTCGTAAATGCCCACAGAATCAATAGAGGCGAGTATCCGTTCCTCAATGAGAAAGACAAGGATTTCTTCTTCATGGAACGACAGAGCGAAAAGGACATGGTCAGCCTGATCTTGGAGCTGGTGACAAAGAGACTGTCTTCCTATTACCGCGATATTGAGCCAATCAGAGACATTCAGGTGCTCACTCCGGTGCGGAAAGGAAATCTTGGCTGCGTATCGCTGAACAGCGAGCTGCAGCAGGCGCTGAACCCG
>Ga0268263_1001899_pt1 | contig 15552 bp, 14 predicted proteins | sample Biomet5_FD_190358 | JGI IMG/M metagenome (GOLD analysis project Ga0268263, IMG submission 190358) | Microbial communities from bioreactor (seeded with sewage sludge) at LBNL, California, USA - Biofuel metagenome 5 (SPAdes) (version 4) | ecosystem: Engineered > Bioreactor > Anaerobic >... | reverse complement strand
TCCGCGCCCCGTCCTGCGGCTGGCCCGCCATGGATGCCAGCGTCGGGAACATATCGGGGTCGGCCGTGGCCAGCACGGAAGTCACGCCCTGGCTGGCCAGGCCCTTCAGATACCCGCGCACCTCGCCGGCCTTGTCGGGACCGACGGTGCCCATGACCGCATAGCCCATGGTGCCATGGTTGTGGCTGTCGAAGATGCCCGGGATGATGCGGGCATCGCCGTAATCGATGCATGCCCCGGTAAGCCGGGCAGCCGGTCCCAGGTCTTTTATCTTGCCCTGTTCGATATCCAGATAGCCATCGAGAAGGCCGTTCTCGGTATATATGCGTCTTGATCTGATTTTCATCGTTCTGATCCTCCACCACCATTATAAGCCCGTCAGACGCCCGTGACCGACCGTTCCGGGCGGCGCACGACTTTATGAATACCATATGCCTGATCACAAAACCGGCCGCTTCTTGGCACCATGTGGCAAACCGTCCATGACCGCAGTACGGCGCAGTGCCGATGCCATCCATCTCCCGCCGGACGTCCCGGCCCGCCTGAGGGCCATGGCCGCCGCCGTCCTCCGGCTCGTCCTCAGCAGACTGACCCTGGAGCAGATGCACGACATCGGGCTGCTCGGCCTGTTCGGCTTTAGTACCGACGACCGCAGGGATTTGATCGAAAAGGTACGCGGCGTCACGGTCGCGGACATCAGGGACGCGGCTGGCGTGATCGAGCGGGCGCTGACCGCCCGGGCGTCCGTCAGCGTCATCACCGCCGAAAAGCCAAGACCTGCGCGGAGCGTTCCGACCGATCGCCCAGATGCCATGAACCGACGGCCATACGCCATCGGCATCAGGAAGGCTTCGCGCCTTCTTTTTCTTCGACCGGTAGGCGGGCACAAAAAACGCCGTCGTCCGAGGACGGCGGCGCTAAGGCCCATCATTATCTCAATCCAGCTCGAACTGACCCGTATAGAGCTGATAATACTTGCCCTTCTGAGCCAGCAGGTCGTCATGGTCGCCGCGCTCGATGATCGCGCCGTGGTCCAGCACCATGATGGCGTTGGCGTTGCGGACCGTCGACAGCCGATGGGCGATTACGAACACCGTCCGGCCATGCATCAGGTTATCCATGCCTTTTTCGATCAGCGACTCGGTCCGGGTGTCGATCGACGAGGTGGCCTCGTCCAGGATCAGCACCGGGGCATCGGCCACGGCCGCCCGGGCGATGGCCAATAGCTGCCGCTGACCCTGGGACAGGTTGGCGCCGTCGCTGGTCAGCTTGGTGTCGTAGCCTTCCGGCAGCATCCTTATGAACTCGTCGGCGTTGGCCCGGCGGGCCGCCTGGACGATCTGCTGGTCGGTGGCGTCCAGCTTGCCGTAGGCGATGTTCTCCCGGACCGTGCCGGTGAACAGGTGGGTGTCCTGCAGCACCATGGCCAGCGAGCGGCGCAGGGCATCCTTCTTGATGTCCTTGACGTCGATGCCGTCGTAGGTGATGGAACCCTTGCCGATGTCATAGAAACGGTTGATGAGGTTGGTGATGGTCGTCTTGCCGGCGCCGGTGGCTCCGACGAAGGCGATCTTCTGGCCGGGCTTGGCATAGAATGACACATCGTTCAGGACGGTCTTCTTGCCGTCGTAGCTGAAGTCGACGTCATTGAAACGGACGTCACCCTTCAGCTCGACCAGCCGAGAGCCCGCCCCGTCGGGCACCTTCCAGGCCCAGGTCTCGGAACGGCCTGCCAGCTCGGTCAGCGTGCCATCGGCGGCCTTGGTCACGTTGACCAGGTCCACCCGGCCTTCGTCAGTCTCCGGCTTCATGTCGATGACCTTGAAGATGCGCTCGGCCCCGGCCAGCGCCGCCAGCACGTTGTTGAACTGCTGGGACAGCTGGGTGATGGGATTGGAGAAGTTGCGCGTGTACTGCAGATAGGAGGCCAGCGAGCCCAGGTCGATGGTGCCATTGATCGTCAGCCAGGCACCTACCGTGGCGCTGAGGGCGTAGTTGATGTAGGACAGGTTGTTCATGATGGGCATCAGTATCGAGGCGAAGGTGTTGGCCCGCGTCGAGGCCCGGCGGGCCTGCTCGTTGATCCGGTCGAATGAAGCCTTGGTCTCGTCCTCATGGGTGAAGACCTTGACCACCTTCTGGCCGGCCATGGATTCCTCCATGAAACCGTTGAGCTGGCCGACGGCCTCCTGCTGCTGCTTGTAGTTGTTGATGCTCTTGGCCCCGATGACCTTGATGAAGGCCATCATCACCGCCAGCATCGCCACGATAAGCAGCGTCATCAGCGGCGAGATGATAAGCATCATGGCGAAGGTACCCACGGCCGTGATGGTCGAGGAGATGACGGTCACCGCCCCCTGGCTGACCGCCTGGCGGATGGTGTCGACATCGGAGGTGAAGTGGGCCATCAGCTCGCCGTGGGTGTGGGCATCGAAGTAGGACAGCGGCAGCGACTGCATGTGGTTGAACATGTCGGTCCGCAGCCGGAACAGGGTGTGGTTGGTGACGTTGACCATGATGCGGTTGGCTCCCCAGCCGGTCAGGGCACCCACCGTATAGATGACCGCCAGCTCCACCAGCATGCCGGCCAGCGGCGTCAGGCTGCCGGCGGTCAGCGGCTTACCGACCAGCGGCAGGATGCCTTTGTTGATGATCGGCATCAGCAGGGCGGTCCCGGCGATGCCGGCCACGCTGCTGACGACCACCAGCGCCACCACCACCGCGATGACCCATGGCCGGTCGGTCATGTAGGTCAGGATGCGCCGCAGCGTACCCTTGAGATCCTGGGGCTTGGCGCCCATGCGCCGCATGTTCTGCGGTCCGGCTTGATTAGGCTTGGGCATCGGCGATCACCCCTTTCATCTGTGTGTGGAAGATGTCCTGATAGATGGCGTTACCGGCCAGCAGGTTGGCCGGCGTGTCGAAGGCCGCCAGGCGGCCGTTGTCGATGATCGCCACGCGGTCGGCATCCATTACGGAGGCGACGCGCTGGGCGATGATGATGGTCGTCGTTCCTTCGAGCTGACGGCGCAGAGCCGCCCTGATCTTGGCGTCGGTGGCGGTGTCGACGGCGCTGGTCGAGTCGTCCATGATGATGATCTTGGGCTTCTTCAGCAGGGCCCTGGCGATGCACAGCCGCTGCTTCTGGCCCCCGGACAGGTTGACCCCGCCCTGGCCCAGATCGGTGGCATACCCGTCCGCAAAGCCCATGATGAATTCGTCGGCCTGGGCCGCCTGGCATGCCTCGACCACCTGCTGATGCGTGGCGTCCGGGTTGCCCCATTTGATGTTGTCCTCGATGGTGCCGGAAAACAGGACGTTCTTCTGCAGCACCATGGCCACCCCGTCGCGCAGGTCCTTGAGGGCGTAGCCGCGCACGTCATGGCCCGAGACGCTGACGGTGCCCTCGGTGACATCGTACAGGCGCGGGATCAGCTGGACGACGGTGCTCTTGCCGCAGCCGGTGGCACCCATTATGCCGATGGTCTCACCGGCCTTGATGTCGAAGCTGATGTCATGCAGCACGTCGTGGCCGGCGTCGGCCGCGTAGGCGAAGCTGACGTGATCGAAGCCGACGGTGCCCTGCTCGACCTTGACGCCGCCCGGCCCGTCGGTGATCGACGGATGGGCCTGCAGGACCTCCTGCAGACGGTCCAGCGAGCTGCGCATCTGGACCACGACGATGAAGATCATCGCGATCATCATCAGGCCCATCAGGATCTGGGCCACGTAGCTGATGAAGCTGATCAGCTCGCCGGTCTTCATCGAGCCGGCAATGATGTAGTTGCCGCCATACCACAGGATGGCCACGATGCAGCCGTAGACGACCAGCATCATGATCGGCTGGACCAAAGAGATCAGCTTGTCGGCCTTGATGGAGGTGGAGAACAGCTGCTGGTTGGTGTCGCCGAAGCGGCGCTTCTCATAGTCCTCGCGTACATAGGCCTTGACGGTGCGGACGTTGGTGAGGTCCTCCTGCACCATCAGGTTGAGGGCATCATACTTCGTCAGCATGTACCGGAAGCGCGGCACCAGGATGTTGCCGATGACGATGATGGCCGCCAGGATGATGGGGATGGCGACCACGAAGACCAAAAACAGCCGGCTGTTGATCTGATAGGCCGTGATGGCCGCGAAGACCATCATGAACGGCGCCCGGACCATGATGCGGGTGGCCATCATGACGCCCTGCTGGATATTGTTGACGTCGGTGGTCAGCCGCGTCAGCAGCGACGACTGCTGGAACTTGTCGATGTTGTCGAACGAGAAGTCCTGGATGCGGTCGAACACGCCCTTGCGCAGCTCGGCCCCGAAGCCGACGCCGCCCTTGGCGCTGAAGTAGCTGGCCGCCGCCCCGGCGGCCAGCGAACCCATGGCCATCGCGACCATGATCAGGCCGTAATGGCCCACCACGGACAGGTCGCCGCTGGGGATGCCGATGTCGACGATGTCGCTCATCGTCCGGGGGATGTAGACCTCAAGGATGACCTCGACGATGATGCACGCCGGGGCCAGCAGGATGTATCCCAGGTATTTCTTCATGTACGGAAAGATGTATTTCATTGACGCTCCTTGCCCGCCGGGTCGTTTGCCGGCTGTAGATTGTCGACGATGCGCTGCAGGTAACCGGCGAAGGCTTCCATGTCGGCGGCGGAAAAGCCGTCGAAGGCCTTGTCGATGGTCCCTTCGAAGGCCTTGCGTCCGGAAGCGATGCAGCGGCGGCCCTTGGGGGTGATGGCGACCCGGCAGATGCGCTGGTCTTCAGGGTCGGCCTTCTTGGCGACCATCCCGCTGTTGACCAGGCGGTTGACGGACTTGGTGGTCGCCGCCCGGGTTATCTTGAGGCCTTCCGATATGTCGGTCAGCCGGCAGCCCGGATGGTTTCCGATGAAGAAGACGATCGGTATCTGTCCCTGGTACAGCGGCCGCGACGGCATGGTGGCGTCGACGTTGGCGCGATGCAGCCGGGTGGCCTTCTTGATGAGTTCGAAGACCTGGCGATGCCGTTGGTCCATGGTGTTCCTCCTTTTATTGTTTGCCGGTTGATAATCAACCGGCTAACTTCATGAGTATAGTACCCCGTCCCCATGGCTGTCAACGTCCCCCAGCCATCAAAACGCTTTCAGCAAAAAAAAGGAGGACCGCAGTCCCCCCTGCAAAGCCGGCTGACCGTCAGCGCTTCGGGTCGGCGGCCGGGATGAACGGGCCGTCGTAGCGGCGCGGCACCTTGAAGCCCAGCGCCTGTTCGAAGACGGGCAGGATGCCCTGGCCGCCGTCCTTCATGCGATAGTTCTGCACCATCTCGTAGCCGGGCAGGATGTTGCCCTCGACCAGCACCGGACCCGTCTCCGTGATGGCCACGTCCCAGCCCACATAGCGCAGCCGCGGGATGCGCAGCGCGGCCTGCAGACACAGCGTGACCGCTTCCCTGTAATATGGTACCTTGAACCCGGCGAAGCGGGTCTTGGTCAGGGGGTGGACGTCGTAGTAGGTGCTGTCGGCGTCGCTGAACATCGGGTACTTCATGACCCCGTCGGACGGCACGACCGTGTACATGCCCCCGGAGGTGCCGTTGTCGACCGGCTTGACGCCGTCGCTGGCCCTGACGATCGTATATATGACCTTGGGGCCCCGGTCGGTGAGGACCGTCACGACCCGCAGGGTGTTGACCGAGGATGGCGACAGCCGGGCCATCTCGTGATGCTGGACGATGGCCTGTTCGACCAGCACCTTGCCCTGCTTGAACAGCCGGGCGAAAAGCTGACCGTAATCGGTGGCGTCGTCGATGGCGACCCTTTCCACGCCCAGGCCGCCGAAGGACGACGGGCATTTGGCGAAGACGGCCGTCCGGCCCCGGCAGAAGTCCGCCAGCGTCTTGGCGGTGGCCTTGTTGAGGTCGATGTAGCTGCGGCCGGTCAGGTCGCCGAAGTTCTTCATGAAACCGAGCTTGTTTTCGAACTCGGCATAACAGGCCCGGTCATCGATCATCGCCGTCAGGGCGACGTTGTGGTCGCCGGTCATGTAGGTGGCCCGCACCTGGGGATCGCGGACGCGGGAAAAGTTGTAGATGCGGTACTCAAGATAGCCGATGCCGTAATGGACGATGCAGTGGCACATGTCGAAGAAGATGGCCGCGCGGCCCACGCCGCCGTTGGCATGCTCAGCCTCGACGTTGTCGAACATGCGGCGCAGGCTGCCCGATCGGACACGGGCCATGAAGAATTTCAGTTCCCTGGACATTGAAAGCCTCCCGTTAAGACCTCTGACGGCGCCCTGCCTGTCGGCCAGCCCGCGGCATGCCCCGTCTCACCCGCCCATTGTAGCACATACGGGCCGTCCGGCCAAACGGACGGCTTGCAGGATGAAAGATCGCCGGCCCGCGGGCCGGCGATCAGTCTAGCATCATTTCATCTCTCTCATTTGCCGCTGACGGCGATGTCGGAAAGCAGGACGGCTTCCGGGACCAGGGCGTCGTTGACCTGGCGCGTCTGGGTCGACATGCGCAGGCTGGGCAGGACCTTGCGGATATTGAAGGTGATGGACCCGCCCGTCACCGGCACGGTATTGACGCCGTCATGCCAATAGGCCAGCCGGATCTCGCCGCCGGCATCGCCGGTTATGGAATTCATCTGGAAGTTGGAGAACTTGACGATCTCCAGATACGGGCCGGCATGCATCTGGTCCAGCGTCAGCGAGCCACCCGACACCACGATGTTGTTGGCTGGGGCGATGCCGTCCAGACCCAGGTAGCAGGCATGCTGCCAGTCACCCCACAGCGCCTTGATGACGCCGTCCTGGATGACCGTGAAGTCGCTGGCCGGTACGCCGTCGGGGCTGTAGGGGATGTTCTTGGCTGAGCCGTCCAGGCGCGCCCGGGCCTGGATGGTGATGCGGTCGCAGCCCGCCCCGTCCTGCAGCACGTCGCCGATCTTGGCCTGGCTGGCGTGCATGTAGATGCTGGAGACGTTGGTCTGTGACATGAAGTAGCCGAACAGTTCGCGGATGTCGTCGCCCCGCAGGATGACGTTGGCATGCTCGTCCTGACGGGTCGGCACGGCCCGGGTACGGTCCTTGGCCTGGGCGATGACCTCGCGGATGCCGGCGGTGATCGTGTCCAGCGGCTGGTCGGCGAACCTCACGTTGTGGTACAGCTCTATCTCATGGCCGTCGGCGATGGCGTTGATGACGATCTCGATCATCTCGTCCATCGAGTCGAACGCCACGTCGACGCCCTGGGAGTTGACGATTCGTTCATGGTTCTGTTTGACGAAGATCTCATAGGAGTTGACCTTCTCGGTGGCGGTGTCGGGGATGCCCTGGATGGCCTGAACGGCCGTCAGCAGCGCCGCCGTCAGGTCGGCCGGCGCGCCGGCCAGCCGGGCGTGCTGACCATCGGCCAGCGGATACCAGGGATTGCGGACGAACGAGGCGCCGAAGGACATCTGCCGCAGGTCCGTCATGATCTGGGCGTCGCTCTCGGTGGGGTAGATCTCCTGACTGGCCGACCCGCGGAATCTCTTGTCACCGATGGCGAAATCATTATAGACGGTCAGACGGGTGTGGGTGACGTCCTTGGCACGGTGCTGGTCAAGCCGCTGGCGCACGAAGAACGCCTCGCGGGAGACGGTCCGCCGCTCACTGATTGAATAGTCGTTGATGCTGCATTCCTGCAGCAGCTTCTGCAGTCTCTCGATCATCAGCCCAGCCTCGCTTTCGCCTTCATGTACGGGCCGCCGGTGCTGACGACGACCCATTCCTTATAGCCCTTGCCGCAGTAGCCGTTGCCCGACAGATCGATGTCGGGGCCGATCATGCTGATGGACTTCAGCATGTCTGGCACATAGCCGGTCATGAACACCGGGGTGAAGACCCGGCCGGTCAGCCGGCCGTCGACGATCTCCTTGGCCCGGGAATACACGCATTGGATGCCCCAATGCTTGGGGTCCTCCATGCCCGACTGCGCGCCATCGATGATATAGCCGTGCTTTATCGACTTGATCATGGCGTCCAGGCTGTCGCCGCACGGCTGGAAATACGTGTTGGACATGCGGGTGTAGGCCTTGCGCTCGAAGGTCTCCCGCCGGCCGTTGCCGGTAGGCTCCACCCCCAGCCGGGCCGCCGACAGGGCGTCGCACATGCCTTTGGCCAGCGTTCCATGATCGATGATCATCGTCTTGCCGCCCATGGTGCCCTCGTCGTCGAAGAAATAGGAGGCCGTCTGCTGCTGGCCCTGCGGGCCGTCGTACATCACGGTGATGTCCGAGGCGACCTTCTCGCCCATATGGTCCTTGGCGATGGCCCGGTCCTTGACGAACATGTCCATCTCCACGCCATGGCCGAAAGCCTCGTGGGCGATCAGGCCGCTGGCCTCCGGCGGACAGATGACGTCGTATTCGCCCGGGATGATGTTGGGAGCCCCGAACAGGACCATCAGGTCATCATAGGTCCGGTCGATGGCCTCGCCGAACCGGTCGATCATCTCCGGTCCGAACCAGCCGGACAGCGGGCAGTAGTTATAGCGGGTCTCGCCGTCCTTGGCGGCCAGCATGACCATGGCCCCGGTGCCGTAGGCATAGGCCTGCAGCAGGTCCTTGTCGGCCGATAAGAACATCTTGTTGACAAAAGACACGGTGTAGGTGGCCTGGCATTCGATGATGCCGTCCTTGGCCACACCCCGGTCTGACACTTCCTTCAGCTTGGCGATCACCTGGCCGGCATCGATGTCATACATCGTGTCCGGAACCTCCGTGGCGAACTCGCCGCGGTCGGGATGCTCCTTGACCAGGGGCGTGGGCAGCTTGACGATGCCGGCACCGTCCAGGGCCGCCTTCTGGAGGGCCAGCGTATCGGCGATTTCCGCGGCCAGCGCCGGCACGTCGTCGATGTCGTTGAACGAATATTCGCTGTAGCCGCCGTCGATGTACACGCGCACCACGAAGCCCCGTTCGCCGAACTGATAGTCGCGGATGGCCGTCTGGCGCTGGCTGACGCTGAATGCCCGGCCGTTGACGTCGGTGGCCAGCACGCTGACATACTCGTAACGCGGCTGCAGCAGCGCCAGCAGCTGGTTGAGCTTCGGTTTGACCGAACGCAGGTAATCCGATTGTTTTGCCTTCATACATGCCTCCTGAATGCGATTATTATATCCCTGCCGGCCCGATGCCACAAGTTCAACGTCCCAGCCAGATGACGAATTCGCGACTGTCGACGGCCAGCCGGCCCAGGCCGTCGACGGAATCCGCCTGCTCCTGATCAGGCGCGGCCGCCTGTTCCATTTCTTCTTCCTGCCACGCGCCATCCTTATATATCTCGATGTTTTCCATGATTGACACCTTCCTTTCGTGTACACCCCCATTCTCGCCGCGGATGGGCCCATCGTCACGCAAGCAATGGTTGCGGCAGGGCTATTGCAACCACCGGTTGCGGAACTTCAAGCCCGCGTGTATGGACCCGCGCGTCATCCGCCTGATAGAATGGTGGCATCAAAGGAGCAATTGAATCCCCCATGACCCTATCAGAAAAGATTCTATACTGCCGCCGCAAGGCCGGTCTTTCACAGGAACAGCTGACCGACATCATCGGCGTCTCGCGCCAGGCCATCAGCAAGTGGGAGACCGGCGAGGCCGTCCCCGAGACCGGCAAGCTCATGCTGTTGGCCAAGACGTTCGGCGTCACCACCGACTGGCTGCTGTCAGACGCCGATCCCGCGCAGCCGGCACCCGACGGCGGCCCCCGGCCCCAGGCAGCGGCTCCGGAATCATGGACCGAAGGTCTGGGCGGGATGGTCGGCCGGCTGGCCCGCCGTCACGGTTGGCTGGGCGGCATCTACGTCGCGGTCGAAGGTTTGGTGATGACCGGCGGGGCGCTGCTCTTCAGGATGTTCATCAACTCGCTGAACGGCACGTCCACCAGCGTCAGCCTCGGCCCCGGTCTTCCAACCAATCCCTTCGCCCATGACGCCATCCTGACGCAGGCCATGAAGCCGGTCGCCATCCTCATCGACGCCCTGATCGTCATAGGGATCGTCTCGACCATCGCCGGCGTCGTACTGGCCATCTATCTGAGACGGCGCTACTGCAAGGCCCGGCAGGGCTGAGCCGCGCCCATGAACGATTTCGACGCCGTCGGCCCCAGGTCGGCGGCGCCCTTTTGTAATATGACGGCCACCGCCTCTGTATGCTCGTGAGGACGGAGGACTACACCCTATGGAATACAGCTTCGACATCCTGATCGCCGGCGGCAGCACCGACTGCCGGCACTGCTACGTCGATGGCAGCCCCGGCCTGTCCACCGCCGTGCCCGACGGTCCCACCCTGGCCGGCCGCCACCCTGCGTCATGACCGCGTCTATCCGGACATGGACTCGTTCTTGTCGCACCACCTGATGGCGCTGCAGCCGCATAGCGTCCGCCGTGCATCCGTATAGCCCTCTTTTTGGCATTATTGTTGCATATGGGCGCTATAATGGCCCGGCGGCGATATGGTAGTATTGAGGCATGAAAGACAGGACAGGTTTCACCAAGGAGCAATATCGGACCTTCACCATCGTCAGCTCCGCCGTCGTGCTGGTCGCTGGCATCGGTTTGGCAATATGGGGCTGGAAGGCCGGCATCTTCACCTCGCTGGACAAGCTGCGCACGGTAATCGCCGGCTTTGGCATCTACGGCCCCATCATCTTCGTGATGGTGCAGATCGCCCAGATCATGGTGCCCTTCATCCCCGGCGGGGTCACCTGCCTGGCCGGGGTCGTGCTGTTCGGGCCGTGGACGGGTTTCTGGCTCAATTACCTGAGCATCATCGCCGGTTCGCTGCTGGCCTTCCAATTGGGCCGCGTCTTCGGCAAGCCACTGCTCAACAAGATGTTCGAGCCGCAGCAGATCGAGAAATACGAGAAATGGGCCGCAGAGAAGAACCGTTTCGCCAAGCTGTTCGCTATCGCCATCATCTTGCCCGGCTTCCCGGACGACATGCTGTGCTGGCTGGCCGGCACCACCGACATGTCCATGGCCCAGTACGCCCTGATCATCGTCATCGGCAAGCCGCTGGTGCTGGCCTTCTACAGCCTGGGTATCGATTTCTTCCCCCGCTGGCTGGCCTGATGCTCATCAAGATGAAAAAGCCCGAACTGCTGCTCGGGCTTTTCAATATCGTTCAATGATGTCCGCCGACCGGCGTGCTCCTTCGGTGCCACAGGTACCAGGCCGCCCCCGCCAGCAGCATGTCGATGGCCAGCACGTAGCCGCTGCCCTCCAGCAGCCCCGGCCCGCCGGCCAGCCAGGCCGCCCCGGTGAAATGGGCCGTCAGGATGTGCGGGTAGCCGCCCGTCAGGGCCAAACAGCCCATCAGTTCGCCCACGGCATCCCACAGGTAATGGGCCATCGTCGGGGCCCACAGGCTGGCATACAGACAGTGCAGCAGCCCCGAGAAGATGCCCATGGCCAGCAGGTTGGCGACATACAGCATGCCGTAGCCGAACTGGACGTAGTGCAGGGCCACGAACAGCAGCGTCGAGACGATGATGGCCGGCCAGGGCCCGTGGCGATGCTCGATCAGCTCGAACAGGTAGCCATGCAGCAATGCTTCCTCCATGACCAGATCTATCAGTAATGCCCCGAGCCAGACCGCCAGGTCGCCGGCCTGCTGCAGCGGCCCGAAACTTATGATGCCGGCCGCCCACATGACACCCATGGTCAGGGCCAGCCATATTGTACCCCAGAGCAATCCGAAGCGCAGCCCGCGTCCGGCCCGCCGGCGCCAGTTGTCCCGCGGCATGTCCCTGTCGAGGCTGCGGTAGAACAGCTGGTTAAGCGCGAATGTCAGGATCAGCAACACCGTCATCTCGGCCAGCCGGCGCCATGCCTCGTCGACGATAAGGGACTGATGCTCACCCAGCCATTCCACAATCATCTCGCACAGTTCCCATAGCGCCACGAAGGCGGCCACGCGGCCCGCCGTCGTCAATGTCTTTTTCATGTCTCCGTTCCCCCGCCCCATTGTAGCACGGCGAAAGCCGATGAAAGCGGCGACCTGTGGGCCGCCGCTTTAAGTTCATTGCTCATCCTTGCCGCCGAAGATGTCTTTGAGCGCTCGCATCACCGGTCCGACCTCGTCCATCACGGCCTTGACCGTCGCGTTGGCCTCCTTCTTGGCGGCCGCGATGTCATTCTTGACGTCTTCCGTGCCTTCCTGCATGCCATCGTGACGCGGCGGCTGATCAGCCTCGCCATCGTGATCGCCATCCTGGGGCTGACCCATGGCGTGATGGAAGATCATCTTGATGTCGTCATCTTCCATGAAAGGGTACAGCTGATCGATGTCGAAGGCTGGATCAAGCTGGCCCTGGCAGTAGGCCTGGGCTAACTTATGCATGCATCTGTTGGAGACGAACGGCAGCAGCTTCCGGTATTCCTTGCCCTGCCGGACTGCCTGTATGAAGGCTTCATCGATCAGGGAATCGTCGCTGACGAACGGCAGCAGTCCTATCATATCGATGCCGGGCACCTCACCGGCCACAGCCTTGGCGAACAGCTTATCGACGGTGCCATCGTCCATGAACGGCGCCAGGCTGACGACATCGATCCCTCCGCCGGACGCCAGGCACCTGTCGACCATGTCTTCCAGGGCCTGCCCGCTGACGAACGGCACCAGGCCATGGTAGGCGCCGTTCTTGCGTACCTCGCTGAGGAACAGCTCGTCGACCTTCGCCGTGGAAAGGAACGGAGCCAGATGGATGGGCCTGACCCCTTCATATTGGCTGTCCGGGGCCGCCATGACCTTGTCGGCCAGCTCGTCGAGCTGTGTCTCATCCAGAAACGGCAGCATCCCAAGCATCTTCTTCATCAGCGACGCACCTCCTGTCCCATGTATTCGGCTTCCGCCGGTGTCAGCTTGACCCGCAGCGCGTCACGGTCGGCTTCCAGCTGACCCTGCTTGACTGCCTTGAGCACGATCATGCGCTCGGCATCGGAGAATTGGTACAGGACCGCCGGCAGATCGACTTTCAGACGACCGGTGACGATGTCCTTGACGATGAAGGCCCGGTCGTGACCGGCGAAGATGTTGGCCGGATCGACCTGCGGCACGGTGCCTAGGCACAGCATCTCCTCGAAGGAGACGTTGAACATCCTGCTCAGCTCGATCAGGTTGTCCACCGATGGCAGCGTCTGACCCAGCTCCCAGCGGGAGACGGCCTGACGCGACACGAACAGCGCCTCGGCGATCTGATCCTGGCTGTATCCGGATGACGTCCGCAGCTGATGGATCTTTTCGCCAATTGCCTTGAAGTCAAGCATCGTCCCACCTCCCGACCTTCATCATTCTAACCCTGCCGGCCTATATACTGCACGCAAGCGTTGGTTGCGCGACCGATTCACGTCACCATGCCCGGCCGGGGTGCTATTATTAGTTAAGGCAAGAATATCACAAATCATCGTCATCATACATATGAAGGAGGTCGCCTGCGATGGAAGATCATCATGCCGCGCCGGGGCGCATCACGCCCAAGATCCGCGCCTGCCTGGGGATCGCCGACTTCGGTCAGTCCGTTCTGACCGCCTGCATCCAGTTCTACATGCTTTTCTACTACACCGACGTCATCGGCATCGGCGCCGGTTTGGCCGGCACCGCGATGCTGGTGGGGCGGCTGACCTGGGACATGGTCAACGACGTGCTGTGCGGCTACTGGTCCGACCGGACCAAGTCCCGCTGGGGCCGGCGGCGGCCGTACCTGATGTTCATGGCCGTGCCGATGGGGCTGACCTTCTGGCTGGTCTTCTCCCTGCCCTACCATCTGACCGGGGCGGCGGCCTTCTTCGCCATCCTGGGTTCGTTTCTGCTGTATGACACCTTCAACACCTTCGTGGTGATGGCCTATTATTCCATGGCCGCCGAGATCACCACCGACTACGACGAGCGGACCAAGATCGCCACCACGCGCATGGTGTTCAACGTCATCGGCTACATATTCGGTGCCGGCATCACCACGGTGCTGGCCGGCATCTTCTCCGCCAACGCCGGGCTGGATGCCCAGGCGGCCTGGAGCATGACCGGTCTGATCTTCGGAGCCATCGGGACCGTCACCACGCTTATCACCGCCTTCACCGTCACCGGCCAGCCGGCCGTCGACGACAAGCCCAGCGAGCTGCCCGCCTGGACGGCCATCGTCGACACCCTGAAGAACAGACCCTTCATGAAATACCTGGCCATCGCGATGACCATGGCCATCGGCTTCACCCTGGTCACCACCATGATGCCCTATTTCATCAAGTACCAGCTGGGCATGGAGGCCCAGCAGGGCCTGGTGATGGTAATCATGCTCGTCACTCTGGGCCTGACCCTGATACCCTGTGCCAAGGTCTGTGACAGGATTGGCAAGGCCAAGACTTATGCCTTGGGCATCACCATCGCCGCCGGGGCCATGATCATCGCCTTCTTCCTGCCGGCCGGCCAGTCGCCGCTCATCTATGTCATCGCCGTGCTGTCCGGCATCGGTTTCTCGGCCCAGTGGGTCTGCCCCCATTCAATGATGCCGGACGTGATCGAATATGACGAGCTGCTGACCGGGGAACGCCGCGAAGGCATCTTCTTCGGCGTCTGGTCGATGAGCGGCAAGATCTCCGGCTCGCTGGCCACCGCCCTGTGCGGCTGGGTGCTGGAATGGTGCGGCTACCGGGAGAATGCCGTCCAGACGGCCGCGGCCCTGCTGGGCATCCGCACGCTGTTCGCGCTGCTGACGGCAGTGATGCTGCTGGCCTGCGTGCCGATGCTGCTGCGCTATCCGATCACCCGCGAGAGCCATGCACAGGTCGTCGCCCAATTGGCCGCCCGCCGCCAGGCCAAGGAGGAGAAGGAATGAGGGCCGCCATCGTCGGGGCCGGCGTCTCCGGCCTGACCTGCGGGGCGCTTTTGGCTGCCAAGGGCTGGCAGGTATCGGTCTATGACGTCAATGACCAGGTCGGCGGGGTCTGTGCCCTGGCCCATAAGGGCCGCTACAGCTGGGAACAGGGCCAGCTGCTGATGGGCGGCTTTCTGCCTGGCGAGCCGGCCTACGAACTGTTGGCCGGCCTGGGCATCCGGCTGCCGACCGTGCGAGCCGACCGCGGCATCGCCTTTCCCGACTTCGAACTGTACAAGCCCAAGGAATACGGCGGGCCGGACTGGCGCAAGAAACGCCTGAAGGAGCTGTTCCCTTCCGAGGCGTCCGATCTGGAGCGGTGGTATCAGGCGGCCGCCCGCATCGACCGGCTGGGACTGAAGTCCGCCGCCGGCGTCAAGGACATCGGCATGCTGTTCGACTGGCAGCGTCTAAAGAAATATCAGGACCGTTCCGCCGCCCAGCTGATGGACGATTTCTTCAGCGATCGCCGGCTCAAGACGGTCTGGACCGGCATCCTGGCCGACTTCTGCGCCTACCCGTCGCAGTTCCCCGGGCTGGGCGTGTTCGGTCTCAACCAGGAGACGGCCTTCGATACGCGCATCCCGCTGAAACGTGACGATGGACTGACCGAGGGCGGATACTGCTATCTGGTCGGCGGCATGCAGACGCTGCCGGAGG
>Ga0268263_1001897_pt1 | contig 15577 bp, 9 predicted proteins | sample Biomet5_FD_190358 | JGI IMG/M metagenome (GOLD analysis project Ga0268263, IMG submission 190358) | Microbial communities from bioreactor (seeded with sewage sludge) at LBNL, California, USA - Biofuel metagenome 5 (SPAdes) (version 4) | ecosystem: Engineered > Bioreactor > Anaerobic >... | reverse complement strand
GATAGTCGTGGCTGTTGTAGCAATAGGCCCGCCGGCCGCCATAGGGCCGCGGCGTGCCGTCCTGATCCTGGGCGACCGCCTGGGGGTAGCGCAGCGCCAGCCAGCGCGGCATCGTGGCCGTCGGCACGCACATCATGACCTTCAGCCCGCGGGCCTTGATGCGGCTTATCACCTCGTCGAAGAACGAAAAGTCATAATGCCCGTCATGCGGTTCCATGACGTCCCAGGCGAAATCGCCGATGCGCACGATGTCGCAGCCCAGCCCGACGATCCCGTCGAGGTCATGTTCGACCATGTCAAGACCCCATTGCTCGGGGTACCAATCAACGCCCAGATACATGTGGCTCCCTCCATAAAGCGGCCTTCATGCAAGGCCGCCTCTTCATGTTCACTTCGAATCACGCTTGGCCAGGACCTCGGCCTCGTAGGCCGCCTGCTTGGCCTCATGCCGGGCGGCCAGCTCCTGCTTCGTCTTGGTCCATTGCTCACCATCCAGAGGATAGAACTTCCAGATGATCAGGGCGCAGACGAACAGCAGCACGACGGACACCAGCAGCCAGGAAACCAATATACCATTTTTGGCCGCCGCCGACTGCGAGGCGATGTTGAGCCTGCTGTCGTATCCGAACCACAGCAGCATCGCCGGGAACAGCGCGTTGGCGATGCTGATGGCCGGTTTGCAGATGAAGCTGTTGACCCCCGCATACATGCCTTCACGGCGCAGGCCGCTGACATGTTCGTCGTAGTCGATGACATCGCCGTTCATCAGCGGGATCACATACATGCCACCGGCGAAACCCAGGCCGGAGCCCAGGAAGCCGATGATCCCGGCGATCTGATAGCGGCCCAGCAGCATCATGACCAGCAGCCCGCCGCCGAAGGCCAGGCACATATATACGACGCTCTTCTTCAGCCCCCAGCGGGCCCCGGGCTTCATCCAGATGTACATGCCGGCCAGGATGCCGACGAACATGGCGATATAGCAGAACATCATGTTGATGCCAAAAGCGGTGAAGTAGTATGACAGGCCCATCATCAGGGCCGTCTGGATGTAGGTGATGGAAAAGGAGATGGACTCGAACACCAGGAAGCTCTTGTTGGTGAAACAGGTGGCCAGCGACTTGAAGAACGGGTACTGCTCCTCCTGCTTGGCGTAGTCGTTCTCCTTGTAGAAGAAGGTGCTGGTGAAGATGACGGCCCCCGCCACCAGGCCGATGGCGGTCATCAGCATCTGGAAGTTGGCCAGCGAACCGGCCAGGATGCTTTCGATCATGCCCAGCAGCACCAGCGGCACCGACAGGGCGACCAGGCCGAAGATGGCCTTGGTGACCATGATGCGGCCGCGGACCTTGTTGGTGACGGCCATCTCGAAGGGCATGACGTACAGCGAAGTGGCGATGGCCGTGTACAGCATGTCGAACAGAAACAGCGAGGCGAACATCTGGATGAACATCGCCATGTTGGATGAGTTCTTCGTCCAGGTCTGCCACGACAGGATGAAGATCATGGCCACCGCGATGGAACCATAGCGGATGTAGGGCCGCCGCCGGCCCAGCTTGGTATTGGTCCTGTCGGAGATGTAGCCGAACAGCGGGTCGTTGAATGCGTTCCACAGCCCGAACAGCAGCCAGCAGGTGGCGCTGTAGGTGACATCCATTCCCAGATATGTCACGAAGAAGAACGTCAGACCGCCGCCGGTCATGATGTTGTTCAGCGTGGTGATCATGCAATCGGCCCCGCCCAGCCACAGCCGGCTGGAAGCCTTGACCTCTTCTCTGACTTCCGTGTTCTCGCTCATGTCTCTCTCCCCCTCAAAAAGTACGATAATTATAGCATAACACCATGTGTTGTCACGACCGGCGGGGCGCCGAGGACCCAGCACCAGTAACAGACCGTTCCCTTTTCCCGGTCTTTGGTTTATCCTGAAAGCAGAAGCGGAGGTCATATCATGCCAATCACCATCGATGAGGGCCGGCGTCTGTTCACCATCACCACCGACCATGCCACCTATCAGCTGGGGGTCCATCCCCTGGGTTTCCTTATGCATTACTATTACGGCCCACGGACCGATGGGACCGACTTCTCCTACCTGCCCCAATACCGCGATCGCGGCCTGTCGCCCCAGCCGGCCGATGCCCATGACGACCGCACCGTCTCCTGCGATGCCATGCCGCTGGAATACCCCTGCCAGGGCAGCGGCGACTTCCGCACGGTCTGCCTGCGTGTCAGGCGTCCCGTCGAGGGCCAGGACGCCTGGGGCTGCGACCTGCGATATGCCGGACACCGGCTGTTGGACCAAGCCCCGTGCCCCGACGGGCTGCCGGTGATGGCCCGGCCGGCCGGGTCGGGCCGGACGCTGCAGATCACGCTGCGGGACCAGGAGGCCGGGGTGGAGGCCGTCCTGTATTACACGGCCTACGAGAGCTGCGACGTGATCGCCCGCCAGGCGGTCATCCGCAACATCGGGGCCGACGGCCTGACGGTCGTCAAGGCCGCCTCGGCAGGCCTCGACCTGTACCAGCCGCAGCCCTGGGACGCGCTTACGCTTTACGGCCGCTGGGCCGGGGAGCGGAACGTCCAGCGCCAGCGGCTCGGCCATGGCACCTTTGCCATCGGCAGCACCCGCGGGGCCTCCTCCGCCCAACACAACCCCTTCATTGCCGTCTGCGAACCGGACGCCGGCGAGGATCATGGCTGCTGCTACGGCCTGCTGCTGGTCTACAGCGGCGGTTTCTCGATCCAGGCGCAGCGCGACCAGTTCGACCAGACGCGGCTGACCATGGGCATGGACGACGAGGGACTCGCCGCCGTCTTGGCCCCCGGCGGAAGCCTGACGACACCCCAGGCCATGCTCGTCTTCTCCGCCGCGGGGCTGGGCGCCATGTCCCGACGGCTGCACGACGCCATCCGCGGTTTCCTGCTTCCCAAGGCCCCGGCCCTGCGGCCGGTGCTGCTCAACAGCTGGGAGGCCTGCTACTTCGACATCGACGAGAAACGCATCCTGACCCTGGCCCGCCAGGCCGCCGACCTCGGCATGGACATGCTGGTCATGGACGACGGCTGGTTCGGCCATCGTGACGATGACCGGTCCAGCCTGGGCGACTGGACCGCGGACCGGCGCAAGTTCCCCGATGGCCTATCCGGGCTGTCCGCCAAGATCAAGGCGATGGGCCTTAAGTTCGGCCTGTGGCTGGAACCGGAGATGGTGAGCATGGACAGCGACCTGTACCGTGCCCATCCCGAATGGGTCCTGGCCGTCCCGGGACGGGCCCCGCATTCAGCCCGTGACCAGTACGTACTGGACATGACCAATCCGGAAGTCGCCGCCTATCTATGGGAGAAGCTCAGCCGCCTGCTGGCGGAAGACGGGATCGACTACGTCAAATGGGACATGAACCGCAACATCACCGAGGCCTGGTCCAACACCCCCGGACGCCATGGGGCCCTGCTGCATGACTACATCAAGGCCGTCTATGCGCTGCTCCAACGGCTGACGGCGGCCTTCCCCGCCGTGCTTTTCGAAGGCTGCGCGGCCGGTGGCGGCCGTTTCGACGCCGGCATGCTGGCCTGCGTGCCGCAGATCTGGTGCAGCGACGACACCGACCCCATCGAGCGGCTGGCCATCCAATACGGCACCAGCCTGGCCTACCCGGCGTGCGTCATGACCTGCCATGTCTCGGTGTCGCCCAACCATCAGACCGGCCGATCGACGCCGCTGACCACCCGCGGCATCGTGGCCATGGCCGGCGTGCTGGGCTATGAGCTCGATCCCGCCGCCCTTACCGACCGGCAGAAGGATGAGATCCGTGCCCAGGTCGCACGCTACAGGGACATCGCCCCGCTGATGATGGAAGGCGACCTCTACCGGCTGACCCCCGGGCCGGATGAGACGGAACTGGTGGGATGGATGCACGTGGCCAAGGACCGGCGGCGGGCCGTGGTCAGCGCCGTGGCGACCGCGGTACATGCCAACGCCCCCACCGCCTATATACGGCTGGCCGGCCTGGACCCCGACACGATGTATGCCATCGAAGGCCGCCCGCAGCCGCTGAGCGGTCAGGCCCTGATGGCCGGCGGCCTGCCGCTGGGTGAGGTCAGGGGCGATTACCCGGCCTGGCAGCTGATGCTGACGGCGGCCGGTGAAGACTGACGCCCATGATGGAAAGCCCCCGTACGCCGGGGGCTTCCTCTCTCTATATGATGATCATTTACTCCCTGCTGACCGCTGCGGACATAATGGCCGGAGAAAACGCTTCCTGTTGATGGGGCAGGCCGCCGCCAAGGATGCCGCATGGGCTTCCCCATCGGCGACATTCATCTTCACGGGTGATATCCGCGTCAGCTTCTCGCCAAGGCGTCGCGCAGCCGATTGACGTCCAGGGGCTTGGTGACGTAATCGGTCATACCGACAGCCCTGCTGTGTTCGATGGCGGCCGTGAACGCGTCTGCCGTCATGGCGATGACCGGGATGCTCTTGGCATCGGGGCGGTTCAGTTCACGTATGGCTTTGGTCGCATCGTAACCGTTCATGACCGGCATCTGGATATCCATAAGGATGGCACGGTACGCACCCGGGGCAGACGCGGTGAACAGCTCAACGGCACGCGCGCCGTTCTCGGCGTGGACGACGCTGAGCCCGAGCTTTTCGAGGATCCGCCTGGCGATTTCCGTGTTTATGGCGTTGTCTTCCGCCAGAAGGACCGTACCGGACATCTTCTCCTGCGCCGCTTTCGCCCCGCTGACATCCGTCTTGCCGGTGACGGTGGAGCCGATGTCGGCTTCGGCCGCGACCAAAAAGACCGAGATCTTGGTGCCGTGACCGAGCTCGCTTGTGACGGATATCGTCCCGCCCATGAGGTCGGTGAGTTTTTTGACGAGAGAGAGACCCAGCCCCGTGCCTTGCACGGACTTGTCGCGCCCGGGGTTCGACTCCTCTTGCGTGAATGGCTCGAACATCGTCTTCTGGAAGTCGCGGCTCATGCCGATGCCATTGTCTGACACGGTCAGGACACAGTCGCACCGCCCGTCCGGACGCCGTTCGCCCGCAGCCGACACGACGACGGTCCCGCCTTTCGGCGTATACTTCACCGCATTGGATATCAGGTTCATCATGATCTGGTTCAGGCGGACATGGTCGATATAGATGTATGGGACCACCGGCTTCTGATCGATGATGAAACTGATGCCACGGCTTTCGCAGAGCGGCTCGAACATGTTGCGTATGCTCGAGACAAAGTCCGCGTAGAGATACGGCTCCGAATGCAGCTCGATCTTGCCGCTGTCGATCTTGGAGATATCCAAGACGTCGTTGACCAGGGACAGCAGGAACTCGTTCGACACCTGGATCCTGCGCAGGTCGTCCTTCAGCTTCTCCGGATCATGCATGTCCTCAAACGCGAAACCAGTGATATTGGTGATGGCCCCGATCGGCGTGCGGATGTCGTGACTGATACGCGACACAAAGTCCGACTTCGCCGAGCAGGCCTTCTCCGCCTCCATCAGCGCGCTTTGGATGTCAGCGATCTGTTTCTCCTCATGTTCATATGAAGCCGACACGTCGGTCTGGACGACCAGCGCGATCCGATGCTCCCTGTCAAGCCAGCTTTATCGCACCTGCTGGCACGTGCGGCGGCCGGCATCGTCCGTCTGCAGATAGGATATGGTATATGTGCCGTTAGCGGCGAGCTCGGACTTGATACGCTCCGGGTCCGTCGCGCAGGTGTACGAATCCGCCTCCTGGGGGCTGATGAAATTGTCCTGCACGAAACGGCGCCGCGCTGTATAGGGCACCTTCTGTCCGATCTCCGGATATTTGATGTATGCCTTCTTTCGTACGAACTCGATCTCATCGGTCTTCAGATACAGGATGCCGATGGACTCGAACTCCTGCTCGGCGATGCGGCTGGAGACGAGCTCTTTCTTCTTCTGGTCGTCGATGTCGACGGCATATGTTATGGCCTCGACATCGCCCGATTCAGGATTTCGCACCATGTTGACCGAGCCGCGGATCCAGCGCACCCCGCCAAGCACTGAATTGACGGGATACTCCAGGTCAACTTTGCTCTGGCCCTGCTCAAACAAACGCAGCAGGTTCTTGTGATTGAAGCATTCCAATACATATGCCGCCGTCTTCGCGTCGGGGATCGTTTTGGCGGTCTCGATAAACAGGCCGTCGACCGTCCCGTGTGCCATCAGCTTCTTCAGGCCGGAATATGAATCATGCTGCACCACCATGTTGGAGCAGAAGTTCTTCGTGACATTCAGCTGGAAGCTGGCGGCGAAGCTAGGGTTCGCCGAAGCCATCATGCTCAGCTGCGTCTCATACTTGCGCACTTCCAGCCGCTGCGCCTCGGTGCGTGATGCCTCCGCGGCTTTCTCATCTGTGATATCGACCATGCAGCAGTAGACCAGCCGGCCGCCCTGCCCCTGTTCGACTCCGTTGGCCAGCAGGCGGCACCAGCGGAGGCCGGTGCCCGGACCGGCGGCGAGCCTGAAATCGACGGTGACCGGCCGCTTGGACGTATGACACATTCTGACGGCGTCTTTGATCTTGTCGGCGTCATCCGGATGGACGGACTTGAGGAAGAGCTCCTCGCTTCTATACCCTTCGCCGAGAAGCTGGTGGATGCGTTCGTTTTCCGCGATCAACGTGCACTCGCCATCATGCACGTTGATGACCATGATGCCGACCGGGACGTTCGAGACCGTGTCTTTCATCACGGCCGCTTCCTCGGTACGGCACAGACGTTCCTGTTCGGCGTTCCATAGTCCTGTTATGTCGGACTGGATCACTAGGACCTCGCTATGGACTTCATCGAACCATTGGAAGGTAACCTGTTTTTTTTGCGGCTGCCCGGCACCCTCCTTGAAATCGTACAGGATGCTGTATTTCTTCTCCTTGCCCAAAGCCGCCGTGATGGCGTCCAGCGATGCCTGCTCCCTGAGCTTCGCTTCGGCATCCGTATCGACGCAGTATCCTTGTGCAAGCCGTGCCAGACAGGCGCCGAAAGGCGCACTCTGCCCGCTTTCAAGGTTGGCGCAGTCCCAGTTGCCGCTATGCATGACAAACGTCTCAGAAGCGATGTCGATGAATCCGATGTAATCGCTGCCTTCGCCGGACATGAGCTGCAGGATCATGTCACCGCGCTTCTGCTTGTCGATATCCACGGCATATGTGACGGCTTCGATATCGCCCGTCCGGGGATTCTGGTGCATGACCAGGATGGCCTGACGCCAGCGCAAACCGTCGGCGTACCGAATCGAATAGGGGAAGGTGACCGTCGACTTGCCGCCATGGAAGTCTCGGATCAGCGCTTCGCGGGTGAACTCGCGGCGGAACCATCCCAGCAACCCCTCATCCGCGATCAGCTTGGAGAACTCGTTGAAATAGCCGTCTACCGTCCCGGACTCCTTCTGCTTCATCACGAAGGCGAACGGGCTCTTACCATCGATGCAGATGTTCTTCGAAAGGTTTAGGTGGAATGAGCCTAGGTTGTTGGGATACGCCTTGTCCAGGCTTTGGAAGAAGTCGAGATAGCGCTGCTGCTCACGCTTCATCTCAGTGATGTCCTGCGCGGAGCAGTATACCGTCAATACCCGGCCCTCGCTGTCCGTCACGGGGACGGAGCTGATACGCCACCAGTGCGTCTGGCCGTTTATGACCGAGCTGTACTCGACGGCCGGCTTCGGCTCCGTGCCTTCTATCGGCTTGAAAAGAGACAGGAACTGCTCGCGGAAAGGCTCATCCACCATGGCGACGAGGGATCCAGGGACGTTGTCGATGACAGCCGGCATCCCCTGCGCCTCACAGATGGCCCGTGTATACGCGTTGTCCATCTGATAGATGATCCTCTTGTTGTCCTGGTCGTATTCGAAGAGGATCTGCTTGGCCTGCTCCGCCATCAGCCTGTACATCTGCTGGCTCTTCAGCGCGCTCAGCTCCGCCTCCTTCTCAGCGGTGATGTCGGTGAACACGACGTAGGAGAGGACGCTCCCGTCCGCTTGGATGACCGGCTTGCCTTTCAGGCGGAACCACCTGTATCCCGCGTCTTCACCCGTTTGCGAGCGGTACGTCACCTCGCTCTCTGCCCTGTCGTCGAAAAGCGCCTTGAAGAAAGCCCGTGCGACACAACGGTCGTTTGGATGAATCAGCCTTAAGAAGTCCGTTTCATCCATCGCCTCAAGACGCATACGTGATGCGTAGGGCATGGAACGGAAATGGGCATTCGCATAGATGATGCGAAGATTGTCATCCTGCTTCCTGTAGATGAAGACGGTGGCAGGGATGTTGTCCACCAGCTTCTGCAGCTCGTTGTTCTTTTCGACGAGGACATCGGCGTCGGGATTCCCGTAAAAAACGGCGTACACGACCGGGTCGCCATCCCTGGTCCCGATGATGCGCCCTTTCGCCCTGATCCAGATAGGGCCCCTGGCTTTGTGCAGCACACGGTATACGGCGTCCATGTCACCTTCGCCGCGCAGACATCTTTCCGCCGCCGCGGCAATGATGGGGCGATCCTCCTCCAGCACCGCGCTAAGCGTGTCGCGGCGGGAGGAGTCCAGGTATTCGTCCTGGCTCATGCCCACCATCTTCGCCGCTTCCGGTGAGGCATAAAGCATCTTCATCCCGTCGGCGGTCAGCTTGTTGATCGTGAACGCACCAGGATTCGTCTGTTCCAGCAGCGAAAGGAGTTTATCATTGATCTCCATGTTTTGCCCTCTGAGTGCCCGTCTTTGGTATGTACATTACTGCGGCTCGTTATATATGTCTTCCGCACCAGCGGCAAGTTTTGCGCACAGCCGGTCGAATTCCTCGTTTTCGTGCTTGGTGAGGCAGGCGGACGCCTTCCGCACCCATTCATTCTGGATGTCCGTCAGCTCGGCATACCGCAGTTTTCCCTTCTTGGTTAGCTCCACGACGCGTTCCCGCCGGTTCTGCGGATAGACGCTCCGTTTGACGATCCCTTTATGCTCAAGCCGCAGCAGTGCCTTCCCGACCGTGGATGGGTCGATCAGAAGCGTTGCGGCGATGCTGCTTTGCATCACGCCGGGATGAAACAGGACGAAGGCGCATATCCGGCCGTCCGAGCTGCCAAGGTTCAATCCTGACGACGCACGTTTCAAGACGTAGAACCTGCTGAAATTATGAAGAGCGAAAAATGTTGTGACGTTCATCCCTGTGTTTCCAGCCTCCAATCATCGCAGAAAACGGATATCGGCAGTCTTGGAATAATTCCATCTTGGCTCTTTTCCATTATAGAGAGCCAGGGGACTCCCGTCAACGCGGCCTACCGAACATGGCACGGCGATAACCCGCGGCCCACCATCGCCAGATTCAGGCGGCACGTTCACCCCTGCCCTTCCGAGCCATGAAAAGCGCCGCGGACTAATCATCCGCGGCGCTGTCCATACATGTGCCCCGTCATCCATCGACGGGTATCATGCTGATATGTGACTACTTGGTCTTCTTGTGGACGTTGTAGAAGGCGTCCTTGCCCCAGTAGACGGCGGTGTCACCCAGCTCGTCCTCGATGCGCATCAGCTGGTTGTACTTGGCGATGCGGTCGGTACGGGACATGGAGCCCGTCTTGATCTGGCCGGCGTTGAAGGCCACGGCGATGTCGGCGATCGTGGTGTCCTCGGTCTCGCCTGAACGATGGGAGACGACGCAGGTGTAATTGTTGCGACGGGCCAGCTCCATGGCGTCAAAGGTCTCGGTCAGGGTGCCGATCTGGTTGACCTTGATCAGCACGGCGTTGGCGGCGCCCATCTTGATGCCTTGGGCGACATACTTCGGGTTGGTCACGAACAGGTCGTCGCCGACGATCTGGATCTTGTCACCCAGGCGCTGAGTCATCTTGACCCAGCCTTCCCAGTCGTTCTCGGCCAGGCCGTCCTCGATGGAGACGATCGGATATTTCTTGACCCAGCTCTCGTACAGGTCGATCATCTCGTCGGTCGTCTTGATGCCTTCGCCCGAACGCTTCAGCTCGTACTTCTTGGTCTCCTCGTTATAGAACTCGCTGGACGCGGGATCCATGGCCAGGGAGACATCCTTGCCCGGCTTGTAGCCGGCGGCCTTGATGGCCTCGACCATCAGCTTCAGAGGCTCCTCGTTGCCTTCCTTGCAGCTAGGGGCGAAACCGCCTTCGTCGCCCACGTTGGTGTTGTAACCCTTCTTCTTCAGGACCTTCTTGAGGGCCGCGAAGCACTCGGCACCGATGCGGACGGCTTCCTTGACGTTCTTGGCGCCGATCGGCATGAACATGAACTCCTGCATATCGACGGTGGAATCGGCATGTTTGCCGCCGTTCATGACGTTCATCATCGGGACCGGCAGCACCTTGGTGTTGAACCCGCCCAGATAGCGGTACAGCGGCATCTGATAGAAATCGGCGGCCGCCTTGGCGCAGGCCATCGAGACGCCCAGGATGGCGTTGGCGCCCAGCTTGGACTTGTCGGGGGTGCCATCCAGCTTGATCATCGTGTGGTCGATGAGGTCCTGGTTGGTGACATCGAAGCCCATCAGCTTCGGGGCGATGACCTTATTGACGTTGGCGACGGCCTTCAGGGTTCCCTTGCCGTTGTAACGCTTGGGATCGCCATCGCGCATCTCAAGGGCTTCACGCTCACCGGTCGAAGCGCCTGACGGGACGATCGCACGTCCGCGGGCACCGCTCTCGGTCTCGACGTCGACTTCGACGGTCGGGTTGCCGCGGGAATCGAGTACTTCCATCGCTCTGATATCTACGATATAAGGCATACAGTTTCCTACCTCCTGTTTAACACGACCATTATATAACAACGGGTTGTGTTTTGCCTAACAAGTTGAAGAGCGGGATGCGTTATCGCCCGCGCCGCGGCAGCGCCGCCAGGTTCCGCCCGTCGGTGTCGAGCCCGGCGCACTGCAGGCACTCCGCCACCGTCGGATGGGGGTGGATGACCGTCCCGAGGTCGGACAGGGTGCCGTGGCAATGGATCAAGGCCGTCAGCTCACCGATCATCTCGGTAGCGTTGGGCGCCATGACCTGGCCGCCAAGGATCTGATGGGTGGCGGGATCGCTGTACACGCAGGCCACCCCGCCTTCGCATTGCTCGATGACCGCCCGGCCGTTGGCCAGGACGCTGAAGGTGCCGGTGTCGAAGGCCACGCCCGCCGCTTTCAGCTGGCTGGCGCTGGCGCCGACGTAGGCGATCTCCGGATCGGTGTAGATGCACGCCGGCACGGCCGTGTAGTCCATGGCCGTGTCATGGCCGGCGATCTCCGCCGCCGCCACCATGCCCTGGGCGCTGGCGACGTGGGCCAGGGCCAGCTTGCCGGTGACGTCACCGATGGCATAGACATCCGGGATGTTGGTGCGCATGTGCCGGTCGACCGCGATGAAGCGGCCCTCCATGGCGATACCGACCTCCTTGAGGCCGATGTCCTCGGTGTTGGGGCGCCGACCGGCCGCCACCAGGCACCTGTCCGCCGGGCACGACTGCCGGACGCCATCCTTCTCATAAGTCACCGTCAGGCGTCCGTCATGCCGGCCGACCTGTCTGACAGCCACCCCGGTGACGACCGTCACGCCCCGGCGCCGCAGGTCGCGCAGCAGCCACTTGCGGATCTCGTCATCGACCCCTGGCAGGATCTGTGTCATCATCTCCAGCACGGTGACCTTGCGGCCCAGCTGGCTGATGACGGTCGACAGCTCGATGCCGATGACCCCGCCGCCGATGACGACCCACTCGTCGGCCAGCGTGTCCATGGCCAAGAATTCGTCGCTGGTCAGCACATCCGGGCCATCCATCCCATCAACCGGCGGCTTGACGGGACGCGAACCGGTGGCGATGACGACGCTGCGGGCAGTGACGTCACGGTCGCCGACGGCGATCCGATGGGCGTCGGTCAGCCGGCCGCGCCCGGCGACGATCTGGACGCCATAGCCCTTCAGCAGGCTTTCCACGCCGGCGCGCATCCTGGCCACCACCACGTCCTTGCGGGCGGCCATGGCGGCGTAGTCGAAACGGACGTCCTGGACCGTGATGCCCAGCTCGCCCATATGCAGACAGTCATGATACATCTTGGCGCCATGCAGCAGCGCCTTGGTCGGCATGCATCCGCGGTTGAGGCAGGTGCCGCCCAGCTGGCCGGCTTCGATCAGGGCGACCGTCAGCCCCAGCTGGCGCAGACGGATAGCCGTCTCATAACCACCCGGACCGGCTCCCAGTACCGCGACGTCATACATGTATGTCTCACTCATATGGAACACCCCTTTATGCTATTCTATGCCATCCGCCCCGGTTTGGACAGCCGAAAAGGGCGGCGGCCGCAGCCGTCACCCTTGGATCGAAATGACCGTCCCGCGTTCAGACATCCTTCTTGCGGAAAATGGAGAACGAGCCGATGGCACCCCCGGCCCCGGCCGCCAGATATAGGAACGTGACGGCCCAGGTCGAGACCTGGTGGTTGCGGATCATGTAGCTCATGCCGGTATTCAGCGCCTCGGCCGAGGCGATGTCGGTGTCCATCGGTGCGCTGGTGAAGGTGTTGAGAAGCACCGCGACGGTGGTCAGCTGGTTGGTGGAACCCTTGATGCCGCCGCACATGTCGAGACAGGCGGAGAACAGCGTGGCGAAATGGTAGTTGATGTCATACAGATACATCCGGTTGGCCGCATAGCTGCCGGTGACCCCGGTCAGCATGCCGATGCTGCGGAAGATGGGAAAGAAACCCAGCACCGCGATCATCACCACCAGCATCGGCAGCATCGCGCCGACCTTGCGCTTGGCGATGCATGACAGCAGCACGCAGATCCCCGTCATGACGACGATGACCGCCAGACCATATAGGATGTAGGCCGGGTAGTACCGCAGCATGACGGCCACGATGTTGCCGTCGCGATGGCCCGTCACCACGAAGGTCCCCATCATCGCCGCCAGGGCGATCAGATACAGCAGGACGTCGCCGATGACGCTGCCCAGCAGTTTGGCCCCCAATATCTTGGTTCGATTGTTGGGCTTGGCCACCAGCAGCCGCAGCGTGCCGTCATGGACCTCCGAAGCGATCAGCCCCGTGGTGTTGGCGATGATCAGGCTCATAAGATAGACGCCCGCCACCAGGAAGAAGACGATCAGGCTCTGCATGATGATCATGCTGTCGGACAGCGTGGCGAAGGCGGGCACGTCGGCGTAGGCATAGTTCTGGCCCAAGAAGAGCCCGCCGACGACACCCACGGCCACGGCCGCGATGGCGACCCACAGCCTGATGCTCTGCTCAAGCGTGCGTGACAGAATGTTCTTCATCGTCGGCACCCCTTTCCTTGTCCTCAGCGATCATCTGCTTGTACAGGCCATCCAGCGAGATGACCTCCTCGGCCAGCCTGTCGAGCTGCCAGCCGTTCTCGTATACCATACTGACGACCTTGCGTTTCAGGCCATCCATGTCCTTGGCGTGGAACCGCAGCACGCCCTGCTCGTCACGGTCGCAGCGATAGTCAGCCAAGGCCTGGACGAGCTGCTCGTCATGGTCGGTGGCCACCAGCAGCGCCCCCTGCCTGAAGGCCTCCTGGGCCTGGGCGATCGGCGCGTCGAGCACCAGGTGCCCATGGTCGATCATGATGACGTGGTCGATGACCGTCTGCAGCTCGGTCAGCACATGCGATGAGATGACGACGGTCAGATGACGCTGCCGCACCATCCGGCGCACCGTCTCCAGGATGTCCTGCCGGCTGGTCGGGTCCAGGTTGGCGGTAGGTTCGTCCAGGAGCAGGATCTTGGGATCGTTGATCATGGCCTGGGCCAGGCCTATCTTCTTCTTCATGCCCGTGGAGAACTTGGCGACCTTGTTGAACTTATGGTCGTTGAGGTCGAACTCGTCGATCAGCTGGACGGCCCTCTTGAAAGCCTCGTCGCTGTCCAGCCCGCCCAGGGTCCCCATGTACCACAGGTATTCCAGGCAGCTCATGTCGGCGTAGAAGTTGGGGAACTCGGGCGAATAGCCCAGCTGGCGCAGGGCCGGCTCGCTGGCCAGCGGATGGCCGTCGACGGTCCCGGTGCCGCTGGTCGGCTGCAGCGCGCCGATGATCATGGCCATGGTCGTCGATTTGCCGGCCCCGTTGGGCCCGATAAGGCCATAGACCTTGCCCGGCGTCAGGTGCAGGGTGATGCCATCGACCGCGGTGAACCGGCCGAACTTCTTGGTTATGCCTTCCAGGGTGATGCAGTACTCGCTCATCAGGCGGCCTCCTTCCCTTGCGGCGCCGGTTGACCGGCGTCTTGGCCTTCATCATTCTTCTTCTTGGTCTTCCTGGCCTGCTTGTCCTGCCTGCGGGCCCGCTTGAGCTCATCAGGTCTGATGCCCGCCTTGCGCCGGATGGTCAGCTTGCGGCTGACGCTGAAATAGACGGCCGCGGCCAGTGCCACGGCGCCCAGGCCCAGCACTATCCAACCCAACGGCGAGGTCTGCCGGGACAGCTCGACGGTAAAAGCGGTCGTCGAGCTCTTGCCCTGGCCGTCGGCCATGGTCAGCACGATGGTATGGCGGCCCTCGACCAGCGGCACGACGCAGCTTTCGGCGGCCCCTTGATAGACCTTGGTGCCGTTATCGGTCACCGTCATGACGCTGTAGCCCTGCAGCGGCTTCCAGGCGATGTTCAGCAGGTGGTCATCGACCTGCAGGGCCGCGTTGGGATCCAGAGAACCCTGGGCCGTACCGCAGATGTAGCTCGCGGTGAATGATTTCTGGTAGGACAGCTTGTACAGCGTGCCGTCGGTCAAAGCCGCCAGCATGTACTGGCCATCGATGTAGAAGGCCTGGGTGAACGCCTTGTTGAAGATGGCGATGGTCTCATTGGTCGCCGTGTCCAGCAGACGTGTGGAGCTGTCGCCGGTAAGCAGGCTGTAGCTGGCGCTGCCGCTGACGCTGTGCAGCGTCGCCGACTGCAGCGCGTAGTCGTTGGTGCCCAGCGGCATCTGGGCCAGCAGCGCCATGGTCTTGGCGTCATAGACGCACAGGGAGGTCTCCATGGCCCAGGTCTGCTGGTTGGTGACGGTCGTAAGGACCGTCAGGTCCTTGAGGCCGTCCTTGTTGTAGTCGCCACCGATCACGAAGTTGACCGCCCCCTGGTACACGGTGAAAGGCACGATGTAATCCAGCTTGGGGTTGGCCTCCTTGGCGACGGCGTCGGTGCTGGCGGGGCTGGAGGTGACGGTGCCGTACTTGCCGATGATGGGCCCGTTCTTGCCATCCCCGAACTGCATCAGCACGGAGCCGTCGGCACCGCTGAGCAGCGTCGGCACGCCCCAGGACATGATGGCATAGATCTCGCGCCGACCATCGCCGTTGATGTCGTCGGGCAGGACCATGAACTGTTCGCCCGAGTCGGTGACCCCGTCGGCCATCAAGTGGAACATGGTCGTCAGGGTCTTGCCATCGACCACGCGGTAGGTCTGGCTGCCGGCGGCATTGCGGTCGACGAACACGACCTCCTTGACACCGTCGCCATTGATGTCGCCGAAGGCCGTGGTGGTATTCGCCGGGTCGTTGGCCTTGACGGTGGCGATGGCGGTGCCGGTCTTCTTGAACTCGACCATG
>Ga0268263_1001896_pt1 | contig 15578 bp, 12 predicted proteins | sample Biomet5_FD_190358 | JGI IMG/M metagenome (GOLD analysis project Ga0268263, IMG submission 190358) | Microbial communities from bioreactor (seeded with sewage sludge) at LBNL, California, USA - Biofuel metagenome 5 (SPAdes) (version 4) | ecosystem: Engineered > Bioreactor > Anaerobic >... | reverse complement strand
CACCATCCCGCTTTTGAAACGGTGGTTTGTGTTTCCGGGCAGCATCGCCAGATGCTGGATCAGATACTGGACTGTTTTCAGGTTACGCCGAAATATGATCTGTGCATCATGCAGCAGAAGCAGACGCTGTTTGACGTTACGGTGAATATTCTGTTGAAGATCCGTGAGATTCTGGAAACGGAAAAGCCGGACGTAGTACTGGTGCACGGGGATACATCCACTGCTTTCGCCACCGCGCTGGCCTGTTTTTATCTGCAAATCCCCGTGGGGCATGTGGAGGCGGGTTTGCGTACTTATAACCTGTACTCTCCTTTCCCGGAGGAGTTCAATCGGCAGGCGGTTGACCTGGTTTCCCGGTTTTATTTTGCGCCGACGGAGACCAGCCGACAGAACCTGCTCAAAGAGGGCAAACAGCCGAATACAATCTTTGTGACCGGCAATACGGTGATAGACGCGCTGGCGACCACTGTCCGCCCCGACTACAGCCACCCGGAGATCGAATGGGCCAAGGGCAGCCGGATGATCCTGCTGACGGCGCACCGCCGGGAAAACCTGGGGCTGCCGATGCAGCATATGTTCGGCGCGATCCGCCGCGTGGTGGATGAGACGCCGGACGTGAAACTCATTTACCCTATGCACATGAACCCACGTGTTCGCGAAATGGCAAAGCGTTGCTTTTCCGGACAGGAACGAATCCACATGATCGAGCCGATGGATGTGCTGGACTTTCACAACGTGATGGCGCGCGCCTATCTGATTATGACCGACAGCGGAGGCATCCAGGAAGAAGCACCCTCACTGGGCAAGCCGGTACTGGTGATGCGCGATACCACCGAACGGCCGGAGGGGCTGGAAGCGGGAACGCTGAAGCTGGTCGGAACCAGCGAACAGCCGATTTACGACGCGGTGATGCGGCTGTTGAACGACCCGGCGCAGTACCGCGAAATGGAAGGCGCCGTGAACCCATACGGAGATGGCCATGCCTGCGAACGAATCGCGGATATTTTAGAGAAAAGCTTATAAAAAGGGGAGTTACAATGCACCTGTGCGATTCTCGCACAGGTGTTTTAAACTGTCCATATTTTCCAATACAACTGGGTGAGTGATGACATGTAATGCTTGATTCATAAGGGATGTGGAACAATATGCTTAGATTGTCTAACAAAATTGATTGCATGCTATGGCTTTTTGCGGTATAATTCGGCTGTTTATAGGTGTTACATTATTTCATATCGCACTGATTCGGAGGTACCATTGTGGCAAAAGGAACCGTATGGGTCATCGGCGCATCCAGCGGGCTGGGGTTGGCGACGGCGCAGGCTTTCGCGGCGGACGGCTGGCAGGTTGTGTCGGGAGCGCGCTCGTTTGGGGCGCAGTCGGATGGCGACCCTGCCGACCGGGGAATCCACACGCTCAGGCTGGACGTAACGGACGCGGCCAGCCGGGAAGCGTTTGTGAAAAGCGCTTTCACGGTAAGTCCGCGGGTGGACGCGCTGGTTTACTGCGCGGCGGTGCTGGTGCTGGGCCCCTGCGAAACCACGTCGCAGGCGGAGTACGAACGGGTGCTGCAAACCAACTTTCTGGGAATGACGGGCATGGTTTCGCTTGCGTTGCCCGCCATGCGCAAACAGGGAACCGGGAGAATCGTGTTGTTTTCCTCCATTAACGGGTTGTTGGGCATCCCGTATCAAAGCGCGTATACCGCTTCGAAACATGCAATCGAAGGATATGCGGAGTGCCTGGCCATGGAAACCAAACCGTTTGGCATTCAGGTGAGCGTGGTGGAGCCGGGCGATCACCGCGGCGGAAGCCAGCACACGCGCCTGCATGCCGGGGGAGAAACGGCGGCGTCGCCGTATGATGCGGCCTATCGTACCGCCTGTGCGATCATCCATCGGGATGAAAGCAACGGCCTTCCGCCGGAAGCATTGGGCCGCAAGGTGGTAGGCAACGTCAACCGGAACCGGATGCGGTTCCGCCTGCGTGTCGCTAAACCGGACCAGCGACTGGCAGTCGTACTGCATGACGTGCTGCCGCCTTCGTGGAACGCGAAAATCTTGGGCGGATATTATGCCAAAGGGGGGCAGGCGTGATGGCAGAATATGATATCGCAGGTCACAGCAACGCTCTTCGGGCGGATCAAACCCTGCAAACCCTGTACCAGATCATCATTGGGTATGGCAACCGGGAAGCGGCTGTGTGGCTGGAGAACGGCGCCGAAAAAACCCTGACCTTTACGGATTACGAACGGATGACGCGTAACTATGCCGCTGAATTGCGCCGCGCGGTGGGTGCGGAAAAAGGCGCGTGGGTTGGCATTGCCATGGACACCTGCAAGGAATGGTTTCCGGTTTTCTGGGGGCTACTGCAGGCAGGGTATAACGCATTGCTGCTGGACGCTTCACCTTCCGACGAGATGACGAATTATCTGCTCGGGCAGGCGAATGCCCGGGCGCTGGTCACCACGAAAGCCCGGAAACTGGCCGGGGATATGCGCCTGATTGACGCCAAAACTCTCTTTACCGCGTCGGAAGCACCGGAAAGCTTTGCGCCGGACTGGGCCGACAGCGTGGCTCTCTGCACCAGCGGAACAACCGGTACCAGCCGTATCTTTGTTTACAACGGCCGTGCGGTAACCGAACAGGTGCTTTCTTCCGAATTGCTGTATCAGGCGCAAAAGCGGATTGTGGAGAACGAACCCCGCCGCGCGTTGGCCTTTCTGCCGTACCATCACGTGTTCGGCTTTATGGTCAACCTGATGTGGATCAGCTTTCTGGGCTATTCCAACCTCTATCTGGAAAACCGTACCCCGCAGGTCGTGCTGGAAACCGCGCAGCGCTGCCAGCCACAACTGCTGATCGCTGTTCCGCTGCTGGCCAACAATTTTTGCGCCGGGCTGAACCGGAACCTTGCCAAACAGAGCCCTTTCAAACGCGGTATGTTCCGTGCGCTGAAGGGGATCAGCCTCGGGGTACAGGCGGTCGCGCCGGGCTTCGGGTTGAATCTGGCGGAAAAGGTGCTGTTCAAGGGTGTGAACGCCAAGCTGCTGGGCACGAAGCTGAATGTGATTATCCTGGGTGGAAGCCATACCCCCAGCGAACACCTGTGGGCGTTGAATGCCCTCGGGTATTACACAGTCTGCGGTTTCGGCATGACAGAAACCGCCATCACCAGCGTGGAAACCTCGCTGAACCTGCGCAAACGCGTGAGCGGATCGGTCGGCAAGCCGCTGCGCAACGTGGAGTACCGCGTAACGCCGGGCGAGGCGCGCGGCCGCCGGGGTGAAATGCTGATTCGCGGCAAGAGCCTGCATACCGGACGACTGGTGGAAGGTAAGCTGCTTCCGTCGGATACACTGGAAGGCGGATGGTATCCCACCGGCGATGTGGTCAGGCTGGAAAAAGGCGACCGTATGTTTGTGGAGGGTCGCTGTAAAGACGTAATCATTAACGAATCCGGTGAAAACGTATATCCGGATGAGCTGGAGGACACGTTCTCCGCGCTGGAGGGCGTGGAACAGTTTACGGTACTGGGGGTAAAAAAGCCCGGGAAACACCAGCAGTATGAAGATATCGCACTGGTAATGAACGTGGGCGAGCACTACCGGGATGACGCATGGCTGGAAACCCTGATGCGCCGCATTACCGCCGCGAACGCAAAGCTGCCGACGCTGAAACGCCTCAGCCGTGTGTTGGTGACCCCCGAAAAACTGCCGCTGGTGAACGGCATCAAGGTAAAACGGCTGGCGCTGAAAACACTGATCGAAGAAAACAAACTGGCTTACCGTGACCTTCGGATGAACCCGAAGGTTGTCGAACCGCCTGCTCCGGAGGTGGTCGCCCGTGAGGTGAAGCCGACCGATCTGCAAATGGAAGAAATCCGCCACAAGGTGCGCACACTGTATGCCGAAGCGCTGAGTGCGGAGGTTGGCTCGTTTGCGGACGACGCGAATTTCATTGACGAACTGGGCGGGGACAGCCTGCAGATTCTTTCCGCCGCGTTGAAGGCGGAGGAGCAGTTCAGCGTAACCATCCCCGTGGAGGAGTATGGGCACTGCACAACCGTGAACGATATGAGCGCCCTGATCTACGGCAAACTCAACGGGGTGGGAGCGTACGAGAACCAATCCCAGCCGGATGAGGAAATTGTGCCTGTTACCCGCTTTGAGGATGCGCCGGAATGTATTGCTTTTCAGAAACGACTGGAATCTTTAAGCGCACAGGGGGAGGATAACCCCTACTTTGTCTGCCACGAATCGCCGTTGCGCGATAAGAGCCTGATGGCGGGGCACGAAGTGCTCAACTTCGGCTCCTACAACTATGTGGGGATGAGCGGACGGCCCGAAGTAATGGAAGCCGCCAAAGCAGCCATTGACAAGTACGGAACCAGCGCCAGCGGCAGCCGCCTGCTGGCGGGTGAAAAGAAAATCCACGAGGAACTTGAGAAAGAAATCGCGGAGTGGAAACACGCGGAAGATTGCCTGGTGCTGGTGGGCGGACACTCCACCAACGTTACGGTTGTGGGCAACTTCTGCGGCAAGAATGACCTGATTGTGTACGACGCGCTGGCCCATAACTCCATCGAGCAGGGCTGCCGCCTCAGCCGGGCTACCTCCAAGCCCTTCCCGCACAACGACCCGGACGCGTTGGAAAGCATTCTGCGCACGCAGCGTAACCGTTACGCCAAGGTGTTGATCGTGATCGAGGGCGCGTACAGCATGGATGGCGACATTGCCAACGTCCCCGCGTTCGTCGCGCTTAAAAAGAAGTACGGCTGTTTCCTGATGGTGGACGAGGCACACAGCGCCTGCGTAATCGGGGAAACCGGCGGTGGCGTGGACGAGTATTTCGGGCTGGAACCGACGGATATCGATATCAAGATGGGCACCCTTTCCAAAGGCATGGGCGCCTGCGGCGGGTATCTGGCCGGATCGCGGATGCTGATTGAATACCTGCGTTACAATCTGCCCGGCTTCGTGTTCAGTGTCGGTATTTCTCCGCCGCTTGCCGCCGCCGCGCTGGAGAGTGTGCGCCAACTGCGCCATAACCCCCAGATCATGGCGGACATGCGCCGCAATATCGACTGCTTTGTAGCGGAAGCGAAGAAGCGCCATCTGGATATCTGCCTGGCAGGGCATACGGCGGTCATCCCGGTGCTGATCGGCAGTGACGAGGACGCTTTCCTGCTCTCCAACAAGCTGCGGGAACGCGGCGTGTTCGTGCCGCCCGCGGTCTATCCCGCAGTGCCTAAGAACAAGGCGCGCCTGCGTTTCTGCGTCATCAGCGAACACAAGCCCGAGCAGATTGTGGAGGCGTTGGACAAGCTGGTGGAACTGGCCGGGGAGCTGAACATCAAACTGCCCTCGCCCGCCTGATTTCTTCGCAGGTTGTAACCCTTACATCATAAGGTTTAATGATCAGAGGACGTTCCCGGTTCGGGAACGTCCTCTTCGATATAAAGTTGATCTGTATTGCATGAGATACAAAGAATCCTGTTCTGAAGGGTCACCTGACGCTATTTATGTAACAGTTGTGCTGGTGAACCTTTCGTTCAGCGGGATTCAAACTTGCGTTTACGGCCAGGCTGTGCGGTGTTTTCGCGTTCCGGCGATTCCTCATGCTGAGGCGCAAACTGTGTATCGGTCATGCGCGGCTGTGGGCGCTCGGCTGTGCGGGTGGGACCGAAACGGCTGGAACGCGCGGGGGTAGGCTGCCGCATGGAACGGGGGCCGCTTTCCATCGACGACGGCCTCGTGTGGGCGGGCGCGCCTTGTCTGCGGGGTTCCGAGGGGCGCTGCGGCGCGTTCTGTCGGCGAGCGTCTGCAGGCCGGGACGATACGGCCTGTCTGCGGGGTTCCGCATCGCGCTGCGGTACGGTATGGGTATCCGCTGTGTTCTTGCGGGCCGGTGCGGTCCGTTGCGGCACCGCGGAGATGCCCGCGGTTGTGCGTGCCTGTGCAGAGGCGGTATGGGTTCTGGGCGTGTGGTGATCGGCACTCTGGGTACGGGGAACAACTGCGTTGCCGCGCCTGTCCACGTCTTTAACACGAGCAGGTCGGGGAGCGCGGGGAGCCTTAACGGTTTCAGTAAAAACCTGCATCGGCCAGGCACTCTCCACGCGGGGAATTTTGCGGCCGATCAGTTTTTCAATCGCGTACAGGTCCTTCATCTCGTCAATGCAGCAAAAGCTGATGGCGTCTCCGGGCAGCCCTGCGCGGCCTGTGCGCCCGATCCGGTGGATGTAAGCCTCCGGTTCATTGGGCAGGTCATAGTTGAATACGTGAGACAGGCCGATGACGTCGATACCGCGCGCAGCAATGTCGGTAGCGACCAGCACCTTAAGTTCTCCGCTTTTAAAGCTGCCCATCGCCGCCTGCCGCGCATTCTGGCTTTTATCGCCATGGATAGCCATGGCCTGTACGCCCATGCCGGCAAGCTCCTTCACCACACGGTCTGCGCCGTGTTTGGTGCGGGTGAAAACCAACGCGTTCTCTACTTCCGGTTTTTTCAGAAGGTCAGCCAGCAGAAACTTCTTATTCGATTTATCCACCATGTACAGTACCTGATGGATACTGTCCACTGTGCTGCTGACCGGATCCACCTTCACCGTTTCCGGCTGGTTGAGGATGCTCATGGCGAGGGTTTCCACCTCGGAGGGCATGGTGGCCGAAAACAGCAGCGTCTGCCTCTTGGCGGGCAACTGCGCGATAATCCGTTTCACATCCTGAATAAAGCCCATATCCAGCATCCGGTCGGCTTCGTCCAGCACGAAGATACCAACATGGTCCAGCTTGATATATCCCTGGCCGATCAAATCGTTCAAACGGCCCGGCGTGGCGACCAGAATCTGCGGATTCCGCCGCAGCTCCGACACCTGTCCATACTGGCTTACACCCCCGAAAATCACACAGGAACGAAGCGGCAGGTGCTTCCCGTACAATTGAAAGTTTTCCTGTATCTGTATCGCCAGCTCGCGCGTCGGCGTTAAAATCAGGGCGCGGGGTTTACGTTCGCTGTCCGGCTTTTCGGCAGCGAGGCGCTGTAAAATTGGCAGGGCGAACGCAGCGGTTTTGCCCGTGCCGGTTTGCGCGCACCCCAGCACATCTTTGCCGTCCAACACCAGCGGGATCGTTTGCCACTGGATGGGCGTAGGTTCTTCGTAGCCCGCCTCCTGCGTCGCTTTGATAAGCGTGGCGGACAACGGCAGATCGGTAAAATTCATTCCAACATCCTTTCCATATTTGTGTGGTTTCCAGGTCAGATGCCCAGACTCACACGGAATATTTATTATACCATAATGCACAACAAAAAGCAAAAAGCAAATCTTGCCTGTATCTTTCTTTTACCTTGCAGACAGGGCGATGTATGCCTTGACGCCGCCTTCCCCGTCCGGCGCCATGACATGCGAATGCATCGTAAAAATGAAGCTGCGTATGGATGGCCTTTTTGGCGCTGATCAGACCGTTTTCTCCCCATTCTCAACAACCTCTTTACAAATGGATATAAATGGTATTATTGTATAGCTGTAACAAAATGTTGCCAATTGTAAACCATCCCCTTTCTGCGTTTTAAAGGGAGGATTCACAATTAGGATGTTGAATGGTAACCTTCTGACGAAACGCTTGCGCTTCGTGTAGCATGGCTTGGGAGGATAAACGATGAAAACCATATTTCGAGCACTGCTGCTTTTTGGGATGCTTCTGGCACTGGCTTTTCTGCTGCCCAGCGCGGCTCCGCTGTCCGCCGCTTTTGCGGAAACGGTACTGGCGCCGCTGCCCATCGACAATTCCGCCGGACCCAAACCGGCGGAGGATCATTACCTGGCGGATGGCTCCGGTTATCAGGATGATAGCCTGACGGTTAAAATCGAGCAGATTCGTCAATATGATACCAACATCATGGTGGCGCATATCCAGATCAGGGACGCATCCCAGATGCGAACGGCAATGGCTGGTTCCTTTGGTTCCACACGCGATATTCCCGCGGCGAAACTGGCGGAGCGGTATCACGCCGTATTTGCGATGAACGGCGACTATTTCAATTTTTGCAGCGTTGGTTACATTGTACGGCAGGGAAAACTGTATCGTAATAATCCCAAAGAGGGAAGCGATGTACTGCTGATCGACGATCACGGTGATTTCCATATTGTTCAGGATGCGACCTCGGAGAAGATCGCGGCCTTTACCGGAACTGTCGTCAACTCCTTCAGTTTCGGACCCGCGCTGGTCGTGGACGGCGTGGCGCAGTCGGTAACGAAAAACAACCATATTGCTTCCAGCGATGCGACACAGCGGATGATCATCGCGCAGACAGGGCCGCTTTCCTATTTGTGCGTGGCGACGGAGGGGCCGGAAAACACCGGCTCCGTTGGGTTGACGCTGGATCAGGCGGCGCAGCTGATGCAAAGCCTGGGGTGCGAGAACGCTTATAATCTGGATGGCGGAGGGTCTTCCACCATGGTGATGGACAACCAGAAGATCAACGCGCTGAGCACGCATAAGGTGCGCAATATCTGGGATATCCTGTACTTCGCTACGCTGGTACAGCCTGCGCAATAAGCCGTTTACAGGGAAAGAGGAGAAGGGCATTGAATGAGCCGACGGCGTTGGGGTCGATTTTCGGCATTGCGTTTTATCCGTATGGGATATGCGTGGCGCTTGCGGGAGGAATCGGCTGTCTGATCTTCATCAGGATATGGAATAAGGATCAAAACAGCGCGGAGGATGGTTTCCTCTTTTTATGTTACGCGGTTGTTTGTTGCCTTCTGCTGTCCCGTGCCGGGTATTGTGTTGTTCAAGCAGGTTTTTTGTCAGTGGATTATTCCCCCGGATTCATCTGGCAGATGCAGCTGGGGGGATACTCGCTACTGGGGTCAATCGTCGGCCTGTTGGCGGCGGCTTGGCTCTTCAGCCGGATGAAACGCCATAAACAATCCTTTGCCACCCTGCTGGACAGGGTTGCGCCTGCCGCACTGCTTGTGCTTGCGGGAGAGCGGCTGGCGGAGTGTCTGACGCTGGAGGGAATCGGCGGGTATGTGGATAACCAGTCACTGCAATGGTTTCCGCTGGCGGTGCAGGATTGTTATGGTGATTTTGTGATCCCTGTTTTCTTTTGGGAAGCGCTTGCGGCGCTGGTGATTGCCGTCGGTCTTCTGTTATGGATGCGCAAGGGCAGGCGCGGGGATATCGCGCTGACAGCTGTGCTGTTTCTGGGCCTTACGCAGATCCTGTTGGAAAGCCTGCGGGAAGATAACTATCTGCGCTTCGGGTTTGTGCGGGTCAACCAACTGTTGGGTATCGGAATGGCGCTTTTTGCTGAAATCCTGTGGCTGATCCGATTAAAACCGCATGCCTGGCCAGCGGCAGGGGTCTGTACAGTGCTCATGGGCTGTACGGCGTTTCTTGCCTGGAGTGAATATGCGTTGGACAAGACCGCGTATTCCAACCTGACACTCTATTTTGGAATGGGCGTGACGCTGACCCTGCTGGCGTTTATGGGAATCGTGCTTCGGAACCGCTATCCGGTTGTGGAGGAGGAGAAGTCGTTTGCAAAGGGTTAAGAACCTTTTACTCTGTACGCTGGCCGTCTTGTTTTTTTGCGGCGGGGCCTGTGCGGAGAAACAGATTGTACTTACTTTCGTTGGGGATTGCACCGTGGGCTGCGAAGAGACGATGCGATATTCGGACGAGTCGTTCGCCGCATACGCCCAACGTGAGGGATACGGTTACTTTCTGGCAAAAGTGAAAACTTTCTTTGAACAGGATGACCTTACGGTTGGCAATTTTGAAGGCGTCCTGAAGGATACGCCATATGGAGCGGTCAACAAGCGGTATTGTTTCCGCGGGCAGCCGGATTATACGCAAATCCTTACCCTTGGCAGCGTGGAGGCGGTGAACCTTGCTAATAATCACTCCGGCGATTACGGTAATAAGGGCCGGCAAACAACGCTGGACGCACTGAACGCGGCCGGAATCGCGAGCTTTGGCAATGGAAACTACTACCTGTATGAGAAAGACGGTATCAAAATCGCCTTTTGCGGCTTCTGGGGCGTGGGTTTTAACAAACGGGCTGATATGGCCGCACAGGTACGCGCGTTAAAAGCAGAGGGCGCGAACGCGGTGATATGCTCCCTGCACTTTGGCGAGGAATACGCAACCTATCACAGCAATGTGCAGGCGAAGGTGGCCCATGCGATGATCGATGCCGGCGCGGACCTTGTGGTAGGGCATCATCCCCATGTGGTGCAGGGGATGGAGGAGTATCAGAACCGTTCTATATTTTACAGCATCGGGAATTTTCTGTTTGGAGGGAACGCCGCCGTGCGTGCCAACGAAAGTCTGGTACCGCGCGTTACCCTGCGCTTTACCGATGACGGGCAGTATATTGGACAACAAGTTACACTTTACCCGGCAAACATTTCAGGGGACCCGGAACGGAACGACTATCAGCCCCGCCTGGTTACCGGCGATGCAGCCGATACCGTCTATGCCCGATTGGATAAGGACAGTGCCGCGCTGGAAACGGACTATACGCAGACGGACGAATGCAGAACCTATCCGTTTCTAGCTGCAGAACCGGCGGAGGTTACCCCATGAAACGGACCGTACTTTCTGCCTTTCTGTCGATTGTGCTTGTTATGATGTCGCTTCTGCTGCCTGCTGTGGCAGAGGAAACGCCGAGGGGTTATGCCAAGGGTCAAGGCTATCAGTATTTTCAGTTTGGGTCTTATCCGCAGGGAAAAAAGGGAGAAACAGCGCCGCTGCTCTGGCGTGCGCTGCAAGTAGAAGATAATAAAATCCTGATGATGACCGAGTATGTGATTGACGAACAACAGGTGATATTTGAAACGGATCAAACGATCATTAAACAGCATACGTACCGTCGGATCAGCAAATTCGCCCAGAGCGATCTTTGCAGGTGGATGAACACAACCATGCTTTCGGCTGTGATGGGGGAGAGCGGGTTGGATCAGGCGCTGGTCAACGGTGAATACGGCAAGCTGACTCTTCTGACGGATGACCAGATGTTGCGAGCCGATTATGGATTCAGTGCCGCGCGTTATGGTGTGAACCCTACCCGCCAGGCGGAAGCGACAGCCTATGCTGTGAGCCGGGGCGTCTATCGGGACGTAACCGGATTTTCCCCCTACTGGGTAGCGAACGTAAAAGCGGCGGAGGGGTATAAACTGCAAATCGTCGGTTATAACGGGCACCTGAGTTATGGCGCTTACACAAGAACCGACATTGGGATTCGGCCTGCGCTGGTACTGGATTTGGGCAAAGTGAGTATTATCGCAGGGGATGGAAGCGAGAAAGCGCCCTTTCAGATCAGCCTGAAAACAGAAACAGACGATACGATGGACAGCGAATCGCCATCCGCAACAGTCGTCGCTCCGAAGACGACCGTTACGCCCGGCGCCGCGATGGATATGCCCGCCGCGACAGACGATGAAAACACTTTGAACAGCGGAACAGCCATCGCAACGGATACGCAAACAACGGCTGCATCGGCGACGCCTTCCCCGACAACCGAAAAGACGGCGGTTACGATTGCAGGCAAAATAGCGGGGACGACGGCAACCCTTTCATTACTTGGCGATTGCAGCATCGGGGATGCATATCGAGTGCGAAAGAAAGTGGCCAGTCTGACCAGTGTAATTACCGAGAAGGGAATGGCGTGGCCCTTCGCACAGGTGAGCGAAATCCTGAAAACCGATGATCTGACCGCTGCAAACCTGGAAGTGTGTCTGACCGACAGTACAAAACCGATTGATATTCTGTATCCGATGATTGCTCCGCCGGAAAACGCAGAGGTGCTTGCGCAGGGTGGCGTAGAGATTGTAAACACGGTCAACAACCATTGCTTTGATTTTGGTGCGCAGGGGTATGACGATACACTGACGTCACTGGACAGTACGAACATCCTGCATTTTGGCACCGCGATCCGCGGAGGTAAAGCCTACTCCGATCTTACCTCCGTTGTGGAGGTAAAGGGCATCCGCTTCGGATTCATCGGGTTCAGCTATCCGCAACCTAAAACACTGGATGCCATTGGAGAAAGAATAAAAACTCTGCGGGCCGAAAGCTGCGATGTGGTAGTTGTCAGCCTTCATTGGGGCCGGGAAACCTTCGCTGCACCCAGCGCCTGGCAAATCGAGTATGCGCGCGAAGTGATCGACCTGGGAGCGGACGTAGTGTGGGGGCATCATCCACATGTGCTTCAACCAATCCAGTTTTATCATGGGAAACCGGTTCTCTTCAGCACTGGGAATTTCGTGTTTGCAACCATGAGCGACGTGGACCCCTCTACTGGTATTTTTCAGCTGCAATATGAAAAAACAGAGACAGGCGCAGCCTTGCGCAGCCTTACCGTTCTCCCCTGCCTGACACAGACCAGCGGGAGTTATCAACCCTATCCGGTTACGGATAAGGATGGGATGCAGGTAATCTGGAAGCTGCTGCGAAACACAAAAACCTATGAGGGATACCAAAACCTGCCGGAGAGTTTTCTGACTACCGGAATTGTGAAGCTGCAGACGGATGGAACCATTACGGCGGAAGAAGAGATACCCTGAAGGCGGACTGTGGGTAATGGAGAATACGCTTCCGGATCACTGTCTGTGCTCAAGAAGGCGGCAGTGTTAAGCGGAAGAACTTTCTGTTCAGATATAAAAAGAACCCGTGCTCCTTGCGGAATACACGGATTCTTTTTAATATCAGACTGCCGTGGCGCGATAACGCCGCGCAGACTTAGAACTTCATCGGGTTCAGCTTGATGGACGGGCCCATGGTGGAGCTGATATAAAGCGAGCGGACGTAGATGCCCTTTGCGGTAGAGGGCTTCGCTTTGTTGATGGCATCCATCAGCGCCTTCAGGTTTTCGCCCAGCTTTTCAGGGCCGAAAGAAGCTTTGCCGACGGGGCAGTGGATAATGGCGGTTTTATCAACGCGATACTCTACCTTACCGGCTTTGATGTCGTTGATGGCCTTCGTCAAATCCATCGTCACCGTGCCGGACTTCGGGTTAGGCATCAGGCCTTTGGGGCCCAGCACACGGCCGATACGGCCGATGATACCCATCATATCCGGAGTCGCGACGATTACATCGTAACCGAACCAGTTCTCGGTCTGGATCTTCTGTACCATTTCTTCGCCGCCGACGAAATCCGCGCCTGCAGCCTCGGCTTCTTTCACTTTGTCGCCCTTGGTGATCGCCAGCACGCGAATTACGCGGCCGGTGCCATGGGGCAGTACGACGGCGCCGCGAACCTGCTGGTCTGCATGGCGGGGGTCTACGCCCAGGCGGCAGGAGATTTCAACGGTCTCGTCAAACTTGGCTTTGCTGGTTTTGCAAACGAGGTCGCAGGCCTCCTCGGGGTCGTAAGCCTTCAGGGGATCAAGCAGCTTCACGCTGTCTACATAATGCTTTCCGTGTTTCATTGTTCAATTCCTCCCTGTGGTCGTAACGGCACAATGTCCTCCCACAAACGTTTAGGGTTTTCCGGCGGTTATTCCTCAACCGTGATGCCCATCGAGCGGGCGGTGCCGCGCACCATGCTCTCGATGCTGGCGATCTCGGTGGCGTTTTCGTCGGGCAGTTTGATCTCGGCGATCTTATGCACCTGCTCTTTGGTGAGCATGCCGACTTTGTCGCGGTTGGGGCGGCCGCTGGCGTGTTCGATGCCCAATTCCTTCTTGATCAGAACGGGAACGGGCGGCGTTTTGGTGATGAAGGTAAACGTACGGTCAGAATATACGGTGATGACGACGGGGATAATCATACCGGCTTCTTTGGCCGTGCGTTCGTTGAACTCTTTGCAGAAACCCGGAATGTTCACGCCGTGCTGACCCAGCGCGGGGCCGATCGGCGGCGCGGGCGTCGCCTTGGCGGCGGGAACCTGCAGCTTGATAAGGGATTGCACTTTCTTTGCCATGGTAATGGAACCTCCTCAATCTGTGGTAATGCGGAACGTTTCCGTTCCTCCCACGACCCTGCGCCTGGAACGGGAGCCGAAGCTTCGCGGCGGCGCAGAGTGTAGCGGCGGTTGCCCGCCTAAAGAGAATGCCCTGAAAGCGATAAACGCTTTGGACAACGAAGGGATTTTCCGCAGAATACCTGCGGAGAGCTTGCCCGGCCCTGTCGGTGGGGAGAAGCTCAGACTTTGACCACGTCTTGCAGGTCGACTTCCACAGGCATTTCGCGGCCCAGAAACATTTTTACCTTTACGGTCAGCTTCTGGCGCACGGTGTCCACGTCTTCCACCACGCCTGTAAAGTTTTCCAACGGCCCGGAAAGGATGCGAACCTCTTCGCCGATGGCGATGCCGAACTCCACGCTGTTGACCTGTGTGGAGAGCATCATATCTACCTCTTCGGGTGTTAAGGCGACGGGTTTACTGTCGGGGCCGACAAAGCCGGTCACCCCGCGCGTGTTGCGCACCAAATACCAGCTTTCGCTGGTCTCTATCATATGCACAAGCACATAACCGGGGTATACTTTGCGCTGGCTTTTTACACGGCGGTTGTTTTTGATCTCCACAACGTCCTCAACGGGGACGCGGACATCGAGAATCAAATCCTGCATGCCGTTGTTTTCGACAGATTTCTCGATATTATCCTTAACCTTGTTTTCATAGCCCGAATAGGTATGTACGACATACCAGCAGGGCTCCTTGCTTTTCTCGGCCATTGCGATCTCCTTTATGCCTTGGAGGACATGATCAGATTCACCAACGCGGAAGCACCCATGTCCAGCAAGCCGATGATTACCATCAGGAAGATCATCATCAGCACGACGATGATGGTGTAATTGATCAGCTTGTCCTTCGTGGGCCAAGTGACCTTTTTCAGCTCATGCCACATATTTTTGAACGCGACGCCGATCTTCACGAAGAAGTTTACGAAACCGCGGCCAAAACGTACGAAGAAGTTCGGCTTCTTCGCTTTAACGGGCACAGCCTTTTTCTCGTCAGCCATGTCATTCACTCCTTCTCGTCGTGCTAGTTACTTCGTTTCGCGATGAAGCGTGTGCTTTTTGCAGAAACGGCAGTATTTGTTCAGCTCGATGCGATCGGGGGTGTTTTTCTTGTTCTTCATGGAGTTGTAATTGCGCTGTTTGCACTCGGTGCAAGCCAGCATGACCTTGCTGCGGGCAACGCTCGCCATGTCCGCCACCTCCTACTGTGGGGTATTCAAGCCTACGGGCAACCGCTTACGCGTTTGCCGGGGCGGTATTAACAATCCGGTTCCGCCCGCGACGCGCCCTTTCTGGTGGGAAAAGGCGACGTCAGGGGCAATGTGGCAGAATGCCACACAAACCGATGAGTGAAGCGATTCGCTTACTCCAGTACCTTGGCGACAACGCCGGAACCAACCGTGCGGCCGCCCTCGCGGATAGCGAAGCGCAGGCCCGGCTCGATGGCGATCGGCGTGATCAGTTTGATCTCCATGTCGATATGGTCGCCCGGCATCACCATTTCCACGCCGTCCGGCAGCTTGATGTCGCCGGTTACGTCGGTGGTGCGGAAGTAGAACTGCGGACGGTAGCCGTTGAAGAACGGGGTATGGCGGCCGCCTTCTT
>Ga0268263_1001893_pt1 | contig 15660 bp, 16 predicted proteins | sample Biomet5_FD_190358 | JGI IMG/M metagenome (GOLD analysis project Ga0268263, IMG submission 190358) | Microbial communities from bioreactor (seeded with sewage sludge) at LBNL, California, USA - Biofuel metagenome 5 (SPAdes) (version 4) | ecosystem: Engineered > Bioreactor > Anaerobic >... | reverse complement strand
ATCCCGGCGCCCCCCCACGGCGTTCGAAACTTCAGTCGATCGGGTTGGCCTCCAGGTCCAAGGCCGGCAGCCCGTGCACCGGGTAGCTGACCGGACGTGCCGGAACCCCGGCCACGGTGGTGAAGGGCTCGACGTCCTCCAGGACCACCGAGCCGGCACCGATCTTGGCGCCTTCGCCTACCCGGATGTTGCCCAGCACCTTCGCGCCGGCGCCGATCATCACACCCTTGCCGATCTTGGGGTGGCGGTCGCCGCCCACCTTGCCGGTGCCGCCGAGAGTCACCTCGTGCAGCATGGAGAAGTCGTCTTCCACGACCGCGGTCTCACCGATCACGATCGAGGTGGCGTGGTCGAACATGATCCCCTTGCCGATCTGAGCGCCGGGGTGGATATCGACGGCGAAGACCTCGGAGATCCGGCTTTGCAGGTATCGCGCCAGAGTGGGGCGCTGATGCGTCCAGTAATGATGGGCGACCCGATATGCCTGCAGGGAGTGGAAGCCCTTGAAGTAGAGCAGCGGCGCGGAGTAGCCGCGGCAGGCGGGGTCTCGGCTCACCACCGCACGAAGATCCTCGCGGAACGCTGCACCGATCGCGGCCTCTGCGTCGAAGGCTTCGCGGATCAGGTCCTGCAGGCTCAGCGAGGTGATGTTCGGGCTACCGAGCTTCTGGGCGAGGATGTAGCTCAGTGCATCTTCGAGCCGCCCGTGGGACAAGACCGCCGTGTGCAGAAAGCCGGCCAGCGCCGGCTCTTCGGCGGCATCGGCCTCGACTTCGGCGCGGATCCGGGTCCAGATCTCGTCGCGGCTGTTCGTCATCTGTGATTCCTCTGCGGTGGTTCGGCGCGGTGGGCGCGGGGGCGATCATCGAGTTCGATGATCTTCGGTTGGCTCGGGGAGAGCCGGTGTGGGCTCTCCGGAGATTGATTGTTCAACCGCAACAACAACACCGCAGGGCGCGCGCCGATTCCGTGAGGACGGGAACTCGGGGGCTGATCTGCATGGGCCCAGGCTACCAGCCGGGGTATGAGTCGCCCGACTAGCGCAGTCCACGACCGATCTCTACCAGCAGGTCCACCGTCAGCCGCACCGCCGCCCGCTCGACCCGGTCGGGACGGGCGATCGCCACGATCTGCCGGGTGGAACGGACCTCGGCCAGGGGAATGGTGACCACGCCGTGCCGAGGCCGGGTGGTGAACCGGGGCAGCAGTCCGCAGCCGATGCCCTTGGCCACCAGAGCCTCGACCAGTCGGTTGTCCCGCACTCGCTGGACCACATTGAGGCTGTGTCCGCAACGGTTCTCAATGGCGATCCGGACGGTATCGAACGGGAACCCGAACGGCACCCCGATCCAGTCTTCCTCGGCCAGGTCGGACGGACTGAGCTGGCGGCGTCCGGCCAGCCGATGTCCGACCGGCACTGCGACGTCCAGCGGCTCGGTGGCCAGGGTCACCACCAGCCGGTCTGCGGCGCCGGACGGTACCGCGGCCAGGCTGTGCGCGATCACCAGATCGTAGTCGGCGGTGAGCCCGGCGAAATCGGCTTCGGCGATGTCCTCGTCGGCCAGTTCGATCCGCACCTGGGTGCTGGCCAGGCGCGTGATCACCTCCGGCATCAGGAACTCGGTCGCGCTGGGAAGTCCGCAGACCCGGACGGTGCCCTGCGCCTCCCCGCGCAGGTCATCCAGCTGCGCTTGCAGGCCGGCCAGGGTGACGGCGACTTGCTGGGCGCCGTCGGCCAGCAGCCGTCCGGCTTCGGTGAGTCGCAGGCGGCGTCCGTCCGGCTCCACCAGTCGCATGCCGAAAGCTCGCTCGGCGGTGCGCAGTTGCTGGCTGACCGCCGACGGCGAACGGAAGCCGGCTGCAGCCACTGCAGTGATGGTGCCGCGGTCTCTGAGCTCGCGGAGCAGCTCCAGATGTTGCAGATCCATGAAGGAAGCCTAAAGCCTCAGCGTGCAATAACGCGATGGACCTTCATAATGTCTGGGCGCAAGGATGAAGCCATGCCTGTTCGCCACCGTCTGATCGCCGTTGCCGTCGCCGTGATCTGGGGTGTGAACTTCTTGGCCATCCACTCCTCGCTGGGCAGCTTCCCACCCTTCCTCCTCGTCGCCATCCGCTTCACCCTGCTGGCCATTCCCACCCTGCTGCTGGTGCCACGTCCGCAGGTGCCGCTGCGATGGCTGATCGGCTATGGGCTGGGCTTCGGGGTGGCCCAGTTCACCTTCTTGTACGCCGGAATGGCCGCCGGGATGCCGACCGGACTTGCCTCGCTGGTGCTGCAGGCGTCCGGGCCGTTCACCTTGGTGCTGGGCGCGCTGCTGCTGTCGGAGAAGGTTCATCGTCTGCAGTGGGTCGGTATCGCGGTCGCCGTGATCGGGATGGCGCTGGTCGGTTGGTCGCGCGCCCAAGCGGCGAGCTTCGTCCCGTTCCTTCTGGTGCTGCTCGGTGCGGTGGGCTGGGCCTTCGGCAACCTGTCGTCGCGGTTGGCCAAGCCGCCGAACCCGCTGCACCTGACGATGTGGATGTCGGTGGTCGTTCCGGTGCCGATGTTGGCCCTGTCGCTGATCTTCGAGGGCCCGGCTCAGATCGGGGCGGCACTCACCGGCTCGCTGAGTGCGGCCGCCGCGCCGGCCTGGCTCGGACTGGTCTACACCTGCCTGATCGGGACGGTGGTGGGCTCAGGGCTGTGGACGTGGCTGCTGGCCCGGCATCCGGCCGGTGTGGTCGCGCCGTTCTCGATGCTCGTTCCGGTGGTCGGCATTCTCACCGCGGCCGTGGTGCTGGGCGAGTGGCCAAGCTGGCTGGAGCTTCTTGGTGGTGTGATCGTGGTCGGCGGGGTGCTGATCGGTGCGATTCGGCCTCCGGTGCCGGCGGCGCAATCGCTGGAGACTCAGCCGATAGCGGCTCAGCCCTCCGGCGTCTGACCCGGCTGCTCGCCGTCCGGCTCGTGCAGCTCGGCTTCGCGGCGACGCAGATCGGCCTCCCACTGGCGCAGTCGCCGCTCGCGGTCTGCTTGCGGCTTGAGCTTGGCCAAGAAGTCGGGATCATCGTCGGGAGCGCGCGGCGGACGTGGCCTCGGCGCGCTCTGAGTGGGTGGCGACTCGACGATGGGACGGCCCCCGAAGAGCCAGGCGATCGGGCCGGCCAGCGGCACCAACAGGATCAGCAGGATCCAGACCCACTTGGGCAGGTTTCGCACCCGCGCATCCGGAGACTGCCACCAGTCCACCAGGCTGAACACCAGCAGTAGGAGCGCGGCGATTACCGGCAGCACGCGAAGCATGGAACCTCCTTGGCCTCTGCCCTCAAAGATAGGCCATGCCCAGCGGTCCTGATTCAGGAGGCCAGCGCGCGTGCTCGCAGCTGACCGGCGAAGCCCTGGGCCAGGAGTCGTCCATTGCGGGACAGATCGACGTCCAGCCGGTGCAGCGAGCGCCGCATGTCGCGTCCATCGCCGCCGTCGAGGTCGGTCCAGCGGCCCATCAGCTCCGGCGACGCCTCCGGATGGAACTGAACACCCAGCGCCGAGCCGACCCGGAAGGCCTGGTTCGGGTACAACTCGCTGCTGGCCAGCGGAGTGGTGCCGGGCGGAAGCGCGGTGACGGCGTCGTTGTGCGACTCCAGCAGCAGTGAGCTGCTATGGCCGGCCAACCGGCCGAGGATCGGATCCTCGGCGGCGCCTTCGCGCCAGGAAACCTCGTAGGCACCATGCTCACCGCCGGCCGGATCGGCCACAGTGACCTGGCCGCCGAACGCCTCGGCCAGCAGTTGGTGGCCCAGGCAGATGGCCAGCACCGGCACGTCGGCCTCAACCAACTCGACCAGCAGCTTCTTCAGCGGGTCGATCCAGGAGTGGGTCGCCCCATCGTGGGCGCTCATGATGCCGCCGAGCAGCAGCACGCCGTCGCCGATCTCGGCCAGGGTGGGAACCTCCACCTTCCAGAGCGGGACTCCGCGCACCATGATCCGGTTGATGCCCAGCCAGTGACCGAAGCGATCGGCCGGAACGGCGGGGTCGGGCTGGATGATCGTGGCGCGAATCGGAGTTGCCATGGCGGCAGGGTAGTCCGGTGTTCTGACGGCCGTGTTACGGACGCGACGTTTCTTCTCTCAGGGGCAAACGGACCCCGGGCGGGTCGACTCTGCGGCTCACCGCCAGGGACAGCAGCAACCCGATCAAGACCACCAATATCGCGTGTTGGGCGCCGAGGGCTGCGGCCAGGAAGCCGACCATGGGGGCGGCCACCAGGCCGGCGATCGAGCCCATCGACGCGACCACGGAGACCCGTCCGGCCGCCAGGCTCGGCTCGTCGGAGGCGGCCGCTACCGCGATCGGGAAGCAGAGTGCGGCGCCCAGTCCCCACAAGGCCGTGCCGACCACGGCCCAGCCGGCGGAGTCGGCCAGGCCGAAGAGGGTCAGCCCGACCAGCGAGCTGGCCAGTGAGAGTTGGAGGCTGCGACTGCGTCCGATCCGGTCGATCAGCCGCGATCCGGCGATCCGGAGCACGGTCATGGCGGCGATGAATACGCCCAAGGCCAGACCGGCCACGGCCTCGGGCTCGGCGAAGTCCTGGACGAAGGAGACCGTCAGCCAGTTGTTGGCCACACCTTCGCTGAAGGCGGCCACGAAGGCGACCAGTGCGATCTGTATCGTGCGTGGCTCGGTCCAGGCGGTCAGTTCGCCGCGCAGCTTGGTCAGCCGGCTACCGCCGGTGCGTGTGACCAGGCGGCGTCCGGGCAGCACCAGGCCAGCCCACAGGGCGGCCAGCCGGATACCACCGGACAGGGCGGCCACCGCGACCAGCAGCACCCCGACCGGAATGCTCAGCGACGACGACCCGGCACCGATCAGGGAGCCGATCACCGCTCCGATCGAGAAGCCGGCGTGGAAGTGCGGAATCACGGTGCGTCCCAGCGCCTGCTCGATTCGGGTCGACTCGAGATTCACCGAGACGTTCAGCAGGGCGCCGCCGATGCCGCTGATGATGATGCCGGCGGTGAACAGCCAGACCGAGGCCAGTGCTGGACCGATGCCCATCAGGGCTATTCCAGCGGCGTTGATCAGTGCACCGAAGCCGAACAGGCGCACGGTTCCGAACCTGTTCAGCAGCCCGCCGGAGGCGACCACGGTGACCACCGAACCGACCGAACCGACCAGCAGTACGGCGCCGAACTGTGGGGTGGTGAGGCTCAGGGCGCTCATCACCGACGGGATCCGCGCCATCCAGGAGAAGGTGACGATTCCGGTGACGGCGAAGGCGATGATCAACAGGAGTCGGGCCCGCTGCGGGGTGGTCTTGGCGGGCGACACGGCGTACTCCGTCCTCGGATCGGGACCCGGCGAGGCCGGATCGGCGAGGCGTCGGCCACCGCAGAGCGGACGCGGCTTCGCCGATCGCCAATTCGATCCCGCGGGCCAGGGCATTGTCAAACCTCAATGTGCGGGTCTCTCAGGAGAGGGATATGCTTGAGGAATCAACTAAATCTCTGGAGCATCATGACTGACAACCAGCCCACCGCCGAGGGTATCTTCACCGAGCATCACACCGCCTACCGCTTCACGCCGGAGCCGGTCAGCGACACCGAACTGGCCCACCTCTACGAACTCGCCAAGTTCGCTCCCACCGCCATGAACAGCCAGCCGCTGCGGATCACCTTCGTCCGCACCGAAGAGGGCAAGCAGCGCCTGCTGCCGCTGCTGTCCGAGGGCAATCGGGCCAAGTCCGAGTCCGCCCCGGTCATCGCGATCCTGGCTGCGGACACCGATTTCCACGAGAACCTGCCGCAGCTGCTTCCGCAGAGCCCGAGTGCGAAGGACGGCCTGGCCGCCAACGCCGAGATGCGCGCACAGATGGCGCGGAACAACGCCTGGCTGCAGACGGGCGCCTTCATCCTGGCCGTGCGGGCGATCGGCCTGGATGCCGGGCCGATGGGTGGCATCAACGCGGCTGGGATCGACGCCGAGTTCTTCGCCGGCACCGCACTGAAGACGATCCTCGTGGTGAATATCGGTCACGTCGCCGAGGACGGCAGCTTCCCGCGCAATCCGCGGCTGACGTTCAGCGAGGCCGTCTCGCTGGCCTGAGCTGCGCGCCCGGTCCCGGCTCAGCCGGACGACCGGGCACACTGGGGGCGTGGACGTCCTGGCACAGTTCTGGCACCGGTTGTCCCAGGCCGTGCCACGGCTGCCCGAGCCGCTGGCTATCGGCACGGCGCTGCTGGCGTTGGCCCTGATCCTGGTGGCCTGGCCGGCCGTTCGGTTGCTGACAACGATCAGCCACGAGGCCGGCCACGCCCTGGTCGCCGGGCTGTCCGGGCGGCGGCTGGCCGGGATTCGGGTGCACTCCGACACCTCCGGCCTGACGCTCACTCGCGGACGCCCGCGCGGCCCAGGGATGGTCCTCACTCTGCTGGCCGGCTATCCGGCACCGGCCGTCATCGGCCTCGGACTGGCTTGGCTGGTCAGTGTCGGGCACTCGTCGGCCGCGCTGTGGCTGACGGTGTTCGGTCTGGCCGCAGTGCTGATCTGGACCCGCAACCTGTACGGCCTGGCCGTGGTGGGCCTGCTCGCCGTCGGCCTCGCGCTGGCCTCCTGGTACGCCCAGCCGTTGCCGATCAGCCTGCTGGCGCACGTGCTGGCCTGGCTGCTGCTGCTCGCGGCGCCCCGGCCGGTGCTGGAACTGACCGGTCAGCGCCAACCCGGCTCGGACGCGGCCCAGCTGGCTCTACACACTCGGGTGCCCGGCCTGGTCTGGCGGCTGCTCTGGCTGGCGGTCACCGTGGCGGCCGCGCTGGCCGGAGCCGTCCTGTTGCTGCCCGACCTGGTCGTGCGGTGGGGTTGAGTCTCAGCGCTGCTGAGCCACCAGGCTCAAGAAGACGTCCTCGATGCTCGGCTCGGTGGCACTGACGGTGGCCGGCACCCCGGCTGCGGCCAGCCGGGCGGTCAACTGCTCGGGCCGCAGGGCGGAGGATGCCGGCACCACGGCTCGCAGTGACGCCCCGGACAGGTAGGCCTCGCTGATCCCGTCTGCGTGCTCCAGCCAGGTCAGGGCTGCCTCGTTGTCGGCGGACGAGATGGCGAAGATCCGCTGCTCGAAGTGCTCGGCGCGGATCTCGGTCGGGCTGCCGGCGGCGATGATCCGGCCGCGGTAGATGAAGGCCAGCCGGTTGCAGTGTGCGGCCTCGTCCATGTAGTGCGTGGTCACGAACAGGGTGACTCCGCGCCCGGCCAACTCGTAGAGCAGATCCCAGAACTGCCTCCTGGCGACCGGGTCTACTCCGGAGGTCGGCTCGTCGAGGAAGAGCAGCTCCGGCTCATGGATGGTCGCCGCGCCCAGGGCCAGTCGCTGCCGCCAGCCCACCGAAAGGTTGCGCGTGAGCTCGTCCTCGCGTCCGTTGAGGTCGGCCATCGCCAAGATGTACTCCCGCTGCCGGGCGAACTGCTCGGCGTTCAGGTCGTAGACCCCGGCGTAGAACTTCAGGTTCTCATCGACAGTCATGTCCTCGAAGAGGGAGAACTTCTGGCTCATGTAGCCGATCCGGCGCTGCACCCGGTCCGGGTGGCGGATCACGTCCTCACCCAGGACGCGGGCCCGTCCACCCTGCGGCCGGAGGTTGCCGGTGAGCATCCGGATCGTCGTGGTCTTGCCCGATCCGTTCGGTCCGAGGAAGCCGAAGACCTGGCCGCGCGGGACGTCCAGATCGATCCCGTCCACCGCGGTGAAGTCACCGAAGGTCTTGGTCAGGCCATGGACCGAGATCGCCAGTTCACTCTCGGCCGCAGTCGTCGGAGCCTCCCGACGGAAGCGCGCGGCCAGTCCGCCGCGTTCGGTGTGCTGCTGGTGACTCATCTGGCCTCCTCAGTCCGAGATCCGACGGCGAGTGGCGATCACTGCTGCGGTGAAGATGACCAGGGCGAACCCGGCCAACACCAGCAATGGCACGGCCAGCGGGCCGAAATCGCTGCCCTTGACGAAGGAGTTGCGCAGCACGATCAGGGCCCAGGTCATCGGGATCAGCCTGGTCAGCGGCTGGATCAGGGCCGGCATCGACTCGATCGGGAAGATGAAGCCCGACAGGATCATCGTCGGGATCATCAAGAAGGCCATCGCCTGCTGAGCCTGCTGCCGGGTGCGGGAGACCAGGGAGACGAACAGGCCCATCCCGATATTGGTCAGCATGAACAGCGCCAGTCCGGTGAGCACCGCCCAGACATTGCCGCTGAACGGCACCCGGAACCAGAGCATGCCGACGACCGCGACCACCAGCATCTGAGCGGTGGCCAGCACCGCGTACGGGGTGACCTTTCCGATCAGGTACTCACCGGCCCGGATCGGGGTGACGAACATCTGTTCCAGGGTGCCGGACTCTCGCTCCTTGACCACGGCCTGAGACAGGATCGCCATCAGCGAGATCATCATGATCACCGCGATCAGGCCAGGGATCATCGTGTTCACCGGGTCCATCGTCGGGTTGAACATGACCCGGATCCGGGCGTCCACCCCCGGTGGGCTGAGACTGACCCCAGCGGAGTCGCGCAGGTCGTTGTTGAAGCCGGCGATGATCTGGGACGCGTAGCCGGAGCCGATCGCCGAGATCTGCGAGTCCGAGCCGTCCACGACGATCCCGATCGGCGCGGTCTCGCCCCGGGCCAGGCGGTCCTGAGTGCCTTCGGGAATGACGATGGCGACGGTCGCAGTGCCGCGATCCAGCAACGGGCGCAGGTCGCTCTCGCTGGACGGATGCGCGACGATCCGGAAGTAGCCCGAGCCGGCGAAACTCGCCTCGAGTTTGGCCGAGATCGCCGAGTGGTCGAGATCGACGACGGCGGTCGACAGGTTCCGGACGTCGACGGCGACCACGTAGCCGAACAGGATCAGCTGCAAGACCGGCATCAGCATCAGCAGCCGGATCAGCATCGGGTCGCGACGCAGCTGGGTGAACTCTTTCCAGATCAGCAGCCGAATGCGCTTGAGGCTCATCGCGCGGCCCTCCGCCCATAAAGAAGGGTCGAGATCGCGATCATCGCTGCCGCATACGCTGCCAGGGCCACCAGCTCGGGCCAGACATCGGCGAAGCCGCCGCCCTTGAGGAAGACGATCCGCGAGATCGTCACCATGTAGCGGGCCGGGAAGGCGTAGCTGAGCCATTGCAGCACCACCGGGATCTGATCCAGGGCGAAGGCGAGCCCCGACAGCAGGAACGATGGCAGGAAGGCGATCAGCAGGGCCAGGATGTTGGCTGTGTCCAGTGTTGGCGCAACGGCAGAGACCAGCAGCCCCAGCCCGAGCGCGGCGAACACGAACAGGGCCGATCCGAGCGCAAGGGCACCGAGGTCGCCGCGCAGCGGGACGCCGAACAGCCAGCGGCCCAGGCCGATGATCACGGCCACGTCGATGAAGGCGATCGCCGTCCACGGCAGCAGCTTGGCCACCATCAGCTCACCCTTGCGCAGCGGACTGACCTCGAGCTGTTCCTCGGTGCCCAAGTCGCGCTCGCGCACCAGGGTGACCGCCGTCTGCTGAACGGTGACGATCGCGATGATCACCACCATCAGACCGGGAATCAGGAAGTCCGACGAACGGCGTTCGGGGTTGTACCAGGTGCGGACTCGAGGTTCGAGCATCCCCAGGCTCGACAGATCCAGGCCTTGGGCGTCGGCCCACTGCTGGGTCAGCTGCTGGTTGTACAGCTGGTTGGCGGCAACGCTGTAGGCCTGGGAGATCCGAGCGGAGGTGGGCTCGCTGCCATCGACCAGCACGGCGACTTCGCCCTGCCCACCGCTGGCCAGTTGCTGGCCGAAGCCCGCCTGGATCACGATCGCCAGCCGCGCCTGATTCAGGTCGAAGGCCGAATCCACCGCGTCCATGGTCTTCGCCTCGGCGACGACGGTGAAGAAGGAGGACGCCTGATACTGACGCAGATACTCCCGGGACTGGGTCGACTGATCCAGGTCGACCACGATCGTGGGCACGTGATCGACGTCGAAGCTGATCGCATAGCTGAACAGCAGCAACTGCAGGACCGGTGTGATGACGACGGCGAGCAGGGCGCGCGGATCCCGGCCCAGATGCCGGAACTCCTTCACGACGATGGCCGCGATCCGGTCCAGGGTGGCTCTCATACCGCACCCGCCTCGGCGGACTGCGCTGCAGACTCGGCCAGGAAGGCGAACGCGCTCTCCATGTCCATCTCGGTGGAACGAACCTGGGCGTCGGTAACGCCAGCCGCGGCCAGGGCCGGCACGATCCTGCTCTCGGGCTCGTCCGGCTGTCGCCACAGCACCCGGACCACATCGCCGAACAGATGCGGGGACGCCACCTCAGGCAGTTCCCGGAGTGCGGCCAGTGCAGCTCGCGGGTCGGCGGCCAGGACCTCGAACAGCCGTCCGGGCACCAGGGCCTTGATCTGCGTCGGAGTGCCTTGGTTCTGGATCCGGCCGCGATCGACGAAAGCGATCTGGGTGCAGCGCTCGGCCTCGTCCATGTACGGCGTCGCCACGATCACCGTCCTGCCGTCGTGATGCAGGCCGGCGAGGATGCGCCAGAACTCGCGCCGGGAGACCGGATCCACGCCGGTCGTCGGCTCATCCAGCAGCAGCAGATCGGGGGAGTGCATCAAAGTGGTGGCCAGCATCAGCTTCTGCTTCATGCCGCCGGACAGGTGCTGGGCCTGGCGTCCGGAGAACTCGGCCAGGCCCATGCTCTCCAGCAGCTCTTTGCTCCGCTGAGCGCGCTCCGTGCGTCCGACGCCGCGGACCCGGGCGAAGAACTCCAGGTTTTCGGCGATGGTGAGGTCGGGGTACAGCGAGAAGCGTTGCGACATGTAGCCGATCAACGGCTTGGCTGCTGCGCGGTCTGTGGTCACCGAGTTGCCGAAGATCTCGGCCTCACCGGTGTCCGGGGTCAGCACGGTGGCCAGCATCCGGATCAGGGTCGACTTGCCGGCCCCGTCCGGACCGAGCAGGCCGAACACCGCTCCGGCCGGGACGGCCAGATCGAGATCGGCCACGGCAACTGTCTGGCCGAAGCTGCGACCCAGGCCGGTGGCCCGAACAGCGAGCGGCGGACTGATCGGAGTGCTCATGCTCAGCCGAGCGCGACGTCTACCGGCATGCCGGACTTCAGGCTCCCGGAGGAGTCGGTGATCTTCACCCGTACCTCGTAGACGAGCTTCACCCGCTGCTCGGCGGTCTGGACGTTGTTCGGGGTGAACTCCGCCTCGCTCGCCACATAGCTGACCGTGCCATCGAACGAGGTGGCGACCGAGTCCGTGGTCACGGCGGCGGCCTGGCCGATCCTGACCTGCCCGATCTGAGTCTCCGGCACGAATACTCGGACGAACAGGTCGCCTGGGTCGGCGATCGTCAGCAGCGTCTTGCCGGGCGCGGCATTCTGGCCGGCGTTGGCCGTCACCGAGACCACCACGCCGCTGCGGGGGGCGGTGACGGTGGCGTAGCCGAGCTGCACGTCGGCCAACTTGACGGCCGCTTCGGCTTGCTTGAGCCGGGCGTCGGCCGCCGTGATGTCGGCCTTGGTCGAGTCCTTGTCGTCCTTGGCGTTCTTCAGGGCCGCCTTCGCGGCGACCACGCCCTGCTCGGCCTGCTGCTTCTGCAGCTTCATCGCCGAGGCATCAAGTTCCACCACTGGCTGGCCCTTGGTGACCTGATCGCCTTCGGCGACGCTGACCGTGGTGATCCGTCCGGCCAGGGCGGCACCGACTTGGTATTGGTTGGTCTCCACGGCGCCGGTGAAGCGCAATCCGGCGTCGGACGGGCTCGGCTGCGTCGAGCTCCACCACCACCAGCCGCCGGCTCCGGCCAGGAGGGCAACAACCAGAATGATCACCGGGATCGGGGGGTGCTTGCGCGCTTTGGCCATCGTGGTCACCTGTCTGTCGCTGATGCTGCGGGATGGCAGCTGTGGATGCTGAGATCGACGGGGCTGCCGGCCGGCAGTTGCTGATTGGTGGTGAACTCCACCTGGACGGCTCGGGTCAGGTGGATCTCGTCGGTGGAGGACGTGGACGGAGGGAAGTCCGCCCGGGGCCCGATCCTGGTCAGGGAGGCGGTGATGGTGGTGCCGTCGGCCAGCCAGTCGGCATGGACGTCGGCGGCGTCCCCGAGGCAGACCGTGGCGAGTTGGGCCGGTGACAGCCATACGCTCACCGTGCGTGGCCCGTCGGGACGGATGGCGACGGCACTGGCGCCGGCGGCCAACTGCTCGCCGGGCTGGGCGACCGAGACCACCACCCCCGGACGGGGAGCGACCAGGTCAGCCAGGCCGAGTTGTGCCGAGGCCATCGTCACCGGCACCTGCATGGTGTCGGCGCCGATCTTGGCCAATTCCAGGAGGTCGCGCAGGGTTGCTCGTCCATCGGTGAGCTTTGCCGTGGCGTCGTCCAGCGTGGTGAGACCACGGCGTGCCTTCTTCAGGCCCGTGGCGAGGGTGGGCAGCGCGGCGTCGATCTTCTTCAGGCCCGCCTTCAGCTGAGAGCGAGCGCTGCTCAGCTGCGTGCGCTGCGCAGCCAGCTCCGGGGGCACCGGAGCGCCTGGCGGCAGGCTCGCGATGGCCTTGTCGACTGCGGCCAGGCCGGCTTCGACCTGGTTCAGCTTGTCGCGGAGTCCGGGACGGGTCTTGCGCAGCGTGGCTCTCGTGGCCTCGAGTTGATCGATCGCATCGGTGACCTTGCGGCGCGCATCGGCAAGGTCGTGCTGCTTGTCGTAGGTCTGATCGATGGCCGATTCCAGGACCCCGACCTCGGCCGAGGCGACCGATGCGTCGGTCTTGGCTGCGCGGAGCTGGGCAGACAGCGCGGCTGAATCCACCGAACCGAGCGGTTGGCCTGCGGTGACGTGGTCGCCGACGGCCACCCGCACCTCGTCCATGGTGGACGTGCTGCCGAGGCTGAACCGGGCGGCCGTCGAGCTGATCGGCTGGCTCTGTCGCCCGGTGACCGGGTCGACCGGTCCGGACGCGCTGGCGAAGCCGGCGTCGAGGTTCACCGCCGGCATGGCGAGTGACGGCATCGCGACGACGTCGATATCGGTGTCGACATTGCCCGCAACGCGAAGCTCGGTGGGTGCGCCGCAGCCGCTCACGGCGAGCGTGGCGATCGTCGCCACGGCGAGCAGCGCTGGTCGGTTCATCACGCCTCCACCAGGGTCAGGAAGGCGTCGACGAGCTTCTCCAGTTGCCGCACACTGGGCGGTGTGGCCGGTTCGGCGCTGAGGAAGCCGTCCAAGGCGATGTAGGTCATCAGCGGCCCGACGAACATCCGGGCGGCCAGATCTGGGTCGGAGAGGCGGATCAGCCCCAGCCCGGCTGCGCGGACCAGGAGCCCCTGCACCTGCGCCAGCAGCTGCCCGGGCAATGCGTCGCGGAAGACCTTGCGCAACTCGACGACCCGGAAGACCTCTCCCAGTACCAAGCGGACCAGGGCGATCGCCTCGGGGTCGAGCAGGTTTCGGGTGATCTGCACCGAGAATCCGATCAGGGCCCGGCGCAGATCGTCGCGGTTGGTCAGCGTGATCGGCTCGCCGCTGGGCAGGCTGATCTCGCTGATCCCGCCGTACAGCACCGATGCCAGCAGCTCGATCTTGGTGGGGAAGTAGGTGTACAGGGTCTGCTTGCTTACCCCTGCCTCGGCCACGATCGCATCGATCGAGGTTCCGGCGAAGCCATTGGCAAGGAACAGCCGGTGTGCTGCATCGGTGATCTGGGCCCGCTTGGCCCGCTGACGCTCACTGAGGCCCTCGGTCATGAATCAAACTGTACCGTACAGTTTGACTGGCGCAAGAGAGGGCGCCCGCGGAGCCGTCGCCGAGCCCCAGTAGGCTGTTCGGCATGACTTCGGTGGCAGAACTGGCGCGGCGCCGCAATGGCCTGCCGCGGCGGCGAGCCGTTTCGAGCCGTCCCTGGTGGCAACGCCTGCTTCGGTCGGGCTGGACCTGGCTATTGGTCGGCGCCACTGTCGTGTTCGCGGCCGCCCTGGCCGCCCAATGGCAGATCATCACCGCTGACATTCCGGTCAAGGGTGGCGTCGTCGAAGGGGTCAACGCGGCAGCGATCCGGACCTCGGCCTGGCTGGCTCTGCCCACGCTGGCGGCGTGGACGGCGATCTTCCTGCTCGCCGATCGCTTCCGGCCACAACGGCTGGCGATCTGGTACCTGGCTGTGGGCTGGGGCGGGGCGATCGCCACCTTCTTGGCAATCCATGTCAACACCTGGGCGAGCCAGCATCTGTCGATCGCGGGGGACGGCGATCCGGCAAGCTCGGCTCGAGTGGGAATCTTCGTCGCGCCGTTCGTTGAGGAGGCGGCCAAGGCCACCGTCTTGTTCGCGATCGCGATCCTGGCCCGCTACCGGCTCACCTCGAAGATCTCCATGATCGTCTTGGCCGGGTTGTCGGCGGCCGGCTTCGCGTTCACCGAGAACATCGTCTACTACTCCCGCGTGATCGTGTACTCCTCGCAGAACATCGGCGTCGGCAATGCGGACGCAGCTCTGGCCCAGATCGTGTTGCTCCGCGGGGTGCTCACCGCCTTCGCCCATCCACTGTTCACGATGATGACCGGGATCGGCCTGGCAGTCGCACTGCGCACTCGCAGCAAGGTGGTTCGGGTGCTGGCGCCACTGGTCGGCTATCTGGCTGCAGCCGGAGGGCACATGCTGTTCAACTCCCAGCAGGTGGTCTCTGACGGGCATGCCCAGATCGTCTTGTACTTCGCGGTGGCGCTGCCCATGGTGCTCGGGGCCTTCATCTACGTGATTCGGCAGGTCCTTGCCGAAGGCCGCCGGATTCGGACGCGATTGGGCGACTACGTCCAGCTCGGCTGGCTGCCGGCCGCCGATCAGATCGTCAACGCGAAGCTGCGGACGCGGCTGTGGGCACTGCTGGTCGGGATCACCCACGGGCCCCGAGTCTGGTGGGCGACGCTGCGTCTGCAGCGGACGCTGACCGAACTGGCCTACCTGCGCGACGGTCAGGTGCGCGGGCTCTACGACCAAGCCGCCACCACTCGCGCCCGCGAACTGATCGAGATGGCGCACCAGTTGCGTCCGCTGGCGATCGCCGACCCGCGAGGCCGGCGACTCAATCTGCCTCGACTGCGCCGGCGTCAGCCGAGCCCATATCAGCCGCCCCGCTTTCCCGGCCCGGCAGGGCTTGGCGGCAACTGGCCAGCGCCGAGCCAGCCCGCGCAGCTAGGATCACCTGGGTATTCGGCCGTGGATCCCACCTGGGGACCGCCGAAGAGCTAGGAGGAACCGATGAGCGTGGAGAGCCTCTCGGCTGCGCTCGTCAGGTTGCGGGAAGCCTTGGGTGCGGTCCGGTTGCCGCTGGAACTGCCGCAGGCGCAGGCGGCGTTGGCCCGTGCCCGCGAACAGGCCGCCCAGCTCGACGACTACGTGCTGCCCCGCTTGGGTCGCCTGGACGCGCCACTGCTGGCCGTGGTCGGCGGCTCCACCGGCGCCGGCAAGTCCACTCTGGTCAACTCCCTGATCGGACGCCCGGTCAGCGCCACCGGCGTGATCCGTCCGACCACCCGGGCGGCCGTGCTGGTCCATCACCCCGAGGACGCCGCCTGGTTCGGCTCGTCCCAGGTACTGCCCGGGCTGGCTCGTAGCGACGGGCCGACTCAGGACGTCCGCTCGCTGCAGC
>Ga0268263_1001891_pt1 | contig 15678 bp, 16 predicted proteins | sample Biomet5_FD_190358 | JGI IMG/M metagenome (GOLD analysis project Ga0268263, IMG submission 190358) | Microbial communities from bioreactor (seeded with sewage sludge) at LBNL, California, USA - Biofuel metagenome 5 (SPAdes) (version 4) | ecosystem: Engineered > Bioreactor > Anaerobic >... | reverse complement strand
GCAGGATACCGTCCGTATCAAGGTTCAAGGTGGCGGCGAGAACTATGTCCACGGCGGCATCACGATGCAGGAAATGGTCGTGCCGGTTATCCTCTATAAGGGTATACGTGCAACTTCGAAGAATTACGTTGAAGTACAGAATCCGGGACTGTCGCTCATCAGTGAAAGCCGAAAAGTCTCGAACCTGATGTTCTCGCTAGACTTCCTGCAAAAGCAGCCGGTAGGTGACAAAGTGCAACCGTGCAATTATACCATGCACTTTGCGGATGAGGTTGGCAAACCTGTTAGCGATTTCCAGACTGTGATCGCCGACAGGAGCAGTAGCAATGCTTCAGACCGCGTGTTCCGCGTCCGCTTTACGTTGAAGCAAATGCAATACAAAAAGAACACGCAATACCGCCTTGTCATCGCTAACGAGACCGACGCACCCGAAGAGGTCGAATTCCGCATAGACATTGCTTTTGCTGATGATTTCGGCTTTGATTTGTAACTCACAAGGAGGAATTCGCAGTGGACAGAGAAACCACCCAATACACGCCGGAAACAGATGATGCGAACGAGGTTATCGATCGAAAGCTGCGTCAGCATTTCGATGGAAAGATTGTCCGCAAAGACCTGACCAAGGCTATCAAGGAAGGCGCGAACGTGCCTGTCTATGTCTTGGAATTTTTGCTTGGGCAGTATTGTTCTTCCGACGACCCGCAGATTATCGAGAACGGCGTGGCTAATGTAAAGCGAATTCTCTCCGAGAACTTTGTTCGCCCCGATGAATCACAAAAAGTGCTGTCATCGCTCCGCGAGCGCGGCAGCTACACGGTTATCGACCGCATCACAGTCAGCCTGAACATCAAGCTTGACCGCTACGAGTCTGATTTTTCCAACCTCGGCATTCGAGGCATACCCATTTCGTCGGATTATGTCTCGAAGTACGACCGCCTGCTTTGCGGCGGCATTTGGTGTATTGTTGGACTCGAATACGAGTACATTGAGGAAGACAAGAAGTCTACGCCGATAAGCATCGTAAAACTGACCCCGATCCAGATGCCGCACATCGACATGGATGAGATCAAGGAAGGCAGAAAAGCCTTTACCAAAGACGAATGGATTACAATTCTGCTCCGTTCTGCTGGTATGGAAGCCGACCGCTTCACAAAGCGTGAAAAGTGGTTGCAACTGGCGCGCATGCTACCGCTTATTGAAAATAACTTCAACCTCTGCGAACTGGGTCCCCGCAGCACGGGAAAGTCGCACCTTTACAAGGAGATCTCTCCGAACTCTATTCTTGTGTCTGGCGGGCAGACTACCGTTGCGAATCTCTTCTATAATATGTCGAGCAAACAAGTTGGGCTTGTAGGTTTATGGGACTGTGTGGCTTTTGACGAGGTTGCGGGCATTACGTTCAAAGATAAAGACGGCGTTCAGATCATGAAGGACTACATGGCGTCAGGCTCTTTCGCCCGTGGAAAAGAAGAGAAGGCGGCATATGCTTCGATGGCTTTCGTAGGTAACATCAATCAGAGTGTGGATGTGCTCTTGAAAACATCACACCTTTTTGAACCGTTTCCCGAAGCGATGGCTTATGATACGGCATTCCTTGACCGTATGCACTGCTATATTCCCGGTTGGGAAATACCGAAGTACCGCCCGGAATCGTTCACTAACGACTACGGCTTCATCACGGATTACCTCGCCGAGTTTATGCGTCAGATGCGGAAAGAGCCATTCGGCGATGCATGTGATAAATTCTTCCGTTTTGGAAGTAACCTGAATCAGCGCGATGTGATCGCTGTCCGCAAAATCGTATCAGGCTTTACCAAGCTGCTCTACCCCAACGGTGAGTTTACTAAAGAAGAAGTAGAGGAAATCCTGACTTTTGCTCTTGAAATGCGCCGCCGCGTTAAGGAACAGCTAAAGAAAATCGGTGGTATGGAGTTCTATGATGTGAACTTCTCGTATGTCGACAACGAGTCATTCGAGGAGCGGTATGTTTCCGTGCCTGAGCAAGGCGGTGGTAAGATCATCCCGGAAGGATTGACAAATCCAGGTAATGTATATACAATTTCACAAGGGAAAACTGGAATGATTGGCGTATATCGTCTGGAAACGCAGATGTTGCCGGGCAATGGCAAGTTTGAGCGCACGGGGCTTGGCTCTGACCGCGATGTTAGAGAAGCGACCAATACAGCCTTCAACTACCTCAAGGCGAGTGGAAACGCGATCAGCCGTTCTATCAGCACTACCATGAAGGACTACATCGTAAACTATCAGGATCTCAACGGAATCGGGATGACGAAGTACCTTACGCTTCCAACTGTAATTGCGCTGGCATCCTGTGCACTGAACAAACCGACCCTTTCGAGCCTTGCCGTTCTGGGTGAGATCAGTATCAGCGGCACCATCCTCAAGGTGGAGGAACTGGCAAGTGTCCTGCAGGTTTGCCTTGACAGCGGTGCAAAGAAAGTGCTGATTCCGATAACATCCGCACCTGAGCTTGGTTCAGTTCCTTCAGATCTCATCGGCGCGTTCAGCTTGATATTCTACAACACCCCACAAGAGGCAGTGTATAAGGCTTTGGGCGTGGAATAGAAACCTATACAAGCATTTATAAGGAGGATAAGTCATGGCTTACAGGAATAAAACATACATTGCTTTTGACGGTGATACGGACATGAGCTACTACCGTACACTTCAGATGTGGAGGGCAAACGAAAACATCGACTTTGATTTCTATGATGCACACGACTTGAATACAGCTAGGGACACCAGCCTGACGGAATCAATCAAAAACCAACTGCGAGTTCGATTTGACAACTCCAAACTGTTTATAATTCTTGTAGGCGATAACACAAAATGGAACCGCAAATTCATCCCATGGGAAATTGAGCAAGCTTTGAATCGAGATATGCCAATTATCGCTGTGTATCTCAACGGCTCACGACAAAAGGATGATACGAGATGTCCTACTGCCTTGCGAGATGCGCTGGCGGTACATATTCCGTTTAAGGCGAGTATCATGCAACACGCATCAAACAATTGGCCGTCTTCTCACAGTAGCTATAAATCCGAAGGTAAAAGTGGAGCGTATTACTACACCGACGAAACCTATAAAAGTCTTGGGTTGTGAGGTGTAATTTGACAGTTGTTAAAAAAGTAATTGACTCTCTTCCCAAAATCTTTACAGATAGCCTTGTTGTCGCTTTCACAATACTCGGCGGTATCGACATCGTCCTAAGCCTCATCGGGTTTTCACTCGAAAACATTGGAAAAATCCCCGCTCGAATTGGTATATTATTCCTCGCGTATGCCGTACTTGTTGCGAGTACTATATTTATTAAACATCTGCTAACAAAAAATAAGGTGATACTTGATATTCGGGGCATGAAGGTCGTCGTCAAAGAAGGTGATCTTCTTACAGCGGACGATTGGAAACTGATACCATTCAATGAAAACTTCGATACCCAAGTAGACGATTTCATAGTTGCCCATAGCTCTCTCAACGGGAAATTTATCGATTCTCTCAGCGATAATGATAAACTAGCACTTATACAGGCTATTGCAAACGATAACAGTAGTCCGTTACAGCGTATTTCTGTCTCACCAGATGGGGCAAAGACAAAGTTCGAGCTTGGGACAATTAAGGTTTTCAAAGACTATATGATGCTGGCATTAACCCACTTCAATGAGCAAAATGAAGCTCATACCAACCGTTCGGAATATGAGCATACTCTTCGAAAAATGTGGCGTGAAATTCGTCGCGTCCATCAGGGTAAGACAATCAACATCCCGCTTGTAGGAGGCGGGTTAACTCAACTTGACGACATGACGGAGAAGCCGAACAAACAGCTTCTGAAGTGTATTCTCTGCACTTTTCGGACGAGTAATGTAACCTTTGATGAGAATGTCCAAATAAACATCATTGTTACAAAAAAAGCACTGGAAACAATCAATCTCTATGAATTGAAAGGGGAATGCAAATTATGACGTACAGAACACGCACCTACACCGCCGCTGACTGGGATGGAGATAAAAATGCGGTTGAACAACTCCGCACATGGAATGACGGTGAAAAATGGAGCCTGTCATTTACCGATGCTCATGACCTCACATCAGCCCGTGACGGAAGCCTTAATTGTAGCATAAAGGCTTCGTTGGCAACAAGAATGGATGCTTCTAAAACATTTGTTCTGATTGTCGGAAGCGGCACCAAAAGCCGCAAAGCAGGTGAATGTACATACTGCTCTAATGTCGATAACGGCGTATGTACAACAGGCCATACAATAAGCAATGACAGCTTTATCGAATATGAATGCAAAAAGGCTGTGCGCGACAGAGAAAGTATTAAGCTCGTCATCTTGTATAACGCAGCAACGGTTGACAAGAGCAAGTGTCCCGACTCTATAAAGGACTATGGTACTCACGCCCCAATGCAAAAGATGAAAGATGGTACCCATTACTGGGATTATCAATCTGTTAAAACTGCTCTGGGATTATGACTTAAATAGTAAAACGCCCATGAATTCCGTCACAATCCGGCATTCACAGGCGTTTGGGGTTTAGTCCATATGGCGTGTCCACATCGGCATACACGCCACAATACTGCCACCCCGGATGCTGCTGGATGAACGCGCTGTAGTAACTGACCTGTGCTGACAGGGAACGCAGCATCGCATCCTTGCCGCTGGATACGCGGGCGTATGCTGCAACCCGTAACCGACGCTCAAGCCCTTTTGGATGTTCGATTTTCCGTATGATCTTGGGCATTTCGTCACCTCCCCACTTCCCGTTTGACACTTAATAACCGGGCCTGTGGTGTGACATGTTAGCTCGGCGTCAGCCCGTTATCAAGCTCATGTCGCGAAACAAACTACCCAAAGATAAGCCGTACTTATGCAGCATCATGGTATCAATTTTGACGTACTCCTCCCTGGTGATCAGACGGAGCGATAGCATCCGCCGCGCCTGCGCCATCGCGGAGCAGTAGGCAAGGATCCGATCATTCATGATCATCAGACTCCTTTTCATGCTTGTTGCGAAGAAATCGTTCTCCCGAGATTACAATTATGGAAATACAGAAAATGACGACCTGATGTCAGGCCGTCATATGAAGAAGAATGCTGTTTAGACAAGGTTGACAGGATCATCCATTGACTCTGAGTTTATATGATCTCACGATTGCTTATCAACAAATACCCGTTGGCTTTGGGTTTTCACTATTCGTTGTATATAAAGGCATGAGAAATTCGGAATCGGGGGCCTGAAAGGTTTACTCTCCAGTTGAAACAGCGTTTAGCGTATACTCCAAGAGCTTTCTCGCCTGTCTGATCTGCTCCTGTGAATACTTTCCGGTAACCCCAAGCTCGGGAGGAAGAAGAAGACTGTCAATGGATTCGTCGAGCACAATGCTTAACGTAGCCAGCGTCTCTACGCTGACTTTTCTTGTTCCACGCTCAATATGCCCGACGAAAGAGGTAGATATATCAATTTTTTGTGCCAGCGCTTCTTGTGTCATTTTGAGGTAAATTCTTTTCTTGCGCACATTTGAACCAAGATACTTGTAGTCGACTTCCACACGAGGCATATATTCGCCTTCTCTATCAGATTTAATTTCTGCTTATAGTCCCATATTATAGTATTAAAATTGTAGAAATACAATGCCTGTAGACATTATCTGGCTGATCATTGTCATTACGCCTTCTTCGAAGCTCACGAGGAATGGTTATCTGTCCTTGACTCGATGGCGAGTGTTGCTTTCTCATATCGTCCAGCGATGTAGCAGGCGTGGGAGCAGTATTTCCGATGCTGGCCCGCATAGCACATGAACTTCCTGCCACAGCAGGCACAGGTTTGCTCCACCTTGTCTTTACTGTTGAGTAGATCCCGATGGGCATTCCACCAAGTCATACGGCATCGATCAGAACAGAAGCGGCGCTGTCGATGCTCCGGGCATAACATGAATTCCTTATCGCATTGGTTACAGGTACCAGTCAATGCTGAGGCCGGTTTCTTGTTGGATTCAGTACGAAAATTCCGTAAGCAATAAGATTTAACGGTATTACGTGACAGTCCCAACGCATCAGCAATTGCGGCATAGCTTTCGCCATCCAGCCGCATGTGGCTGATACGCTCTTTCTGTGAATTGGTCATAATAATCAACCTCCCGTCAGAAGGCCCTCATCGCATATAGAACAAATCCTGCTACTCCGAATGGCAGCAATCTGGGATGTCTCAATTATCTCTTGTCGATTAAAAGCTTGTTCTGTATAATAGCAGCAGGTGATTAAGATGTATGAATTTACCTCGGAAGAAAAGAAGAGCCTGCGGTTGCTGGTCATCCCGTTCATTATGCGGGGCCAATACAAATCCAGCGATATTCTGCAACGCATCGAAGAAGGGAAGCTGACCAAACGCGACCTTACCAGCATCCAAAACAAGCTCTCGTTGATCATACAGGGGATGGGGCACTCGATTACCACTGCCATCGCCGAACCGGACACTAACCGGGAAATTGCAGAGCAAGTAGCCATTATGGACAATGCGCTGTCGCGGTACCGTATGATTTCCTGGAGATAACAGTAGGCAAGCGAACAATCAGCGCCGTTTGCCTTCTTTGCTTACACCGTGTTCTCCAGCGTTGCGCGGGTAATCGGTCCGACCACACCGTCCGTTTCCAGACCCTTCGCTTTCTGGAAAGCCGTTACAGCTGCAACGGTCAGCGGTCCGTACACGCCATCCGCCCTGCCCGGGTCAAAGCCCAGCGCAATCAGCCGCGCCTGCACCGCGAGCACATCGTCGCCCCGGAGCATTGTATGCCCCGTGGTACATCGGAGCGTTCTGGTACCAAGGTTGGAGTCGGATTGCGCGCCGCTGTCCGTGGCTGTATCTGATGTGTCAGGATTTGCAGCTGCGATATCTCCATATTGGATAAACGGCAACTTGTACCAGTGCGTCCAGCCGCGCCCCGCAACCTTGGTCTTAACGCAGCCATACGAGAATCCTTTCCACTCGACGGCGTAGCCATTACCGATATAGTATCCAATATGACCGGTTTTGGTCAGCGCCAGGCCGACGATCTCAGGCAGCGTCCCGATAGCGCCCCAGTCCATACCTTTGTTTTTCGCATAGGTGAACATGCTGTTCGCGCCTTTGTCCGGGCAACCGTTGGAGCCATACTTGCTGGTAAAGGTCGAGTCTGTACCTATGGCCTCCAGCATCCCTACCCCGCCGCCCGTCCACATGTAACCCTTCAGCCCACCGATGCAGTCCGCCACGATCTTTCGATTGGCGATATCCTGCTTGTAACGCGCCGTACGGGACGAGGCATAGGAAGACGGATATTGGCTGGTTTTGCGGATCAGAAGGCTCGCCGTCGCCTTATAGCCACAGCACCCATACCAATAGGGTTGCCCGATCATCTTTTCACAGAAAGCCGCAAAATGCTCGTTTGTAAAGGGAACGAGCGCCCGATTGATCTCACTCATATTCAAGCCTCCTAAAAAGAAGGGCGACGGTTCCTCGCCGCCGCCCCAAGTCGATTACCCGATGCCAACAGTGCTGCTATTGTCTTCAACCGTGTTGTCCTTCGGGATCCTGATCCGCTGCCCGGGCAGCAGAATATCGGTGGACATACCGTTGAGCGCCTTGATTTCTGGGTACCGGTCGCCGCTGCCCAGCAGTTTCTGGGCGATGGAGAACAGGCACTCGCCCTGTAAAACCCGATACAGGGTGCTGTCTTTCCGTTTCTTAGCCATTGCTCGAATCCTCATTAGAAGAAGAATCGCTGTTTTCGGCGGTATTTTCGGTCGTTTTCGCCAGCTGCTTGACCACCTGGTTGGTGCCTACCGCGGTCAGCCCGGAAGCCGCGCCAATGGCGAGCGCCACCAGCAGATTGGTCTGCGTGATGGATTCGGGCACCGCATAGTACATCACGGCAGCGGTAACGATGCCCAGCGCCAGTGCAATCAGGGGATAGAAGTGGCTGAGACGCTCGGAGAGGGTCGTGTACGGCGCAATGGTGGTCTTCACCAGGTCGATGATCACATACACGACGGTCACGATCACAGGAATGGAAACACTGTTGAGATAATCGGTCATAAAATTCACACTTTCTGCCCCGATGGGGGCGGTTCTATTGGAGAAGAAACCAAGGATTGTCTTGTCAATGGGTATGAAAAAGCCGGGGCGGATGATCCGATGCCCGGCGTTTTCACTTGTTGGCGTTCTGCTCCAGCAGATAGTCGTACAGTTCCCGGTTGACTTTGTCGTAATCCTCCAGCGCCGCGTGCAGCTCGCCATTGGTGCGCCCGTCGCGAATGGCGATGGCGTTGGACATGGTCAGTTTGCCGATCACACTCACGCTTTTTAAGATCAGGATGTTTTCCCGCCTGGCGGTTTCATCCTTTTTCTTTTCGCCTTCTTCCCTGTGGCGGAAAAACCGCTGCATGAAAAAGAGCGTTACGCCGCTGACCACGGACGCGCAGACGCTGATGACGGTTGCGGTCATGAAATCCCTCCCTTCCGGCCCGGGGTTGCGGCGGGCCATATCGGTGGTTGTCCAGGATCACCCGCCGTGAGAAGAAAAAAGACTCACGGCGGGGTATATCAAAAGCGCTGCCCGGGTAAAGAATCCGGGCAACGCGAATAGGAATCTCGGATGGGAATCAGACGGTGATCACACCAGATTCCAGAAAGATGAATTTTCGGATCCGAGTCCGTCCAGCACGAGCCCGCCGGCGCCCCGATCATATACCGCGTGATTATAGAGTTCCTGCAGATCGAGCGAGGTGCGAAAATGCAGATACGCGTATCATCAATCCATCCATCCCTCCGAGAAAATACCCCAGCCATGCACCCACGGCTGCGGCCGCCATTTGAACTTTTGCCCAGACCAGCTCGACAGAAAAACTTTTCATGGTGTGTTCTTCCCGTTTTTTGAAAAGAAAAACCGTCTCTCTTTTGTGAAAGACGGTTGATCCTTATAAGTTGTTGTGTTTACAGTACGCGCGCTGATTGCTCCGCGGTATTTCAGTTTTATTCGCTATACTTTAAACACCGGTTCAAGAAACCGCAGGTAAATGCACGACCGGCAGCAACCGATCATTTTGCCTGTAAGGCTGACCACAGAGCGGGTACGTTCGGCGGCTCCCATCCCGCCTGGGATGTGTGCGCTTGTAAGCACTTGTACTCCGTACCTTGCGCGTCGGGATACCACACCGTGTCGTCTACGGCATATTCGACGGCAGCGTCCCAGATGCGTGCAACGAGCTCCGGTGTAATTTCCACCTTGTGCCAAAGCGCAGGCGTGAGATCGGGTGACCAATCGCCTTGTGTGGTGTGCGCCTGTACGCATCGCCAGAGACACCCGCCAAAGGAATACACATCGCCGATTTGTACAGCGATATTCGGCTGCCAGAGCCTGTTGCCGATAGCTGGCTGTACCCGTAAAAGTTCCTCGTCCGTGATCTTCCCATCCGCGACAGCTGCCCGAAGCAGAAGCTGGATCACTTCAGATGAAGCATCCTCTGCGCAAACCGATACGAAGGACTCCAGTGGGAGTTCACGCGCCATAAGCTCGCCCGTAAGCGCCCCACCCGATTCGATATCAACATTGTCTGGCAGGATCACGATTTGGCCGGGTGAGATATCCGCCATTTGAAAAGACTCGCCGGTCAGGTTGTACCTGTCCACGCTGATGCGCTTCGCTGCCAGGTACGGTGACCGGAATAAAGACATGACCTGGTTTGCGTTGGGGATGATGACAATCATAGGCAATCCTCCTTCTTAACCGACAGCTCCGCCGCCGCTGTAAACCACACGCAGATACGCATTGAATCCTGAGTCTGTGCCTGCCATGCGCATGTAGGCGTCCGACCAGTTTGCCGAGCCGAAATTGTACTGCGGCTCAAACAGGCACAGCCCTGCAAAGTTTCCTGCCGCCAAGCCCTGCACCGCAGAAAGCGGAATGCTGAACGTGACCTGCTCCGCACGTCCTATCGTACCGATTGCGCCATAGTTCACCGCAATGGCCGGCGTCCCGCTCGCGGACGTGTTTGTAATGGCGGCGAGATAGACAGTTCTTGCAGAGAATGAACCGCTGCCGGTTTTTCTGTAAAGGGTGAGCGTCGCTGTTTTTAGGGTCGTTCCGCTTAGCACACCCACCAGGTTTCCAAACCACATACATCCGCGATTCCAGTACAAGCCTGAACTATACCCCGTATCTGAATACACGCCTTGGATTAGATCCACGGTATCCGTGCGCCAGCTTCCTTTCCATGATTGCGTTAGCGTGGCATACTGTATCGTTGTCTCATCAGGCGCGACAGCCGGTATCGCTGTGCCGTAGTCAACGGTGACGCCATTTGCGAATAGCTGACCATTCACACCTGTGCTGCGTGATCCGTTTGGCACAGTGCCGCTTGCAATAATATAACCGCCATAAGAAACCATCGACCACGTACAGCTTCCTTTGCAGTTGTATACCAGCGCTGATGCCATAAACACTTCCAATCCTTGCAAAGCGTTATACAGACCTGTGTTGTACACATACACCTGAGAGGCTTTCGCGTAGATGCTGTCGTAGGTAGTGCCGTTAGCATCCAGCGTACAACCGGAAAACTCAACGTATTGATTCACGGTACATTGCACCAGATAGGCGTTGCGAGCATTACTGGCTGTCAGCGGCCGGCTCTCCCGCAGGGATAAATTCTGGAACAGAATATGTGCTGTGCAGCCGTTCACAACAATGTATCCACTCAGCTTGCTTGCGCTGTTGCCATTAATCGTCACTTTCCCGGGCCCAGTGATACCCTGGATGAACACGCCGGTCGGATCGTAAACCTCTGTGCTGTACGCGGGCATTTGGATGTTCACATTGCTTTTCAGGTATTTGTTATTCAGCTTTTGTACAGCGGCGTCAACGGAACGGAAATAGGTGTCGCTGTTGCCGGTATATTCGGGGCTGATCGTCAGCGTTGTGGGCCCGTTATAGGCTGCAGCCACGGAATCGGATATGACGTTGTCGGCATAGAGCATCTTGAAACCGACATTACCGTTCGCCGACATTTCCATCAGGACATTTTCATTATCTTCCGGATCGAGCAACTGTAACAGAAACTGTTCTGTCGTAATGGTCACATTGTTGGAGCCGATATAAATACCGGTAGTTTTAAGCTCTTGTGCGCCCATCGCTACCCATGCGGAACCGGTATACCGTTTGAGAATATTGGGCGAAACCGATGTGTCCAGCCAGAGCATATCGGTTGATGGCGTTGCCGGAACGGTCGCGCTTCGGATGACTTTTTCTGCGTTATAGGTCGCTGTCGTTACTCTGAGGGCGATGCTATTGGCGTTTGTCGTGATCCTGCTTTCGGCAGTCGTGATACGCGATTGCATCAGCATGCCGGAAACGGTTGTAAGATTGGTGTACGCAGAAATATCGGTCATAAACGCAATCGACCAACCGCCCTGATAGCTGTCAGGGGGCGTATTATAGGTAATGGTTGCTTCATCAACACAGATTTTAGGATAATTGTTTGAAAGTGTTGCGCTTCCGATGATGATAACGGCATGCCCGGCAGCGTCTTTGGCAAGGCACACGGGCGTGCGGTCGAAGTTTCCTGCGGAGGTGTAGGTGTACCCGCTGAAACCGCTGCTCCCGGCATAGAATGAAACGGTCAATTCATAGTCGGATGCATTGGAATAATAGAAATATCCCGTCAGGTGTATCCTGCACATGTAGGTATAGGTAATCGGCGTCGTGATGACCATATACCCCGTGACAGAACCATTGGCGCTGTACGCACAGGGATAATAGAAGACCTTGCCGCCGCTGATCGCCTGTACCTTATGCGCCAGCGCCGCCGCGTCAGCGGTACCCTGCGCGGCAGACGCTGCGGATTGTGCTGCGTCGGCTACACCCTGCGCATCCAAAACGTCACTAACAACGGTCGTAATAGATGTGTTGCTGGAAATGTCCAGCGACTGTCCAAAATCAGAAGATACCTTGCCCGTCGTTATCGCGCCGGCAGAAATCTTCTCGGCGGTCACCGCGTTTGCCGCGATTTTTGCCGCCGTAACGGCGTTTGCGTCCAGCTTTTCAGTGGTAACCGCGCCTGCTGCAATATTGTTGGCCAGAATGGTCGCCGCTGCAATCTCATTGGCCGTAATCTCTCCGGCAACAATCCTGTCCGCCGTAATACTCCGCTGGGTGAGCGACCCACCGTCGATGGTTGCAGAGGAAAGCTGCGCCGTGCCGTTGGCCTCATTAATGGCGTACACAATGGATTGGTTTGTGCCCACAATAATGAGCCGTTCCACGGAAAGTGTGCCCGCATTGATTTTGTTTGCCGTGAGCGTGACGATTTTCGCATCGGTAATACTGCCGTCCGCGATTTGCGCAGTGCCTACCGCGCCGGAATCAATCAGCGCCGTGGTGATCGCGCCCAGCGCAATTTTCGCTGTACTGATGGCTGCGTCTGCAATCTTGGCATTCGTAACAGTCGCGTCCGCGATCTTTGCCGCACTGATCGCCGCATCGATGATCTGGGCCGTACCGATGCTTGCCGAGGCTATATTCGCCTGGGTGATCGTCGCCGTTGCAATCTTGGCGGCAGTAACAGCCGCGTCCTGGATTTTCGCCGTGGTGATCGTTGCATCGGCAATGTGCGCGTTGGTAATGATCGCGCTTGCGATTTTTGCCGCGGTGATCGCGGCGTCTTCGATTTTGGCTGTCGTGATATTTGCGTCCGCAATCAGCGCTGTGGTGATGGCCGCGTTTTGGATATGCGCCGAGCCGATTGCCGCCGTTTTTACCTGCAGCGAGCCGACGGACGCGTTTTGAAGCTGCCCCGTGCCCACGCTGTTCATGGCGAGCTTCATACCCGTGACGCTGCCTGAGGCAAGCTGCGAGGAGGATATCATGCTTCCTTCCATGCCATCTGCCGCTGCGCCCAGCGTGATGCCGGTATACTTTTTCAAGACGCAATCGTAGGTGTAGCGCGTCATACGCAGGGATACTATCAGGCCCAGCTTTTCGGAAATCACGCGCACACTGTCGCCAAGGAAAATATCGGTAAGGGGTTTGTACTGTGCGTATTCTTCCGTATCCCCGACACAGATGAAATCGACCTTGAGTGAGATGGTCGGCAGATCGCAGCCACCAGCCAGCAATGCTTGCGCAGCGTTCCGCATCAGCGTATAGGCTTGCGTTACTGAAAGGGTATCAGACACTTTGGCATCCTGCACAGGCAGATGAACCCATCTGGGATGCGGATAGCTGTTCAGATAGCTGCTGTCGATGTAAACCTCCGGAAGATACAGCAAGTCTCCGTCCTTCGTCTCGCCTGTGGGCAGGATGCGCGTTGCCACACTGGTTTCATCCACATCATAGGTAACACCCAGCAGGTTTTTCCCTTGCCGGATCTCTACATCCGAAGGATACCCGACGCGCTGGACAACGTAAACATCGTACCAATCGCGGACAAGCTCGCCGCCGAAAATTTCCACCGCGCCATTTTCTCCCAGCAACGCCTTAACCGGATTGACGTTTTCGAAGGCAAGCGCGCTGCTGACCGTACCCGAAACATCCGTATAAACCGTAAAGCCATGCGCGGTTTGACACCCGCTGAAGATGCCTGAGATTACGTTGGAAGCCGCCGTGCCCATGCCAGGCGTATACGAGAGAAGCATATTATCCATGAGATCGTAGAAGATATGCCGCGCATATGCCGTAACCTTCGTAAGCTCTGGAACGACGCGATAAATCCGAAACGGCTGCTCGCGCAACTGCTTTGCTTCAATCACCTCGTCGGTCGCCGCAGCCGTACTGGGCTCGGCGCGCACAAATGTCAGATAATCTGCGGACATATATCCGCGCCGCCCATCCGGACAGATCACTTCATACCAGTCCGCATTGGCGGTGCTGACGACGACCACTTCGGTATTCCTGCGATAACTGCCCAGCGCCCGATAGCCCGTGCCCGTGCCGCTTCGCAGGCGCAAAGGATCCCGCTGTGTCGATACCTTGTAAATGACGCGCCCGTCCGTCTGGCTGAGTAGGTTGATTCGCGGCGTCGAGGATGCCGGAACGGGCGCTTTGATGATGTTTCCACTTTGTAAAAACGTCCATTTGTTTTGCTCATCAATCGGATGAATCAGCGAGAGTTCCCACTCGCCATTGAGCGTTTCGGTGACCACGCACGCGGTTGGGTCAAGCGCAGCAAGACCATTTCCTGTGAAGTCATTCGCTGTTGCCGGAAACACACAAATCACACGCGTTCGCCTCCGTTTGTAAGCATTAGAGTGTTCTCCAGCGGGGTGAAATGACCACCTGCGACACATCACCCGTCCATGTGATCAGGTTCGTGCCGGGCAGGAGCTTTGGGTAATCGCCACCCATGCTACTGTTATAGGATTGATAGTTCATATAGGTTTCCATGAGCGCGCTGTCTATGGTAACCGTGCCCGTGATGTTTTCCAGTGTGAAATAGGTCGCGCCCACGGTAAATTCCGCACTGCCACTCATTGTGATCCGCAGCGCCGGCTCGGACGCCACCACGCCCGGGTTGATGACGGACGCGCCGGATGCTGTGAGCGAAATATCCGAAACGTCGTCCAGATAGAAAAAGGGATGGCATCTGAAGTTCACCGCGAAAGTACGATGTGGATGGATGGACAGCACTTTATCAAAAGCTATCTGATTGACAATTCGAGCATTGTAATGCCCACCCGCGCGCACGGGAAAGCGAACGATACCGCTTCCGCGCAGCCAACCGCAGATATTGCCGATATTGTTTGCATTTTTAATAAAGCACTCCGTTGTCAGAATCAGATCATCATACACATCGTTCCCCTCCAGCGTCGTAAGCGCCCCGTTTCTGCCGGGAACGGAGGTAAATGTCGCACGCTCGTTGGGCTTGATGATAGACGGCTGCGTGAGCACATACACGCCGTAGTTGGCGCTTTGAACGCCGTTCCATTCAAATGAATTGGTCATTGACTTTTCCTCCCCGTTATGCAAACCGCACGCCCATGCCTCTTTGCCGCCGCTTGGTCAGCGTAGCGATCTCAGTGGCTAGGCTCACAATGTCCTGTTCGTCGCGGATATAGAAAGTATTGCCGGATAGATTGACGTTACCCGATTCGCCATATTCACTGCCATTTCCGGAACCCGCATAGGCGCCGTGAACACGGGCGTTCAGATCAAGCGATGTAGGGATTGCCTTTTGAATATCGCTTGCCACGCTCTTCATAGCGTTGGTAAAGCCCTGCCCAATGCCCAGACCCATGTTCTCACCGATACCGGCGAACACCTTCGAGGGCGAACGAATACCCAGCAAGCCTTTCACGCTGCTGACGATGCCGGAGAAGAAACCGGACACCTTGTCCTTGATCCACGATCCCAGCGACTGGATACCCGCCCACAGTCCGCTGACGATGTTTTTGCCGATGTCGAACACTGCCGTAAACGCCGCGCCGAGACCTGCTACAATAGCGGATATGATTTGCGGCAGTTGCGTTACCAGTTGCGGAATCGCCTGGATCAGGCCAGCCGCCAACTGCACCACAAGCTCGACGCCTGTTCCAAGAATCGTCGGCAGGTTTTCGGTAATGAAATTTACAATGCTCGTAATCAGCTGCGGAAGCGCTGCAATCAGCTGCGGCAATGCCGCAATAATGCCCTGC
>Ga0268263_1001890_pt1 | contig 15691 bp, 11 predicted proteins | sample Biomet5_FD_190358 | JGI IMG/M metagenome (GOLD analysis project Ga0268263, IMG submission 190358) | Microbial communities from bioreactor (seeded with sewage sludge) at LBNL, California, USA - Biofuel metagenome 5 (SPAdes) (version 4) | ecosystem: Engineered > Bioreactor > Anaerobic >... | reverse complement strand
CTCTAGTTTAGGATGTTCGACCTCGCATTCCTTTACTCTGTAAAGGGCTTTTCTCATGTAGAGATCGTCCATCAGTCTTTTTGAAGCCTTGCTTGCACTGTTTGAAGAGGCTTCAGCATCAAGTTTTTCCAGGTATTTCCTGAGAGGCTCAAGTCCCTGAGTCTCAATCATTTCCACAGCATGGTTAACTTTCACCATTTCAGCAAGTACAGACATTGCAGTAAAAACTGCAGGGTCACCTCCTATCCTAATTTCACCCTGTAGTTTCTTCTGGAGAAGCAATAGATCTTTTTTAGAGACATATTTCCCGCTGCCGACTGAAAAACCCAAATCTCTTACGGTTACAAGCCGATCATCAAAGATTTTTTCCAGATAGCCCCGGATTTCGGCCATTTCGGAAGGGAGCTGGACCTGAAACCATTCTATTTCTTTTTCCTGCACATAAGGACGGACATCCCTATCTTTTTCAGTTTTTACGGAGACATTTTCAATGTGTAAAGCCTGGCAGACCTCAGAGATTTTCTCGTCCGAACTTCCGGGGCTTGCAGTAATTCCGAGCACATGAGGGTTTTTTGCGCTTTCAAAGTATTTTTCCGCAATAAAGGTATAAGCGTAATTTCCGACTGCCCTGTGGGCTTCATCAAAGGTTATGTGAGTTACATCCTCAAGGCTGATTCTTTTTGTAAGAAGGTCGTTTTCAATCACCTGAGGGGTGGATACTATCAATTTCCCCTGAGCCCAGAGTTTTTCACGCTCTTCAGGCGCAATGCTGCCTGTAAAAGTGAGAATCTCATCTTCAGGAAGAGCCATTACTTTTTTGAAAAAAGTAGCATGCTGCTCAACAAGTGGTTTTGTTGGGGAAAGAATCAGCGCTTTTCCCCCGAAACGCTGAAGCCTGGAAACAATTACAAAAAGAGCTATAATGGTTTTTCCAAGCCCAGTAGGAAGCACAACAAGGCTTGAGCCTTCGAGTGCCTTTCCCGCAAGATTCAACTGATATAGCCTCTGCTCAACTGTATCGGGTTTTATCAGCGGGTGCTTCATGAACCCAGGTTTTTCAGGAAAAAGATTCTCGTTCATTCTATTTCAGGATCGTTTCTTTCAGATTAATTTATCTCAGATCAGAAATTTATTCTAAATCAGATTAATTTATCTCAGATTAATTTATCCGAAACTATTTGTTTCAGATTTTTAATTTAATTTTAATAAACATAAAAAACTAAAAACTTTGCTGCAGGCTTTTTAGCCCACAGCTCAGGAACTTACAGTTTTTAATATTTAGAAATTAAAAGGCTTGCCTGCGGATTCGAAAGTTTTGCCTCTGTAAATAAGTTCGTAGAGCGTATTTTCGATCCCCTGGATTGGAGCCCGGATCTGGCGCATGGAATCTCTGTCTCTTATAGTTACAGTCCCATCTTTAAGGGTATCGTAGTCTACAGTAACGCAGTAAGGCGTCCCGATTTCGTCGTTTCTCCTGTAGCGGCGCCCGATGGTTCCGGAATCATCATAATTGACAAGCAGGGACTTTTCCCTGAGTTTTACAATGATATCCTTTGCAGGGTCTGCAAGCTCTTTGCGGGTCAGAAGTGGAAGGACTGCAACCTGTACCGGGGCAACTGCGCTTGAAAAGTGCATGACAAGACGGGCTTCCTCTTCTCCTTCAGTTTCACCTTCGCTTTTTCCGGCTTCAGATTCCTTTTCAGTTTCTTCTGTGCCTTTAAGCCCGGATTCGGCAACCTTCTGAGCCACGTTTTCTTCGTCATAGGCGTGCTCCATAACGCCGTAGAAGATCCTGTCGATCCCATAAGAGGGCTCGATTACGTGAGGGATGACGTTTTCTCCACTGACTTTAACGGTTTCTTCCGCAAAGTCCACTGCATCCGAACTGACTGTAAACTCTTCCCCGTCCACGGTAACTTTAATCTCATCCTTTGAGAGCTCTTCTTCGGAAAGCTGTTTTAAGGCATCTGCGACAGCTTTTGCCTTGCCCTTAAAGAGAGGTCCGAGCTTGCCCATATTAGGCTTTACAACAAAGCGAGTTACCATTTTCGGCTCGTCGTATTCGACATACACGTAAAGCTCGGTCTTGCTAACCCTTGCATGAGCTTTAAGGTCGTAATCCGTCCTGTCGGCAATTCCCACGATCTCGACCCAGCCGAACCGGTCTGTCTCGATCTCAGCATCCCAGCAGTCGATTGCGTAATGCGCCATTTCGTCTTTCAGGTGCTGCCTGAATCTGAGTTTTGCAGGATCAATTCCAACCTTTGTCAGGAATTCGTTGGTAAGTGCAATGTTGTAACCCAGGACTTCGTGTGCAATGACTCCGGTCTTCACAGCTTCCCGTACAGTCATCCTGAAAGGTTCGCCTTTCTCCTGTGCTTTCTGGGAATAGAGTACAAGTTCTTTGTCTGCAAAACGCTCAAAGTTGGGGTGTTTCTTGTTGCGCGGGTCAACGAAAATCTCACATTCTGCCTGTGTGAATTCCCTTAGGCGGATTACACCTTGCCTGGGTGCGATTTCATTTCTGTAGGATTTCCCAATCTGTACTGCTCCAAAAGGCAGCTTGTCCCTGTAGAAACGGGACAGCCTCTGGAAATCGACAAACATACCCTGTGCTGTCTCCGGCCTGAGATATCCCTGCCTTCCAGTGCCGGGCCCGATTGTAGTTTTGAACATCAGGTTGAATTCATAGGCGTCGCCGAATTTTCCACCACATTCCGGGCATCGGATATCGTTTTCCTTTATAACCTTAGTGAGCTCTTCTGCACTCAGGGTCCCTGCAGCTTCCATTACGTTTTGTACAAGGTGATCGGCCCGGAATGCTTCTTTACAGTTCATGCACTCGCACAGTGGGTCCGAAAAACCTCCAACGTGCCCGGACGCAATAAAGACTTCTTCGATCCCGATTGTCGGGCACTCGATTTCCATAAACCCTTCCTGGATAACGTAAAATTCTCTCCAGGTCTGCTCGATTCGCCTCTTCAGTGTGCTCCCAAGAGGTCCATAATCATAAAATCCTCGGCTTCCGCCATACAGCTCAAAAGAGTTCCATAAGAACCCCCGGCGTTTAGCCAGCTCGAATACCTTCTCGTATGTGTCCATTTTAAAAATCCTCGTGAAATTGATTAGGGGATATCAGATAATTGTAATTTTGATTTGTAGGAAATACTAGATGGATAGAGATATCATTATATTAAATTTGCACTACTTGGAGTCAGTTGGAGAGGTTTTGGGCTTATAAATGTGATTTTTAAGAGTGAATGAAGAAACCAATAAATAGTTGTGTTCTATGCCCATGAGATATGTGTCCGCCGTTTCCCAAATTCTTCTTCAGATGTGTTCTAAACCGATTTAAAGCAGTCTGAGACTAACATTATTACATTCAAGTATTGAAAAACCTTAAATGAATAATAGATGAGCAGTCTTTTCCCGATCTATCAAAAAAGCATTCAGGATCTGAAATCCCTAGTTTTTGAAACTTTAAAAGACGAAAATGTTACTGTCATACTCTTCGGTTCCAGGGCAAGGGGAGACTTTAGTCGAGTATCGGACATAGACATTGGAATCCTTCCAGGGAAAAATTTTGACCGGAGAAAATTGATTTTCTTAAAAGAAATAATTGAGAACTTTAATATTTCCTATACAGTTGATATTGTGGATTTTTCCAGGGTTTCGAAAGTTTTTAAAGAAAAAGCGCTAAGAGAAGGGATTGTGTGGAAACACTAAAGCTCAGAATCGAAACCACTGAAAAAGCACTCAAAACTTTAAAGGCAATCACGGAAGATCCTTATTCAGTAATAGCTCAAGATTTTCGTGGTCGTCCGGCAGAAAACTAAAAATAAAGTTGTAAAAACTGACTGAAACTCGTTTTAATTTTAAACGATGCCCTTGAATTTTTTTTCGCTTTTCTCTCTTATCAGAGCTTTTATGTTCCAGCCGCGCTGGGCGTGGGACAAAACATGTTTGAGACAACTATTACTGATGTCCGGGTTTTGATTTTTGATTCTGAAAGCGGCGGCCCAATTTTCTTCTTTCGCCTGATAGGGTTTTTTTTTTCGCTCTATCCCGTTTTGTAGGGCACAGGAAATTAACTTAAGAACACTTTTTATTGCCTTATTTTCTCGACGTTTGGTTTATATAACCCACTTTAAATTTATGATTTGACTCTTCTCATCATTAATGCTCAGGCTTTATCTCATGTCCATTGACTATAATGTTAATCAGGGCATCTGAATATTATTTACGTGCTCATATAAAATTCTCTCATACAGGGTCAACAACTTTTAATATCACAAACTTCTAAAGCTAGAGTCGGTGGGGTAAATAATGCATTTTCGATATGAAGATACCTCTTTGAGATCACGTCGGATAGTGTATACTATGCAGGGTACTTTCAAACATAAAGTGCCTGTTTGAGATCTCGTTGGATTTTTAGAGTACATACTCAGAGCACTTTCTAACAGGGAATGCTTTGAGACAATATCAGATAGAATACATTATGAGTGGGGTTTAACAAAATGCTATCAAAGAGTTTAAAAGAAATCGTAAGATCCGTAAAGGAAAAAAGAACTTTACATTCGGAAAAGCTTATAGAGATGACTCACTGGATCCATAATCTGGAGTTTCTGGTCGTACGAGTGATGATGTTTGCCATAGGTGTTCACCACCTCTATGTGTATACCATAAAAACTGTGTTCGGAGTTTGATACCTTAACTCAGCTGCACAGGTAGGCTAATTCCTTTCGGATAAGAAAAACTGCTTGCCACCAGAAAAACAGTTTCCGGATCAAAATTGGGGAGAACCCGGTGGGGAGGTGGCAGTGATTAGCTAAAATTAGGAGGAAGATTGCCATTGCCTAATACGGATCGGGATTCGTGCAATGCAACAAAGAAACCGTAGACCTGAAGCCCCAGATCACAAAAGCGCAGCACTTTTCAGGTGGACTGTTATGCTTTGTTTCTTAGTTGCATACACATATCCTGAAAGAAGGAGGATTGGTACTAATCATCTAAATCTTCTAGCTATATTAAACACCTGATGACTTACTCAGTGCCTTTATTTGATACCTCACCGGTTTCAAATGTCGTCGGGTTAAAAAATTGCTATTAGGTCAAAGAATTGCTCTCAGATCAAAGAATTGCTCTCAGGGCATAAGGAACCCTTTAAAATATCTTCTCTGGGATAATAACACTGCCTCTGAACCAATAATAATTTGGTTTGAAGAGTACGAAGACTAACGATTCCCTCTCCATAACAGACTTTAAAGGGAACTCTTCTCATTCAAAAAGCGGGGTTTGGCAAATACCAGAGTGCAGCCCTAAATTAACTTTTTTGTGGTATTTTCTTTATTTTGCCACAATATTTTTTCCTAAAATTATCCTTGAGATACCCTTGAGATATTATACTTTCAAGTTATTCACTTTCAAATCATGCATTTTTTCCATTAATTTTAAATTATCCGGCAACTTATGGGAAAACTCATGGCTCCAAAAATTCTTGTTACCAATGATGATGGCGTATATTCCACAGGTTTGAAAGCTGCTTTTGACAGCGTTTCGGATCTCGGGGAAGTTACAATTTCGGCTCCTGCTGTCCAGCAGAGTGGAGTCGGGCGTTCGATTTCTATCTTTGAGCCTCTAAGAATTACGAAAACAAATGCTGGAGGCATGCCTGCGTACTCTGTGGGAGGAACCCCTACGGATGCTGTAATTCTGGGCATCTTTACGATCCTTAAGGAGCTGCCTGACCTGGTGCTTTCCGGCTTTAACATCGGAGAGAATATAAGCACAGATACTATCACTACCTCAGGGACAATAGGAGGAGCCCTTGAAGCTGCAAGCTACGGCGTGCCTGCAATTGCCGCCTCCATGCAGGTGCTTGATGAAGGCCAGAAATTCGATGATCCCAGGAACTACCATAGAGAGCGTTTCGAGGCTGGAATTAAGGTAGTAAACAAAGTGGCTCGAAACGTCCTGAAGTATGGCATGCCGGAAAATGTGGATCTTCTGAATATCAATATTCCCTATCACGCTGAAGAAGATACCCCTATAGAGATAACCCGCCTTGCAAGAAAAATCTTTAAAACTGATGTCGAAGAAAGGCGTGACCCAAGAGGCAGACCTTATTACTGGATTGCAGGCGACCTTATCAGGGAAGAAGAAGAAGGGACTGATGTGCACGCCATTATGCAGAAGGGACACGTTTCAATAACCCCGATTTCTCTGGATTCAACTGCCAGGATAGAGTTCTCAGAAATCGAAAAATATCTCTAAATATCTCCAGATAACTCTGGATCTCAAATTACTCCGATTTGGAAAACGACCTGGAAACCCAAACGGCTGAGGGTTCCAAAAATCAATCTGAATTACAAAACGGCAGAAGAAAAGACATGTAATGATTCTAAATTTACCTAAAACGAAAAACGAAAAGAGGAAATTTTGGTTTTTGAGAGATGTTGACTCTCTTTTATCCAAAAAGGCCCTTTTTATTCTTTCAGTTCATCTCTTTCGATATGAATGGATATTTCCTTCCATTCGTTATCTATATTATGCAACGTTTCTACCATTGCTTTAATAACGTCTACTACGATTTTCTGGACAAAGTCATTCATCGGGATTTTTTTCCCATCTACTAAAAGTTCAATCTTCACTTTTTTTTCTCCTTGTTGTTATATTTATCTCTGAATCTGCTTTTTTCTCTTTAAGCCTTTTCCCCTTGTTCAAGAATACTGACAGGCATGCAATATGGTTTCCTTCGGCTTACTGCAAGCTTAAGCAGCTTTTCGATTTCTTCAGGGCTTTTTGCTTCCCTGACATCCACAAGGTTGTCATTTACCAGTAGGCAGGGCTTGAGCTTCCCATCTGCTGTGACTCTCAGCCTGCTGCAGTAGGCGCAAAACTCCGAGTTATCCATGGGACGAACGAATTCAACCTCTACCCCATCGATAATATATTTTCTTCGGTGGTGCAGGTGTCGTATCCTGATTTCACTTGCTTTCTCAGCCAGCTTCTTTTCAAGAGCTTTTGAGTCAATCATGTACTTTGAAAGTCTGGGGTCAATGTCCATAAGCTCTATTAGTTGCAGGATAACCATTCCTTTATAAGGTCGGACAAACTCCATCATAGAATTAATCTCGTCATCGTTTATGCCTTTAAGGAGTACCATATTCAGCTTCACAGGAGTCAGCCCAGCTTCAACTGCGCTGTTAATACCTCTGATAACCTTCTCAAGTGAGCCAGGGGGCGCTCCGGTAATCCTTTCGTATTTTTCAGGAACGAGAGAATCCAGGCTTACATTTACTCTGTCCAGGCCCGCAGCTTTAAGGGCTTTTGCTCGTTTTTCAAGCAGAATGCCGTTAGTGGTCGCAGAAACTTCTTTTAACGGAGGAAGACAGGCAAGGATTTCTTCGAAATCCTTTCGAAAAAGCGGTTCTCCTCCTGAGAATTTTATTTTATTGACCCCGAATTTTGCAGCTTCTCTTACAATCCCACAGATTAATTCGGGTTTCATTTCGTGTCCTACCGGGCCGCAGGTACAGCAATCTGCACCTTCGTTATGGCAGTATATGCACGAAAGGTTACACCTATCAGTTATTGATATCCTGAGTCCTGTAACTTTTCGTCCGTAAGGGTCTTCAAGAGTTCTTTTTGAATTTTCTTCTGCAACTTCAGGAGCTTTTTCTGGATTTTTCTGCTTCATGGCTGGTTAAAATCCCCTTAAATGTTTGACATGCAGTTCTTTATTAACTGACAATCTGAGCCTGAATATTTTCCCTTGTTTGCGGGACAAAAATTTCATCTTGGAAACGATCAACGATCTTGGAAACGATCTTGGAAACGATCTATGAAATGATCTATAAATGGGTCAGTTCATGGTAATCCTGCTTTCAAATAAATTGGCATTTCTGAGAAAAGGCCCGGAATGTCTTACTGGTTTAATTGAATAAAGATACTAATATTGACTGAATAAGTATACTGATATTAACTGGATTAAGGTAGTATGAATTGGACATATACTGATATAGGTATATGATTTCTGGAATTCTAAACTAATTATTTAATTTTAGCTATATAAATGAATACTATAATTATCTAGTGAGCTTAGTCAACTTTAAAATCGGAGCCTCTTTTTTCAATATTTTTCTGAATCGAACTGTTCTTTCTTCAGAGTAGATATAACCTTTTACTTAAGATTAATGTGCACGGATGCAAATATCAGGACTTCCGGATTTTCCAAAAAAGAATCATTCAGCGTGAATTGACATTCCTTGCATAGACTTTTTGATTCTTTCTTTTTTACTCATTTTTCCTGAAAACAACCATAAAGTGCTTAAAACAGCTTAAAACAGCTACACAATAAATTTAATATACTTTAACGGTAACAGTCGTCCCTTAGACGATAAAACGAATAGTTATTACAAAAAGGAACGCCCTTGAAGGAAATAAAATCGGAACCATAAATTGGTTTATGTATACATATTTGGAATATTTACATGAACAAAAATCCAATCTTGTAAATTCAGCATTTCTCAGACTTAAATAAGTAAACTCAACATGCATATTTAATTTCAGTATAAAATTCTTTTTCTGAAATCAAAAAATAAGGATTAACTGTTCAATAATATTTTTATAACTTTTGATAAAACTAGAACTTTAAGGATTCGCAGAGACTAAAAATCTATCTGATGGATAGTTGCGTTTAATTTTATGTTCTAACACTTTGTGTGGAGAGTAGGTATACTCTCCGACACATATGTTATATTTTTGCTGGATAATTTATTTACATTCTTTTTCTGAAGTTTCTTCGGCATTACATTCTTTTGCTGGAGTTTCTGCAGCCTTATCACATGTCTTTTTTTCTGCGGAAGTATCTACGGCTTTGTTACATGTCTTTTCTTCTGCTGAGGTATCTGCAGCTTTGTTGCATGTTTTTTCTTCTGTTGAAGTTTCTGCAGCCTTATCACATGTCTTTTTTTCTGCGGAAGTATCTACAGCTTTGTTGCATGTCTTTTCTTCTGCTGAGGTATCTACGGCTTTGTTACATGTCTTTTCTTCTGCTGAGGTATCTACAGCTTTGTTACATGTCTTTTCTTCTGTTGCAGTTTCTGCAGCTTTGTTACATGTCTTTTCTTCTGTTGCAGTTTCTGCAGCTTTGTTACATGTCTTTTCTTCTGTTGCAGTTGCAGCTTTGTTGCATGTCTTTTCTTCTGTTGAAGTATCTGCAGCATTGTTACATGTTTTTTCTTCTGCTGAGGTATCTACAGCTTTGTTACATGTCTTTTCTTCTGCTGAGGTATCTGCAGCTTTGTTGCATGTCTTTTCTTTTGCTGAGGTATCTGCAGCTTTGTTGCATGTCTTTTCTTCTGCTGAGGTATCTGCAGCTTTGTTACATGTCTTTTCTTCTGTTGCAGTTGCAGCTTTGTTACATGTCTTTTCTTCTGTTGAAGTATCTGCAGCATTGTTACATGTTTTTTCTTCTGCTGAGGTATCTACAGCTTTGTTACATGTCTTTTCTTCTGTTGCAGTTGCAGCTTTGTTGCATGTCTTTTCTTTTGCTGAGGTATCTGCAGCTTTGTTGCATGTCTTTTCTTTTGCTGAGGTATCTGCAGCTTTGTTACATGTCTTTTCTTCTGCTGAGGTATCTGCAGCTTTGTTACATGTCTTTTCTTCTGTTGCAGTTGCAGCTTTGTTACATGTCTTTTCTTCTGTTGAAGTATCTGCAGCATTGTTACATGTTTTTTCTTCTGCTGAGGTATCTACAGCTTTGTTACATGTCTTTTCTTCTGTTGCAGTTGCAGCTTTGTTGCATGTCTTTTCTTTTGCTGAGGTATCTGCAGCTTTGTTGCATGTCTTTTCTTCTGCTGAGGTATCTGCAGCTTTGTTACATGTCTTTTCTTCTGTTGCAGTTTCTGCAGCTTTGTTACATGTTTTTTCTTCTGCTGAGGTATCTACAGCTTTGTTACATGTCTTTTCTTCTGTTGCAGTTGAAGCTTTGTTACATGTCTTTTCTTCTGTTGCAGTTGAAGCTTTGTTACATGTCTTTTCTTCTGTTGCAGTTGAAGCTTTGTTGCATGTCTTTTCTTCTGTTGCAGTTGAAGCTTTGTTACATGTTTTTTCAATAGAAGTGCAGCCACATAATTCAGAGCTACAATTTGCTGAGCTGCAGTTTACTAAGCTGCAATTTGCTAAGCTACAATTTGTTAAGCTACAATTTGCTAAGCTACAATTTGCTTGCTCACAGTCTGTAATGGACTTGTAATTACAAGAGGTACATTCCTTGTTACAATCTTTGTTCTGTTTTCCATCTACAATAGAAACGCAGCCGCATAATTCAGAGCTACAATTTGTTGAGCTACAATTTGCGAAGCTACAATTTACTAAGATGCAATTTGTTAAGCTACAATTTGCTAAGCTACAATTTGCTTGCTCACAGTCTGTTGCAGACTTTACAGAATTATCACAGGAAGCTGCTCCTGCGGTAATTGAAGTTGAGACCATTATTAATATAAACAAAATAGATCCCATAATTTTTGCAATTGATTTTCCGTTAGAATTCATTTTATTCCTCTAGTTCCTTTGATTCCTCTGATATTGCTCATCTAACTTGAGAAAATCCGGAACTAAAATTCATCCTTTCAATTATATATATAACAATACTTACATTAAATACATTATATAAAATTCACAAAAATGTATCTAATACTTCATAACCCCTAATAAGGCGATAAAAATAAATTTAAAGCTTTATAATGCTTTATTTACTTTTTATAATTATTTATACTATTATGGATCTAAATATTAATTAATTTTATTAAATTTTGATCTTATTCGTTCTGTTTAACCGCGCGTGTTTTTAAAATTCTAAAATTTTTATTATTTGTTAAAATTTTCAAAATTTCTTCTTTTCATTATTTTTCTTGGACGCGATCACAAAGTGCTTAAAATAGCTGGATTGATAGCTTTAATATATTTTAACGGCAACAATATCCAGCAGATGACAAAAGGAATACTTATTGCAGGAACCCATAGTGGGGTCGGAAAAACGACAGTCTCCATGGGTATCATGGCTGCCCTTAAACATAGGCAGCTAAAGGTTCAGCCTTACAAGGTAGGGCCTGACTATATCGATCCTTCTCATCACACTGCAATTTGCGGGCGCCCTTCAAGGAATCTGGACACATACATAATGGGCACTGACGGAGTCGGGCAAACTGTGGCCCGCACTTCTGCAGATGCGGATATTGTGGTAGTAGAAGGAGTTATGGGACTCTTTGATGGAATTGATTCTACGGAAATTGCAAGTTCCGCACATATTGCAAAAACCCTTAACCTGCCGGTAATTCTGGTAATCAATGTGCATGGTATGTCCAGGAGTACCGCTGCTCTTCTTAAAGGGTATTCTGAGTTCGATCCTGAAGTAAGGGTTGTGGGTGTTATCCTGAATCAGGTAGGCAGCCCAAGGCATGCTGAACTCGTAAGAAATTCACTTCCGGGTAACATTCCTATTGTAGGTATGATCCCAAGAAAGAAAGATATCGAGGTTCCTTCCAGGCATCTTGGTCTGTATATGGCTCATGAAAAGGACTACAATACTGAGGAAATGGCGGCTTTTATTGAGGAAAATGTTGACCTTGATGCAGTGATCAAACTTGCTGAGCCTATTTCGGTTCCGGAGATCAGACGTATCCAGAGATCCGAAGCAGACCTCAGGATAGGAGTTGCCAGGGACCCGGCTTTTTGTTTCTATTACCAGGATATGTTCGATGCCTTCAGGGATTACGGAGCTGAAGTCGAATTTTTCAGCCCGATGGCAGGAGAGTTTCCGGATGTGGATGGGATTTACCTTGGAGGCGGCTACCCTGAACTTTACGCAGAAGTCCTTGAAAAGTCAGAAACGACCCGAAAACTTAAAAGCCTTGCAGCTGACGGTTTGCCTATCTATGCAGAATGCGGTGGCCTTCTTTACCTCTGCGGAACATATGAAATCGATAACAGGACATATAAACTCGCAGATGTCGTGCCTGCAAATACACGTATGACAAACCGGCTTAAAGCCCTTGGGTATACTGAAGCTCGCCCTCTTGACAAAAACTTCTCTTCTCACAATATCAGAGGCCACGAATTCCACTACTCTGTCACAGAATGCGATCGCGATGCAAAGTTTGCATACGAAATGCTGCGCGGAAAAGGTATACAGGACGGTTTTGATGGCCTTATCGAGCATAACACCCTGGCAGGGTATATGCACTCTCATCCTGCTACCTTTCCAGTAGAAAAATTTGTGGAAAAATGCAGGAAATACCGAAGAAAGTAAATAATTTTTGAAATAAATATTTCTTTAAGATCAGGTCTCGGTTCAGGATCAACGCAGTTGCTTACTTTGCGAGCAACTGTTAATTTTCCATATTTTTTACTAAGGTGTTATCTAGAGTTTTAATTGAATTTTTTAACCGGACTATTGAAGTTTTCAACCGGATAGTAGCATTTCCTTTTTAGGTTTTGCTTAAAAGTTTTTTGGAAACATTTTTTAAAATATTTTTAAAATCTTTGGAGATTTCCGTTCCGTTTCCGTTCCGTTTCAATAGCATAACAGCTTGGAATTTTATAACTTGGAATTTTAACTTCGTCTAGAGTTTTTACCTTAATCTTTAAGAAAAAAACACTTTCAGTCTGTTAGGCTATGATTGATAATGGCTGAAGTAAATTACAAGTACCAGAGTTATTTTTGGAACAAAGGAGAATAACTAGAAGAGAATGTATCAGAAGAGAATATTCTTACAGAGAATCCAGTACAGGAGAAACACTAGAAGAAGTATCATATTATTTACAAAAGGAGAAAATAATATGAGATTTATATGCCCGCTTATTGTTGTGAATGATATAGAGGTTTCCAGAAGCTTTTACGAAAACGTCCTCAATCAAAAGGTACAGTGTGATTTCGGTGAGAATGTATCATTTGAAGGCGGCTTTGCTATACACTTGAAATCACATTTTTCAGATTTAATAAATATAAACAAAAATGATATCGTTCAAAAATCAAATAACTCTGAACTGTATTTTGAAGAAGACGATTTGGATAGTTTCCTTCTAAAGCTAAAAGGTATTGACTCCATCGAATATGTGCACGAACTAAAAGAGCAGCCCTGGGGACAGCGAGTTATCAGATTTTATGATCCTGATATGCACATTGTTGAGGTTGGCGAACCTATGGAAAGCGTAGTAAAAAGGTTCTTGAGTAAAGGCTTATCAATTGAAGAAACCATAAAACGCACTTTAATGCCAGAGGAATTTGTCAGACAGTGTTTATAGACAAGATCAAACTCAAAAAATATCTGGTTTAATCTTACTTTGTTCCATTATCTTCTCGGATTCCAAGGATGAATAACCCCATTCAAAGTATTATCAAAACATCCAAAAACCGATATAATGACAGTTCAGGACTGATAAAAGTTCTCAAATCACTAAATTATGGAATAGTGTCCTACACATATTATAAAATCAAATTGCGTACTGCAATCTCACCTAAGGGATGCTTCGGGCCTTCCGCCTGGTTTCTGAGGAATTGTGTAATGTCCATGTATGAGACTTCCATAAGATAAAGTTGCATTCTCAACTATGTAACCGGAGTACTAAAAAAACTTCATTTTACAAAGAAGCAATGGTACAGAGGTTTAAACGAAAATAAAAAGGGCGAGCGTTCACTTCATCTCATACCTGAACGCTGGAGTATTCGTGACCTTCCACGCTCCCGATGTAATAATATTACTAATTTACAGTACTTAGCAAAAGTTATTATAGGTTTTGATGAATACCATCTTTAAACCTTTGACAATCCACTTCTGTTGATCTTTTTGTAAAGTTGGAGAAGTACTACTTTTCCCGATTAATCTGAGTTCAAATACTGGCTTTCTAAATATTAAAAACATAAATTTATCCTGACTTACTTTAATTAGGTTTGAATAATCTTCAAATAAGTCGGTATTGTTTTCAGATTAAGTTCGCACAATGATTTGTACTTTGTACTTAATCGAGTTTATGCACAGGTTTTTAGGAAGGAATTAAAAATGGCTTTGAAACCCAGAATTACAGAATCTCCTCAGGTTCGCTTGATTGACCTTAAGTCAAAACCTTTCTTTATTGTAGCTTCCGTAGAGGTTGGAAACACTACAACCAAATGTATTCTTACAGCTACCAATATGGAGACTGCAAGGACTCATATTATTAATAAGGTAGTGCGGATGACCAGAGATGTCCGTCCCCCTAACCCCGGAGAAGTCGTATTCGGGAGGACCCTTACCGGTGTGGAACTCACTCGTGAATCCGTTGCAGAACTGGTACGTGGAACCCTGACCGAATCAATGGAAAAAGCAAGTCTGGATATAAAAACCGATCTGGACTTTGTGGTTCGTTCCACTGGAGTTGTTGCAGGTTTTGATTCTCCAGAGGAAGTGGGTGAATTTATCAAGGCTCTGGCAGATGGCTGCCTGATGGCAGGAGTTCCCCCGAAAAACATGACCCCACCAATGTCTATTTCAAATATCCCCAAAAAATTTCAGAAATACAGTAAACTGGAAAAAGTAATTTTTGATGGGGCTGTAGCCGGTGTACTACCTCCAATAGGTTCAACTGGCGTTGAAATCGTTGCAAATGAGATGGAAGGAGAGCTTGCAACCGCAGGGATTAAGGAAGCAGCCAAACTTACAGATGTTGATTTCAGGAACCCCTGTATCTCAATTGATTTTGGGACAACCCTTGATGGCAGGATCACAAATTCAGATCAACCGTATGCAAAAACAGTGGGTAACTTCTGTGGCTATGCCGGAGCAATTCCTGATGCAATTATCCGGGGTTCGAAGATTGTGGACTCAAAAGTAGGAACTGCTCTCGAAGTTTTTGAAAAAGAGAAACCGCCTTCTTTCTTTACTTTAAAGATGAAGGCTAAAGCGATTGAAGCGTATACAAAGCGCATTCATGAACTTATTATTATAGAACAGGTTACAGGGGATAGAACTAGATACGGAAGCGTGCCTGTAAGGCCTGATGCAGCTGAACAGATAGGCGTGACACTTATAGGTTGCGATGTAGGAGTAAACGGTTCCGATATGGGTAAGCTTAGTGCCATAGGCATGGAAATCTGTAAATCTCACGGACTTCAGGTTGTTTCTGCTGTCATTGATGAGGTTATGGCAGGCGTGGTTTGCAGGTTGATTAAGGTTGCAAAAGAAGCAAACCTTGTTTTTGAGGATACAACTATAGGGATCACCGGCAGGGCAGGGATTACAGGGAACAAACCTAAACTGATCCTGAAATGCCTGGAAGATCTAAATATAGCTCCGAAAATCGATGAGAGAGTAGTCTTCGTAGACGACGGACTTGCCAGAGGAGCAGCCGTAATGGCTCGATGTATGAATTCTCTTGGCTCACCGCAAAACCCTCTAGGCGGCAGACACAGTGGAAAATGTATTCTTGCACAGAGGATAAAATTACAGGATAAATGACCTTAAATTACAGGAAAAATGACCTTAAAATGCTGGAAATCCGGAAAATATTTTAGACGTGGAAAAAATCGAAATATTAAAAGAGAAGGTTTTTAAATGCAGCAAGAGGAATTAACCTCCTGCTCCTCCACCACCTGCTTTCCCAAGGTCGAAGGCCTGCATTGTTTCTCTCTCTTTTCTGAATCTTTCTTCCA
>Ga0268263_1001886_pt1 | contig 15724 bp, 12 predicted proteins | sample Biomet5_FD_190358 | JGI IMG/M metagenome (GOLD analysis project Ga0268263, IMG submission 190358) | Microbial communities from bioreactor (seeded with sewage sludge) at LBNL, California, USA - Biofuel metagenome 5 (SPAdes) (version 4) | ecosystem: Engineered > Bioreactor > Anaerobic >... | reverse complement strand
TGCCTGTCATCGAGACATTTATAGTAGGTGAGGTACACGTTCATGTCGGCGGCATGGTGGGTGAACGGGCTGCACCAGCATTCATGGGGACGGATGGGCTTCATGGGGCAGCGTTCGGTGAAGTTCTGCCGGTCGTCGGCCCCGTACAGCGAGGTCAGCAGCAAGTCGATGAAGGTCAGGTCGTAGGACAGCGTCTGGGTGGCCGCTGGTCCGAAATCCTGACGCAGGGCGTGGCACAGGCCGCAGTAGGCCTGCTGGTACGCCTTTTTCTGACCGGCGTCGAGCTTGGCAGCATTCAGCATCAGGTATCCGAACATCGCCATCCTCCTTCCTTGCGGAATAAGATGAGTATATTGGTTTGTCTTAGCACTGTCAATTATGAAGTGCTAAGATTCAGCAAACCATCACAGAAGGGTCGAAAAAATAGCAAGCGGGCAGGCAGATGTGTTATAGTATGCAGGAAAATAGAGAGGAAAGAGAAATGGCTAAAGAAGTATTCAGCATTGATTTCGACGGCCGCAGTCTGACCGTCGAGACCGGGGAATTAGCCAAACAGGCCGGTGGAGCGGTGCTTGTGAGATATGGTGACACGGTCACCCTGTCGACCGCCACGGCCAGCAAGGAGCCCAAGGATCAGGACTTCTTCCCGCTGACGGTGAGCTTCGAGGAGAAGCTCTATGCGGTAGGCAAGATCCCCGGTGGTTTCCTGCGTCGTGAAGGTAGACCCAGTGAGCATGCGACCCTGACGGCCCGTCTCATCGACCGGCCCATCCGTCCGCTGTTTGCCGATGGTTTCCGCAACGACGTGCAGGTAGTCAACACGGTCCTGTCCGTCGATCAGGACAATTCGCCGGAGATGGCGGCGATGTTCGGCGCCTCGCTGGCGCTGGGCGTATCCAACATCCCGTTCAACGGGCCCATCGCCGGTGTCATCGTCGGACGTGTCGATGGCAAGTTCATCATCAACCCGACCGTCGAGCAGACCGCCAACAGCGACCTGGCCCTGACGGTGGCCGGTACCATGGATGGCGTTATGATGGTCGAGGCCGGGGCGGCCGAGATCAGCGAGGAGGACATGCTGGCGGCCCTGAATTTCGGCCATGAGCATATCCGCAAGCTGTGCGCCTTCGAGCAGGAGATCATCGCCAAGGTCGGCAAGCCCAAGATGGAAGTGGTGCTGTATGCCGTACCCGAGGATTTGAAGAAGAAGATCTACGACCACGTCTTCGACAAGCTGAAGGATGCGGTCTCGATCAAGGATAAGCTGGAGTGCAACGACACGATCGCGGCGCTGACCAAGGAGACCATCGAGTTCGTCGCCGGCATGGATTACGCCGACGAGGCCGCCCGCAACAAGGCCAAGAAGCAGGCCAACGACGTCTGCACCCAGATCGTCGCCGACGAGGTTCGGCGGCTGATCCTGGAAGCCAAGGTCCGTCCCGACGGACGCGCCGTCGACCAGATCCGTCCGCTGAACGCCCAGGTCGACCTGCTGCCGCGCGTCCATGGCAGCGGCCTGTTCACCCGCGGCCAGACCCAGGTGCTGTCGGTATGCACCCTGGGCGCGCTGGGCGACAACCAGATCATCGACGACCTGACGGAAGTCGAGGAGAAGCGCTTCATGCATCAGTACAACTTCCCGCCGTACTGCGTCGGCGAGACGGGCCGCATGGGCAGCCCGGGACGGCGCGAGATCGGCCATGGCGCCCTGGGCGAGAGGGCCCTGCGCTACGTCATCCCGACGGAAGAGGATTTCCCGTATGCCATCCGTGTGGTGGCTGAGGTGCTGGAGTCCAACGGCTCCTCGTCGCAGGCTTCGATATGCGCCTCGACGATGGCGCTGATGGCCGCCGGCGTGCCTATCAAGGCCCCGGTCGCCGGCATCGCCATGGGTCTGATCGAGGACCTGTCGGGCAAGACCGACAACTACACGATTTTGACCGACATCCAAGGCATGGAAGACCACTTCGGCGACATGGACTTCAAGGTCGCCGGCACCCGCACGGGCATCACCGCCCTGCAGATGGACATCAAGGTCGCCGGCCTGCCCGAGAAGATCATGGGCGAGGCCATGGCCCAGGCCAAGAAGGCCCGCATGCAGATACTCGATGTCATTGAGAAGACCATCGACAAGCCGCGTCCGCAGGTCAGCCGCTATGCGCCAAAGATCTGCAAGATGATGATCCCGGTCGACAAGATCCGCGATGTCATCGGGCCCGGTGGAAAGATGATCAACCAGATCATTACCGAGTGCGACAACGTGAAGATCGACGTCGAGGAGGACGGCCGCGTCTGCATCTACCATCAGGACCAGGCTTCCATCGACAAGGCCCGCAAGATGATCGAGGACCTGACCCGCGAGGCCAAGATCGGGGACATCTATCAGGCCAAGGTTGTCCGTCTGGAGAGCTTCGGGGCGTTCGTCAACCTGTTCCCGGGCACCGATGCGATGGTCCATGTCTCCGATATCAAGTGGGCCCGCGTCGAGAAGCCGTCCGATGAGCTGAAGATCGGCGACGTCGTCAAGGTCATCGTGACCGAGATCGACGAGAAGGGCCGCGTCAACGCCTCGATGAAGCAGCTGATCGACAAGCCGGAAGGCTATGTCGCACCGGAGCCGCATCGTCGCTTCAGCGGTTCGTCATCTTCGTCGGGCGACGCCCATCGCAAGTCGCGTTTCCCGCAGCGTCATTGAGCGATAGCTGAGCATGAGACAAGGGGCCGGTCCTGCCGGCCCCTTTGCTGTGGCGCCGTATGGCATTGACGGCAGGGAAACGGTATAATGGATTCAACGGACGCAGGGAGGCTGCCATGGAATTCTTGAGCGCACGTCAGAAGAGGATATATGCGTCGATGGAGCGGACGCCGCTGGGCACGGCTCTGCTTACGGATTGGTTCCTTTTGACGCGCCGTCAGAAGATAGCCTATTACCGGCCCCGGATCGATGCCGCGATAAAAAACCACAGTCCCCAGGCTGACCGGCCCGGTGAATCGGACGCCATGGCGCGGCAGCGCCGCCAAATCGTGTTTGCGATGTTCGTATATGGTATCCTGCCTGATGAATACTACATGTTCCGCTTCGCCGACCTATCGCCGCTGGGGCGCAGCCATTTCATAACTGATAAGATTACCGTCGCCAACCTGCATAAGCTCAACGACTACGCCTACCTGGACCTGTTCAACAACAAATACAAGACCTACCAGCGCTACGGGCAGTTCTACGGCCGCCAGCTGCTGCGGCTGACCGGACCCCAGGACCGCGAGACGTTCATGGCCTTCGCGGCGGCCAACAAGGTTTTCGTATGCAAGGGGGAGACCGGTTCGTGCGGCCGTAACGTCAGCCGCATCGACACCGCCGCCTACCCGTCGCTGGCGGACCTGTTCGAAAAGCTTTCCGGCCAGGCCGCCGGCACGCCGCTGGTCCTGGAACCGCTGATCAGGCAGAGCGCCGTCATGTCACGGCTCAACGCCAGCAGTGTCAACACGGTCCGACTTCTGACCCTGCTGGGTGACGACGGCCAGGTCATATATAAGTATCCGTTCCTCAAGATCGGCCGGGGCGGTGCCTTCGTCGACAACGGCGGCCAGGGCGGGCTGCTGGCCTTGATCGACGAGGCTACCGGAGTCATCACGACCCCAGGCTGCACGGAGGACGGCGCCCGCTTCATGAGGCATCCCGACAGCGGCACCGTCATCCCGGGCTATGTGCTGCCCGACTGGCCGCAGGCCCTGCAACTTGGCCGCCGGCTGGCGGCGATAACGCCCCGGGTACGGTACATCGGCTGGGACCTTGCGCATACCGACGACGGCTGGGTGGTGGTCGAAGGCAACTTCGCCTCGATGTTCGTCGGCCAGCAGATCTGCGACATGATTGGCAAGCGTGAGGAGTTCTGCGCCATCGTCGACGGCCTCAGTGAACTGCCGCCGGCCGCCAGGAGCTGAACGGTTCGACCAATGCCATCATCGACGCCGCCCCATCCGGCGGCGCCGTTTATTTTTGTTAGGCAGTATGCTAAAATAACAAATAAAGATGGAGGTGGCGCTTATGAGGATGCGCAAGAAGCCGTGGGCCCATGACATGATCGCATCGCGGACTGATTGCGTCATCGCCGACCCTTCATCGATGAAGGGCCGCTGGCACGCCATCGCCCCGGGGCGGCTCCATCTGGAGATCGGTTCCGGCAAGGGCGGTTATTGGATCGCCATGGGCCACGCCTATTCACAGGAAGGATGGGTCGCCGTCGAGAAGGTCCCGGATGCCGCGGCCATCGCCCTGAAGAAGGCGGGGCCTGATGTCCTGACCAGCATGAAGATGATCATCGGCGACGGCCGTGACGTGGCGGAATGGTTCGCCCCGGGCGAGGTCGATTGCATCCATCTTAATTTTTCCGATCCCTGGCCCAAGAAGGGCCATGCTAAAAGGCGTCTGACATTCCCCAGCTTCTTGGCCAATTACGCCGCGATCCTTTCGGCCGACGGACAGCTGATCATGAAGACCGACAACGAGGGCTTGTTCGACTTCAGCCTGGCGACCTTCGCCGCCGCCGGATGGGTGACGGTCGAACAGTGCCGTGACTGGCGCGGCCAGCCGCATCCCGAGGATGCCATAACCGAATATGAGCAGAGCTTCATGGACCTCCATGAACCGATCTACCGGGCGGTGTTTTCCAAGCCGCGGAAAGGGGACCGATGAACAACAGACTGAGAATATCCGCCGCGGTGCTGGCCGTCGCCCTGATGCTGGGCGGTTGCGGCGCCGTCAGCGACACGACCATCCAGCGCGATGTCGAGCTGCTGGCCGGCAAGGCCGTCAGCGTCAAGATGCCGACGGGCACAAACATCGCCAAGAAGTTCTATAAGCTGTACCTGGTCAATGGCATCGGCCGTCTGGATGCCACGGCGACAACCAACACCTTCGAAATTGATGGCGTCAAGGCGCTGCTCAACCTTGACGTAGCCGCCATCATCGAAAGCTCGTACTACAAGTCCGACAGCGACAACGGCATGTCGCTGCGGGCCATGGACGCGCTGTCCGACCCGCTGGTCACCAAGACCGGACGTTTCACCAACACGCTGGGCAAGGAGATCATCTATCAGGCCAGCGTCAAGCAGCTGGCGGAAGGCGCCGACTACATCATGGTGCAGACCACGCAGTTCATCTTCACCGCGGTTGCCGCACCAGCCCAGGTGGCCGGCACGATATACGAGATGATCAAGATCCTGCGCACCTGCCAGGTCGACACGGATGCCGTCGTGGCCGCCTATGCCAACGCCGCCAAGACGTCCTACACCAAGACGACCATCACCCTTTTCGACGAGACGCTGCCGTCCAGCGGCGTCATCGCCAGCTATCTTGAGGACTGGACCAGCGATCCGTCGTTCACCATCATCGACAACACGCCCGATGATTCCGGCAATAATTCCTCAGGCAGCGATACCATCAATGATGAAGATAATCAAACCGGCACCCAGGACAGCACAACGCAGGCTGGCACCACAGCGGGCCAGTAGCCAGGAGGCAAGAGGCATGTTCAAGAAATTCATCAACAAGCTATTGTACGAAGAGGTCGAGGTCCCTGACGAGCCGCAGCCGGAGCCGGTCGCGGCCGCCCCGGCCCCCAAGCCGATAACCCTCGAGAAGAACCAGGATCATCAGCAGGCCGCCCATCCTTCGGCCCCGGCCCCGCAGCCTGCCGCCGAGGCCAAGCCAGCCGCCGTCCGGCGCCCGGGATACATCACCCTGCAGGATGAGGATCATGCCCCCGTCGCGGCCGCCCCGGCAACCGTCCGAGCCACCGTCCCTCTGCCGAAGAAGGGTGAGGCGGCGTATACGCCGCACCGGGTCATCTCGCCGCTGTTCGGCTATCCCGACGACCCCAAGGCCCAGGCCCCGTCCGCCAAGGACCGCCTGAGCAGCCTGTCCGGCTCCGGCAAGGACAAACCAGACGACACCAGCGTCCTGGGGACGGTCTTTTCACCGGTCTACGGCACCGGCCGCGTCGAAGAACCGGTGGCCGAGGACGAGGTCGACCCGCGAATCGCCGCCATGACGGTCCAGGATTTCATCACTCCCGAGACTGCCAGGTCGACCGCCTCCCCAATCATCTCGCCGATGACGGGCCGTCAGCCGGCCGTCGCCGACACGGCCGAGCATGTCGTGCTCAATCCCGTCAGGCCGACCGCTCCGGAAGCGTCAGGACCGCGGCCGATCAAGGTCATCGTCCCACAGGGCAACGATGGATTGCGGCAGCTGGCTGACCAGCCGACCGCCGCTTTGCGGCATAAGCCGGCCCAGCCGGATGACGGCGCAACGCAGAACATCAGCCTGTTCGATGGCGAGGATCAGTAATGATCTACCATTTCATAGGCATCAAGGGCACGGGCATGGCGGCCTTGGCATGCATCCTGGCGGATGCCGGTCAGACGGTGCAGGGCTCAGACATGACCGACCGGCATTTCTTCACCGAGGAGCCGCTGATCAAGCGCAACATCCCGATTTTGCCGTTCTCGCCGGATAACATCAAGGATGGCATGACCGTCATCATCGGCAACGCCTTTTTGGACGACTTCCCGGAGGCGGCCGCCGCCCTGGCCAATCCCCATGTCAGCTGCATGCGCTATCACGTCTTTTTGGGACAGTATCTGCGCCGGTTCCACACCGTGGCCATCGCCGGTTCGCATGGCAAGACCACCACGACCGGCATGTGCGCCGCGATGCTGGGCTACAGCGAGGCGGTCGGCTATCTGATCGGCGACGGCACCGGCCACATCGACCCGGGGGCCACCGACTTCGTGCTGGAGGCCGACGAGTTCCGGGACCATTTCCTGGCCTACCATCCCGACGTGGCGGTGATCACCAACATGGATTGGGACCATGTCGACTATTTCCCGACCAATGAATCCTATCTGCGGGCCTTCGATACCTTCGCCGGACAGGTCGGCAAGGCGGTCATCGTCTACAGCGGCGACCCGCATGCGCATGCCCTGCCGTCCGGACTTCCAATCATTTACTACGGCACCGACCCGGCTGACGACATCCGGGCCGTCGGCATCCAGGAGGGGCCGGATGGCATCGCCTACGATGTGCTATACAAGGGCCGTCCGTATGGACATTTCGTCCTGCCGCTGGTCGGCCACCATCTGGTGCTGGACAGCCTGGCGGTCGTCGGCGTCGGCATCGTCAAAGGTTATGACGCCGCCCGCGTCCAGGCGGGCCTGGCGGCCTTCAAGGGCGTCAAGCGGCGCTTCGTCATCGAGACGCAGGGCGAGAACGTGTTCATCGATGATTATGCCCATCATCCCACGGAGGTCGGCGTCACGCTGGCTGCCGCCCGGATGCGCTACCCAGGCCGCCGCATCGTGGCGGTCTTCAAGCCCCACAGGGCCGGCCGGCTGCTGCATTTCGCCGACGACTTCGCCCGGCAGCTCAAGGCGGCCGACGTCATCGGGCTGTGCGAGTTCACCTCCATCGACGACCAGCAGGACGGCGTGGACATCGATATAAACTATCTTGCCGACCGGCTGCCCGGATCGCTGGTCTTCCATGAGACCCAGCAGGATGCCCAGCGGCTGGCCGCCTATGCCCCGGCCGTGTTCGTGTTCATGAGTTCGAAGGACATCTATCCCTTCAAGGAGAAGCTCAAGGAGGCCCTGAAGGGCATGAAAACGCTTTGAATTTCGTTGAAAATATTTTCATGATGAGGTATTATTAGAGCGTGAGGTACCGGTAAAACATGACCTTTGAAGAGATAAGCAGGTATTTCAACCTGGCGCTGCCCATCCTCGGGACAGCAGCCCTGATCGTCCTGGTGATCCTGATCATCAGGCTTTCAAACCTGATCAAGCGCCTGCGGACGACCATCGACAAAGTAGATGCGACCATCGATTCCGCCAACGGGACCCTGAACGACGCCCAGAAGACGGTCGGGACCGTCAACACTTATCTGGGTGAGATGAAGACCGCCGTCAACACGATCGTAAACGTCAGCATGTCGGTCGAGGCGGTCCGCGCCACGGCTTCCGGCCTGGTCAAGAAGGGCATGGAACAGTGGCGCAAAGGCTATGACACCGCCAAGGACGTCATGACCAAGATGATCAAGAAAGATGGAGAGTAAGGCTCTGCCATTTAGAAAGGAAACTGAGAACATGGCTGAAGAGAAGAAGAATAACGTCGAGGAGACCGTCAACAAACTGCACGCTGAGATCGATGAAGCCACGGCCAAGACCATGGCTGCCGCCAGCGAGGAGGCCAAGCAGGCCGTCAACGAGTCCAAGGCCGTCTACAACGGGCTGATAGATGATCTGAAGGCGCAGCTGGCCAAGCTGCCCGACAGCAAGGAGGAGTGGGACGCCGCCATCGCCGACTTCAAGAAGGGTGCCGCCGACCTGTCGGCCAAGGCCACGGAGAAGTTCAACTCCTTCAAGAACGATCCCGAGACCGCCAAGGCCATCGACGGGGTCAAGGCCTATTACGCCAACGTCTCCGACAAGGTCGTCGCCTTCTGCAAGGATAATTACGCCAAGGCTTCCGCGGCCGCTTCCAATAACGAGACGCTGAAGAACGCGGGCAGCCAGATCGTCAACAAGAGCCAGGACGCGCTGAACTTCGTCAAGGCCAAGTATGACGACTTCACGAACAACCCCGAGGTCCAGGCAACCGTCGTCAAGGCCCGCGACACCGTCGTTGATTATGCCAACAAGGCCGTCGACGCCATCAAGAAGGCCGTCAATCCGGACGACAACAACGGCGGCAAGGAAGAGTAGCCTGGTTCACGACTGTCAGCGGCAATACAAAAAGAGGAAAGAGTTGATCGAACATGTCCAAACCGTTAGCTAATGAAGAAATGAAAAGGGTGACCATCTACTCGGTCGCCCATGAGGCGGGCGTGTCCTTAGCCACCGTCTCGCGTGTGATTAACGGCTCGGACGTCGTTCGGGCGGAGACCAAGCAGAAGGTCCAGGACGCCATCGTGCGGCTGGGCTACAAACCCAATGCCATCGCCCAGGGTCTGGCCCTCAAGAAGACGACCACCATCGCGCTGGTCGTGCCCGACTCCAGCTTCCTGTACATCGGCAAGACGATCAACGGGCTGCTGGACGTCGCCAAGATCTATCGATACAACATCCTGCTGCAGACCAGCACCTCGGGCATCAACGAGATGAACGAGATCATCGACACCGTCATCAAGTCGCGCGTCGACGGTATGATCGTCTACAACGACCGGCTGTCGGGGGCGGAGCTGGAGGCGCTGAAGACCTATGGCGTGCCCATCGTGTTTTTGGGCAGCCATGTCACCGGCGACACCATCTGCTGCGTGTACTTCGATTATGCCAAGGCGTGCTGCGAGCTGGTGTCGCGCTATCTCGACAAAGGCATCGACGACATCGTGCTGGTCCAGGACCGGCAGAACCCGATCATCATGGAGCAGATACTGAAGGGCGTCAAGAAGGCGTATGCCGACCATGGCAAGCAGTTCGATGAGGCCGAAAGCTTCCTGGCCATCCCGGAGGCCTATCACACCTCATACGCGTTTCTGAGCGACCATTTCAAGGATCATCGCCATCAGTTGGTGCTGGCCTATCGCGACAGCCAGGCCCTGGCGGTGCTCAACAGCGCCACCGAGAACGGTATCAAGGTCCCGCAGGACATGGAGATCGTCTGCGTGCTGGATTCGCGCTACACCACCATGGTGCGGCCGCAGCTGTCCAGCTTCGAGATCCCCAGCTACGACGCCGGGGCCCTGGCCATGCGCATCATGACCAAGATGCTCAGCGGCGAGGAGATCAAGGACGCCGCCCGCTCGGTCGAGCTCAACTACATCTATTCACCCAAGAAGACGACGAAATAACAGCAATGGCCCCGACGCAGGACCAGTAGGGCGCGGCGATACCGCCATAGAGAGATGGCGGCTGGTGGAAGCCATCGCGGCGCTGCCCCCGAATACACCTGCCAGCCACCGTCCAGCGACGGCGCGGACTTCGGCGATAACGAAGAAAGAGCATGTCCGCTCGGACATGAACTAAGGTGGTACCACGCAGAAGCGCCCTTGGACGACAGGACGCTTTTGTTTTGTGAGGGAGGTAAACAACATGGAATTCTTCGAGGAGCTCAAATGGCGCAACCTGGTCAAGGACGTCACCGACGAGGCCGGCCTGGCCCAGCGGCTGCGGCAGCCGGCGGTATGCTACTGCGGCTTCGACCCGACGGCCGACTCGCTGCACATCGGCCACCTGCAGCAGATCATGCTGCTGCGGAGGTACCAGCTGGCGGGCCACCGGCCCATCGCCCTGTGCGGCGGGGCCACCGGCATGATCGGCGATCCGCGCATGACCAGCGAGCGCAAGCTGCTGCAGCTGGACGACGTCAGGCACAACGCCGAGTGCATCAAGGGCCAGCTGAGCCATTTCCTCAGCTTCGAGGGCGACAACGCGGCCATCGTCGAGAACAACTACAACTGGCTGGGCACGATGCCGATGATTGATTTTCTGCGCGACTACGGCAAGTGCTTCAACATCAACTACATGATCGCCAAGGACACCGTGGCCAAGCGCCTGGAGACCGGCATCTCTTTCACCGAGTTCGCCTACACCATCCTGCAGAGCATCGACTGGCTCCATCTGTACGACACCTATGGCTGCCAGCTGCAGATTGGGGGCAGCGACCAGTGGGGCAATCTGACCTCGGGTGTCGAGCTGATCCGCAAGCTGCGCGGCGAGGACGCCAAGGTCTACGGCATCACCTCGCCTTTGATCACCAAGAGCGACGGCACCAAGTTCGGCAAGAGCGAGGGCAAGAACATCTGGCTCGACCCGGCCCGCACCAGCGCTTACGAGTTCTATCAGTGGTTCGTCAACGTCGCCGATGACGACATCATCAACTTCCTCAAGCGGCTGAGCATGCGGTCGCCCGAGGAGATCATGGCCCTGGAGGCCTCGATGAAGGCGGCCCCCGAGAAGCGCGAAGCGCAGAAGGCTTTGGCCGAGGAGCTGACCGGCCTGGTCCATGGGCCGCAGGGCCTGGCCAGCGCCCAGAAGATCACCGCGGCGCTGTTCTCCGGCAACGTCATGGACCTCGACGCCCGGGAGCGTGCGTCCGCCCTGGCCGATGCCCCCAGCTTCGAGATAGCCAGCGGCATGCCGCTGATCGATGCTTTGGTAGCCAGCCATATCGCCCCGTCCAAGCGGGAGGCGCGCCAGCTGATCCAGGCCGGCTCGGTCTCGGTCAACGGCCGGCGCTGCCAGCAGCTCGAGACGCAGCTGGCGGCCGCCGCCGCCCTGGATCATGAGGACTTCATAATCCGCAAGGGCAAGAAGAGCTACTTCGTGTTCAAGGTCAAGGCCAATGGCTGAGCTGATCACCGCCAGCCTCAGAAGATACCTGGACGGCGTCGCCGCCCAGGGGCTGGTTCCAGGGGTCAGCCTGGCCGTGGTGCATGGGCCGGACAGCCAGCTTTATCATACCGGCCTGGCCCAGACTTATCCCACGGCCCGGCCGCTGGCGGCCGACGAGCTGTACGACATGGCCAGCCTGACCAAGGTGGTGGTCACCACCAGCCTGGGTCTGATCGCCCTGGACCGGGGCTGCTTCGGGCTGGACGACAAGGTCGCCGCCCACCTGCCGGCCTTCCGGCATGGGGACGTCACCATCAGGGACCTGTGGACGCACGTCTCCGGCCTGGCGGCCGACGACCGCCGCTACCGTCAGGCCGCCACGCCCGACCAGCTGCTGGATTTCATCTGCCGGCTGGACAAGGTCTACCCGACCGGCAGCCAGGTGGTCTATTCCGACTTCAACTTCATCCTGCTGGGCTGCATCATCGCCCAGGGTCTGGGACCGCTGGACGAGGCCTTCGCCGAGCTGATCGCCAAGCCGTTGGGCATGAAGGATACGGGCTACCGGCCGGCCGACCGGGGGCTGGCGGACCGCTGCGCGGCCACCGAGGACGAGCCCGACCGCGGCGGTGTCATCAGGGGCGTCGTGCATGACGGCAAGGGTTATCGCATGGGCGGGGTCAGCGGCAACGCCGGCCTGTTCGCAACCGCCGCCGAGATGGTGCCCTTCGTGCGGATGATGCTGGACCATGGCCGTTACGGCGGCCGGACGGTCATCCCCGCCCGGGCCATCGCGCTTCTGGACGTCTGCTATACGGAAGGCCTCGGCCGGCGGCGCACGCTGGGCTGGTATCTGTACGATCCGCAGGCGGTCTTTGGGAAGCACTGCGCGCACGACTGCCTGCTGCACACTGGGTTCACCGGCACCTCCATATACATCGACCGGCAGCGTGACGCCGCGGTGGTGCTGCTGACCAACCGCGTCCACCCGCACCGTGACAACGACAGCATCGCAAAGATCAGGGACGACGTGCATGACATGGTCCTGACGCATCTTGACGCCGGGGCCTGCTGAAAGGAGAAGGCGATGGCAAAGCTGTATTTCAAGTTCGGGGCGATGAACTCGTCCAAGACGGCCAACGCGCTGATGACCCAGTTCAACTACCAGGAGAAGGACAAGAAGGTCTGGCTCATCAAGCCGGCGGTCGACGACCGCGACGGGGCCGACATCATCGCCAGCCGCATCGGCCTGAAGTCCAAGGCGGTCGTCATCCGGCCCCAGGACCGGATCATCGACATGTACCCGCATGACACCGACGTCATCATCTGCGACGAGGCCCAGTTTTTGACCGCCGCCCAGGTCGACGACCTGCGCGTCATCGTGTCGGAGCACGACATCCCCGTGCTGTGCTTCGGGCTGCGTACCGACTTCCAGACCCATCTGTTCGAGGGATCCAAGCGGCTGTTGGAGCTGGCCGACAGCATCACCGAGATAAAGTCAATCTGCCGCTGCGGGGCCAAGGCCACGGTCAACGCGCGCTTCGACGGGCAGGGCCGCATCGTGACCGAGGGCGCCGCGGTGGTCATCGGCGGCAACGAATGCTACGAAGGGGTCTGCTGGAGCTGCTACAACAAGCTGGTCAAGACCCATGGCCGCCGGACTGACATCCATTGAAGCATATGCATGCGCAATAGCGACATCATGGCCGCCAGCGAGCCGGTTGAATTGATTACCGGCTTTTTTATCTTTTTCTGAGACCGTTGAAAAGGAGAAAATAATCAAAGCAGATGAAAGAGCATATAAAAAGTGAGAGACTGTAATCTTCTAATGATGATGCTCTTTGGTGAAGAAGACAGTTGCTCTCACTACCCGTATATTAAATGATAGCCTAAAAAATGTCAATTACCTTGGATGCAAGTGTCAACAAAGCATTTGTTTTAACGTTCCCTGGTGGATTGTCTTTTTTTTAGCTAGCGCGGAGGTTGCTAATGAAATGATAAGTTAACAGAAAGATAATAAATGAAAGAGCATATAAAATGTGAGAGAATCTGCCACGTTCTTATACTAGCTTCTTGGGCAGAACTAGATAGATTCTCTCACTACCCGCATATTAAACGATAGCCTAAAAAATGTCAATACTCTTGTACGCCGATGAGGCGCTTTTATTTAGGAGGGCCCCTGATATGCCAAATGGCTAATAAGAAGATTGGCCGCCAGACGCCCACGCAGGCGGTTATAATGCCTTACTTGAAGATGTATGGGGATGGGGTCTTAAAATCTTTCATCTTTTGTTAGGAATGATTCAGCAATGGCAATCATGCCAAAGTACGGTGAAGATGGCGGCTGAAGCGGCCCCATTTCTCTTGATCTTTTCTCTATTAATCCTAGGCTCCTTTGATTTTATCGTCCTTTAAGATGTCAGGAAAGCGGGTATAGTAGACCGGTATGGATACCGAGTCCCATGATGGTCCTGGCATTGATGCCAACACAGAGAAGCATATAAAACATCATCGCTGACGCTTGTTACCTTGATTCATCAAGAATAATCAATATATTAAAAAAGCACCCTTACGAGTGCTAGATAACTATTTGGGCAACTGGTGGGGCCGTCATCCATGACCGAGCATGGCCATCCCACATACTTTGCTTTGCAGCACGGTAGACGGACGGATTTTTCTACGTCAGTTGTCCAACCGCATTGTATCATGTAGTGCATCATTTTGTCTATTTTTTTATTACGCTGTTCAAGCTTATTTATCTTTTTATAGAATTGTGCTGACCAAGTCTTATAAAATGGAATAACTCCTCATATCTATTTTGCATATCTTATTTTATTTCATCATAAAATAGCTACGCACTTGGTACCTTATTAATAAAAGATATCCAATCTGCTTTTTTTTATCCATTCCTTTTGTGGGTATATCATTATTGGAGATTTCCCCTATTTCAATTAAATCTTTAATATTCAAACCATCTTCGACGGATGGCTCGACTTTGATTGGGGAGGAAGGCCGCCAGAGGTTCAAAGATAAGGGAACACCGAGGCGGTCTTCTTCGCTGCCCGAGTGGGCTCTTTTTATTTGCTGGTTTTCTTCAATTTCTATTACGATATCTGACGGTATAAGAAAACTGCAGCCCTCGAAAAGCCCAGCAATTCAAGGCTTTTTACGATGCCTGCAGTTTTAACTCATTTTTTGGAGCGAGTGACGAGAATCGAACTCGCGTATTCAGCTTGGAAGGCTGAAGTTCTACCATTGAACTACACTCGCGGCAACAGTTATTATTATACACAAAATCAGGCTCTTGAGAAGGACAATCTGCCGATAGCCACGCCAAATGCCTCGTAAGCGATATCTCTTTCATTTATCATAAAACGGGTAATCAGGTTGCGGCATGGTCATGATTTTCACTAATCAATGTAGCGAATAGGTCTACCAGACTGTGGGTGGATATGAGGTCATATGAAAAGCCCTTGCGGGCTTTGGACATGCTTGATAGCCGTAATAGAATCAGCGCGTCTGCTGGATCTTGATGAGCTCCTTGTAGTAGTCCACGGCCTGGGGCAGGGTGGTGATGTAGATGTTCTCGTCGACGGCATGCATGGAATTGAGCTGCTCGGAGGTGGTGCAGATGGGTGAGAAGCGCACGCAGTCGTCGCATATCGGACCATAGAACCGTGAATCGGTGCCGCCGGTGACGACGTATGGCATGATGCCGATGCCCGGGAAGACCTTCTTGATGCATTCGGTGGTCATGCGGTAGGGGACGCCGTTGAGGTCCAGAGACTTGGAAGGCTCGGTGGCCAGCACGACCTCGGTATCAATGTTATGCTGCTTGGCCAGATCGGTGATCAGCCTGTTGGACTCCTCCAGGCCCTGGAAGGGGATGTAGCGCAGGTTGGCCGTCACCCAGGCTTCCTCAGGGATGACGTTGTAGCCATCGGATCCCTTCTGCATGGTGAAGGCGATGGTCGTCTGCAGCATGGCCGCCGCCTCGCGCGAGATGGCAGGCAGGATACGTTTCAGCAGAGGCTTGAACAGCCATAGGTTGTGCATGACCATCTTCAGGCCGAAGTTGGTGACATAGGGGGACAGCTGCTCGAACATCTGCTCGACCGCCGGGGTGAACTCGACCTTGAAGGGGTTGTGCTTCTCAACCTGGTTTTCGAAGGCGGCCAGCCGCACGATGGGCGTGTTCTTGGGCGGCGTCGAGGAATGGCCGCCTTTGGAACGGGCGGACAACTTCAGGTCGCCGTAGCCCTTCTCGAAGATGCCGATGGCGGCGAAGGTGCCCTTGACCCCGACGACGGGATCCTGGACGATGGCGCCGCCCTCATCCGACAGCATGAACAGGTGGATGCCGCGCTGCTTGAACCAATTGACCAGCTTGGGC
>Ga0268263_1001882_pt1 | contig 15781 bp, 14 predicted proteins | sample Biomet5_FD_190358 | JGI IMG/M metagenome (GOLD analysis project Ga0268263, IMG submission 190358) | Microbial communities from bioreactor (seeded with sewage sludge) at LBNL, California, USA - Biofuel metagenome 5 (SPAdes) (version 4) | ecosystem: Engineered > Bioreactor > Anaerobic >... | reverse complement strand
CACGCAGCCATGACGACATCAGGGTCTGCCCGACCTGCCATGGCACCGGGCAGGTCGTCACTCAGACGCGCACACCCATCGGCGTGATCCAGCGTCAGTCGGTATGTCCGAGCTGCCATGGCACCGGCAAGACGGTGGCCCATGCCTGCGCGCGCTGCGGCGGCAAAGGCTACGTCTCCAAACACGTCGAGGTCGACGTCAAAGTCCCGGCGGGCATCCAGTCCGGCCAGCAGCTGCGCATCCCCGGCAAGGGGGAGCGCGGCGCCAACGGCGGACCCAACGGTGACCTGTACATCGAGATCGTCGTGTCCGATCATCCTTATTTCGTGCGCCAGGGCAGCGACATACGCATCACAGTGCCCATCTCGGCCTTGGACGCGACCATGGGTACCAGCATCGACGTGCCGACGGTATATGGCGACGTCGAGCTCAAGGTACCGGCAGGCACCCAGCCCAATACGCAGTTCCGCCTGCGCGGCAAAGGTGTCAAGGATCCACGCACCGGGCTGATGGGCGATCAATACGTCCAGGTCGAGGTGCAGATCCCCAAGACGGTCACCAAGGACGAGAAGCGCTACTATGAGCTGCTCCAGCAGATGGCCACCACCAAGCGCAAGTCTGTCTTCCAGCGCTTCAAGGACGATTTCAACAAGTAGAAGGCAGATAGAAATACACTGATAAATTACAACATCCCCGAAGGAGGTGTGATAAATATGGATATCAACCAATTCTCTGAGAAGCTGCAGGCCATCGTCATGCAGGCCCTGCAGATGGCCACGACCAAGCGCCATGCGGAGATCACGACCGTGCATATGCTGACGGCGATCTTCAACGACGACACCATCGACGGCCTATATACGCGTATCGGCCTTGACAAGGCTCAGGCGCAGCAGATCTGTGCCGACCACATGGCCAAGATCGCCACGGTCGACTATAACCCGCAGCCGGTCTTCAACAACGCCGTGCAGAATTCGTTCACCGAGGCGCTGCGCTGGGCGCAGCAGCACGACGAGGCCTATCTGACGGTGGCCACCGTCTTCATCCAGCTGCTGTTCAACGGCTCGTCGGTCTCCAAGGACATCGTCAAGCGTTTCAGCCTGGACAAGGACGCCGTCATCGACCAGGAGCTGCAGCGCCGCGGCGGCAAGAAGATGACCGAGGCCACCAGTGAAAACACGCTCGAAGCGCTGAAGAAGTACGGCCACGACTTGGTGCAGGAGGTACGTGACGGCAAGATTGACCCGGTCATCGGCCGGGACGAGGAGATCCGCCGGGTGGTGGAGATACTGTCGCGCAAGACCAAGAACAACCCGGTGCTCATCGGCGAGCCGGGCGTCGGCAAGACGGCCGTCGTCGAGGGGCTGGCCTGGCGCATCATGAAGAAGGACGTGCCGCTGACCCTGAAGGACAAGAAGCTGATCGAGCTGGACATGGGTTCGCTGATCGCCGGGGCCAAGTTCCGCGGCGAGTTCGAGGAGCGTCTCAAGGCCGTGCTTGACGAAGTGGAGAAATCCAACGGCAACATCATCCTGTTCATCGATGAGATTCACAACCTGGTAGGCGCCGGAAAGACCGAGGGTTCGATGGACGCCGCCAACCTGCTCAAGCCGATGCTGGCCCGCGGTGAGCTGCGGTGCATCGGTGCTACCACCTTCAACGAGTATCGCAAGTACTTCGAGAAGGACAAGGCCCTGGAACGTCGCTTCCAGGTCGTCAAGATCGAGGAGCCGTCCGTTGAGGATACCATCTCGATACTGCGCGGCCTGAAGGACCGTTTCGAGGCATACCACGGGGTGCGCATCAAGGACGAGGCCATCGTGGCCGCCGCCACGCTGTCGCACCGCTACATCACCGACCGCTTCCTGCCGGACAAGGCCATCGACCTGATCGACGAGGCCTGCGCCGCGGTGCGTGTCGAGATGGATTCTATGCCTTACGACCTGGACGAGCTCAACCGACGCATCATGCAGATCGAGATCGAGGAGAAGGCCATCCAGCACGACGACGACGAGAAGACGCAGGAGCGCCTCGACCAGCTCAAGAAGGAGTACGCGCAGATCAAGTCCAAGCGCGACGAGCTGTACTCGAAGTGGCAGGATGAGAAACAGGCCCTGGATGCCGTCAAGGCGTCTCGGGAGAAGCTGGAGAAGGCCAAGCTGGACCTGGAGCAGGCCCAGAACGAGGCCCGCTACGACGACGCCGCCCGGCTGCAGTACCAGACCATCCCGGAGCTGGAGAAGCAGGTCCGTCATGAGGAGCCGCATGGCACCGGGAGGGACGACGCCATCATCCAGGAGACCGTCGACGAGGAGCTGATTGCCAAGATCGTCTCCCGCTGGACGGGTATCGAGGTATCAAAGCTGCTGGCCACCCAGCGCGACAAGATATTGGCGCTGCCGGACATGCTGGCCAAGCGTGTCATAGGCCAGGACGAGGCCATCAAGCTGGTGTCAAACGCGGTGCTGCGCTCCAAGGCGCAGATCCAGGACGCCAACCGCCCCATCGGAAGCTTCCTGTTTTTAGGTCCGACGGGTGTCGGCAAGACCGAGGTCGCCCGGGCCTTGGCTGAGCAGCTGTTCGACGACGAGAACAAGATCGTACGCATCGACATGAGCGAGTATATGGAGAAGTTCAGCGTCTCACGCCTGATCGGCGCGCCTCCGGGATACGTCGGCTACGACGAGGGCGGGCAATTGACCGAGGCGGTGCGGCGCAAGCCGTATTCGATCGTCCTTCTGGACGAGATCGAGAAGGCCCATCCCGATGTCTTCAACATCCTGCTGCAGATACTGGACGACGGCCGCATCACCGATTCCAAGGGCGTGACGGTCGACTTCAAGAACACTATCATCATCATGACTTCCAACCTGGGCTCGCAGTACGCCTTCGAATCAGACCCGGTCAAGAAGCATGACGAGTACATGGAGGTGGTCCGGTCCACGTTCAAGCCCGAGTTCGTCAACCGCATCGACGACATCATCATCTTCAACCCGCTGACCCAGGCCGTGGTGGCCAAGATCGCGGACAAGTTCATCGGCCAGCTGGCCCAGCGGCTGGCGGCCAAGAACATAAGCCTGCAGATCGAGCCTACGGCCAAGCAGGTCATCGTCGACCAAGGCTGCGACATCACTTACGGTGCCCGGCCGCTGAAACGCTTCATCCAACAGAACGTGGAGACCAAGGTCGCCTACCAGATCGTTAAGGATGGCATCGAAGGAAACACCACGCTGGTCGTTGGCTGGGACGGCACCGACTTCACGGTCAAGGCCAAGCATCCGTTGGCCGCCTGAAGCCGTCATAGCATCGCCAAGGCCTCCATCGCGCAGCTTTCCAGCGCCGGTGGAGGCCTTTAGCGTGCCATCTTCTATCGCCTCCGGGGACGGCCCTGGCATCTTCCTTTTGAACGGCGCCCGGCGTACAATGGGAGGTAGAGAGGCGGTAAGGACAACAATGGATACCAATTTCCAAGCCATCATGGACGTCAAGCTGGACCATCTGCGCAAAAACCTGGAGCTGCGCCGTTTCCAGGTCAGCATCGTCGAGGACGCCGCGGGGGCCGTCCGGCTGGTGAAGGATACCATCGCCCCGGGGAGCTCCGTCGGCTTGGGCGGCAGTATGACCCTTGAACAGACGGGCATCCTGGCCGGGCTGCGGACGATGGACATCAAGCTGCAGGACCGCTACGCCCCGGGTCTGACGTCCCAGCAGAAACAGGAAGTGCTGCGTCAGGGCTTCAGCGCCGACTACTTCCTGTGCAGCGCCAACGCCATCAGCATGGACGGACGCATCTACAACGTCGACGGCAACGGCAGCCGCACCGCGGCCACCATCTTCGGGCCGTCCCACGTCATCATGGTGGTCGGCACCAACAAGATCGTCCCCGACGAGGCGGCGGCCATCCAGCGCATCAAGGATGTCGCGGCCCCGGTCAACTGCCAGCGGCTCGGCCGGAACACGCCCTGCCGACAGGTGGGGCATTGCGTGGACTGCATGGTCGATCAGAGCATCTGCGCGGCCTGGGTGCGCCTGGACCGCAGCAGCACCCCGCAGCGCATCCATCTGGTCATCATCAGGTCGGGCCAGTGGGGTTATTGAGGGAAATGGGGGAAAGCCACATGAAGATTGCATTGCTTGGTACAGGCGACATCAGTCAGGAATTCATGGCGGCCATCCAGAAGACAGGCTGTGCCACGGTGACGGCGGTTTACAATCGCCATGGCGACCATGCCCGTGACTTCGCCGCCCGTTACGGCCTGGATGGCTGGTATGACGATTATGACAGGCTGCTGGAGCAGGATGCCTGCGACACCGTCTATGTCGGGCTGCCCAACGGTCTGCACCATGGCTACGCACTGCGGGCGTTGGCCAGTCATCGCCACGTGATTATCGAGAAGCCGTTCGCAGCCAACATGGATCAGTTCGCCGACCTGGTTGCCGCGGCCCAAGCCAACGGCGTCTACCTGATGGAGATGGACCGCGTGCTGGCTCAGCCCAACTTCGCCGTCATCAGGGACCATCTGGCCGACATCGGTCCGGTCCGGCTGGTGTCGCTCAATTTCTGCAAATATTCACGAAAGTATGACGCCCTGCTGGCCGGTCAGGTGGGCAACGTCTTCACCACCGCCATGGCCGGCGGCGCGCTGTATGATCTTGGCGTCTATGGTCTGCACCTGGCGACCGGCCTGTTCGGCATGCCGATGGCGGTGACCTACCGCGCCGACCGCTATCGGGGCGGCGTCGACCTGACGGGCTGCCTCATCATGGAATACGACGGGTTCATGTGCGTGCTGATGCAGTCCAAGAATTCGCTGGGCGAGATGCATACGGTCATCCAGGGCGAAAAGGGCACCTTGATGTCCAACAGCCCGGCCAGCGTGCTGCAGGACGTCGAGCTATGGCAGGGCAGGCAGCGCAGCTCCATCGGCGCGCCGGTCGACCTGTTCGGCACGGCCTACACTCTGCAGGCCATCGCTGACATCGTGTCCCGGCATGATGATGACGCCTATCGCCGCCGGCTGGAGCACAGCCGGCAGGTGATGAACCTGCTGTGCCAGGCCCGGGCCAGCGCCGGCATTGTCTTCGAGGCGGACAGCCATTGATGCCGTGTGCGGTCTGCCGCTTATGTGAAATGATGTGATTCCTTGCAAGCCACATCTGTCTTGGTTAAAATATTAGCAGACGCGCTTTAGAAGAAGCGCCCCGTAGGAGCCATGGGAGAACATAGGTCACATCGTGTCAGAATCGCCAATCTGACGGGCGGCAAGCCGTTGGTGCGCAGCCAGACGCGGTCATATACGGCGCCCATCGTGCTGGGTGCGGCCGCCGGCTGCATCCTGGTAGCCGGTCCGCAGCGTTATTTCGCTGTGCCGGTGGCGTTTTTGGCGCTCATGATGCTGGCAATCCCCAACCGCGTGCTGGCCGAAGGCTATGACAGCTATATCATCATATACGACCCGCATGACAAGGTCTGCTGCACGGTGGTCTATATCAGCGAGATTGCCCGTTGGGGCGTGCGCGGCGACGGGCAGGGCGGCCGCTGCATCTGCCTGATCCTCAAGGACGACGAGACGATCATCATCCCGGGGGTCGCCAGCGCCCGGCTGCTGGGCTATCTGGCCGGCCGGATGCCCGACCGCAAAGGGATACCCGAGGACGCCTCGCAGGGCCATATGAAGGGCTTGCTGTAAGAGATATCAAGAGAAGGGTGCGCCATCGGCGCACCCTTCCTGCTTTATCGCTGCCATCGGTTGAAGTGCCGGGGTTTGGGAAGTATAATGGTTGCAACATAAAATGTGAAGGAGGATGGAGAAATGGCTTATTTCTTCCCCGAGCCGGCGCACACGTTCAGCGAGTATCTTTTGGTGCCGGGTTATACCGGACCGGAGTGCGTGCCGGATCGGATCTCGCTGCGCACGCCGCTGGTCAGGTTCAGCAAGGGCGAAAAACCCACCATCAGCCTGAACATTCCGATGGTTTCGGCCATCATGCAGTCGGTATCCGATGACAACATGGCCATCGCCCTGGCCCGTGAGGGCGGCATCAGCTTCATCTATGGCGCCCAGAGCATCGAGTCTGAGGCGGCCATGGTCGCCCGTGTCAAGAATTATAAGGCCGGTTTCGTGGTCTCCGACTCCAACATCAAGCCGGACGACACCTTGCAGGACGTGCTGAACCTGCTGCATGCCCAAGGACATTCCACCATGGCCGTCACCGAGGACGGCAGCTCCACTGGCCGGCTGGTCGGCGTCGTCACCAGCCGTGACTATCGCGTCAACCGCATGGACCAGCATACCAAGGTCTCGACCTTCATGACCCCTTTCGACAAGCTGGTCTACGCCAAGAGCGGCGTGACCCTGTCGGAGGCCAACGACATCATCTGGGATCACAAGCTCAATGCGCTGCCCATCATCGACGACCGTCAGCATCTGTGCTATTTCGTCTTCCGCAAGGACTACGACTCCCATAAGGAGAACCCCAATGAGCTGCTCGACGCCAACAAGAGCTACATGGTGGGGGCGGGAATCAACACCCGCGATTATGCCCAGCGCGTCCCGGCGCTGATCGCGGCGGGGGCCGACGTGCTGTGCATCGACTCCTCGGAAGGTTTCACCTGCTGGCAGCAGCAGACCATCTCCTGGATCCGTGAGCATTACGGAGACAAGGTCAAGGTCGGCGCCGGCAACATCATCGATGGCGATGGTTTCCGCTTTTTGGCCGAAGCCGGGGCCGACTTCATCAAGATCGGCATCGGCGGCGGCTCCATCTGCATCACCCGCGAGACCAAAGGCATCGGCCGCGGCCAGGCCACGGCCGTCATCGACGTCGCCAAGGCACGTGACGAGTATTTCGCCAAGACGGGCGTCTATATCCCGATCTGCTCCGACGGCGGCATCGTCTACGATTACCACATCGCTCTGGCCTTGGCCATGGGGGCCGACTTCGTCATGCTGGGCCGTTACTTCGCCCGCTTCGACGAGAGCCCGACCGCCAAGCTGATGGTCAACGGCAACTACGTAAAGGAATACTGGGGCGAAGGCTCCAATCGCGCCCGCAACTGGCAGCGCTACGACCAGGGCGGGGCGGCCAACCTGCATTTCGAGGAGGGTGTCGACTCCTATGTGCCGTATGCCGGGGCGCTGAAGGACAACGTCCGGGCCAGCACCGACAAGATCAGGGCCACCATGAGCAACTGTGGGGCCATGGACATCAAGCAGCTGCAGGCCAACGCCAAGCTGACGCTGGTCTCAAGCACCTCCATCGTCGAGGGCGGGGCCCATGACGTCATCGTCAAGGACAAGGAACACTTCAAATAACATGGAGCTCTTCGAGACCGTGCCCAACTTCTCGGTCGGTCGCGACGACGCGGTATGGGAAACCATCGCCGCGCCGTTTTATTCGTGTGCGCAGACGCGGCTGCTGGACATTCAGGCCGACGACGACTACGGCCGTACGGTGCTGACGGCCGTCGGCACCTTTCAGGGGCTGCTGGCAGCGCTGCCGGCCAGCGCGGCGGCCGCCGTGGCAGCCATCGACCTCAGACAGCATCACGGCGTCCATATCCGCATGGGGGCCGTCGACGTGGTGCCCATCATCCCATTGGGCGGAGCCGGCATGGAACGGGCCGTCATGCTGAGCCGGCAGGTCGGCCATGACATCCACGCCGTCACAGGCGTACCGGTCTTCCTGTACGGGGCTAGCGCGACCACGGCTGATCATGTCAGGCTGCCTGACATCCGCCGGGGTGGGCTGCAAGGGGTAGCCGCCCGCATCAGCCAGGGGGAGCTGAGGCCTGATTTCGGCCATGGCATCCACCCAACCGCCGGGGCCACGGCCGTAGGGGCCCGCGGCTTTCTGATCGCTTACAACATCGACCTGGACACCGCCGATCCTCAGGCGGCCATGGCTATCGCCAGGACCATCCGGACCTCCGACGGCGGATTGGCCGGCCTGCAGGCCAAAGGCGTGTACCTGCCGTCACGCGGACATGTCCAGGTGACATGCAACCTGATGGACTACCACGTGACCGGTCTGGCGGAAGTATATCGCACAGTGGAGCGGCTGGCCGAATCCATGGGCCATGCGGTGACGGGCAGCGAGATTGTCGGGCTGGTCCCGTTCGCGGCCCTGGCCCAGGCCTATGAACAGCTAATAGGCGGCCGTGGCCACGTCGATGAAAAGACTGTGGTGGCAGCGCTGCGCCGTCGGATGGGCATCCATGACCTGGATGCCGGACGTGTCTTAGAGGATCGTTTGGCCGCCAGCGGGCTGGCCGGGGAGGTTGATTGACATGCTATGGTTGGCTTTGATACTGTCATCGACGGTCGGCGGGATGATTCAAGGGGTGGCCGGCTTCGGATCGGCCATCGTGATGATGGGCGTGCTGTCCTATTTCATCGCCGTCACCCCGGCGGCGGCCATCACCAGCGCCACCAGCATCTTCCTCAACGCCCTGCTGGCCTATCGGTATCGCGCCAGCATCAACCGGCGGGCCATCGTGGGCCCGGTGGTCTGCTTCATCGGCGGTGGCACGGCGGCCATCATGTTCATGTCGGGCTTCGACAGCCGGACCCTGAAGATGGCCTTCGGCATCTTCCTGGTCGCCCTGGCCGTGTTCTGCCTGTTCTTCGGCGACCGGGTCAAGCTGAAAGCCAACTGGCCGACGATGCTGGCATGCGGCCTGTTCAGCGGCATCTGTGAGGGGCTGTTCAGCATCGGCGGTCCGCTGATGGCCCTGTTCTTCCTGTCAATCACCCATTCCAAGCAGGAATACCTGGGTACGCTGGCGACATACTTCCTGACGGTCGGCCTCTACAACATGGTCCTGCGCGTCATCCGCAGTATCATGACGGTGGACCTTCTTCCATATGTGGCGGCGGCGGTCGTCGCGATGGTGGTCGGCCTGGTGGTCGGCAACCGCATCACCAGCCGCATCGACGAGGACAAATTAAAAAAGCTGACATACGGTATGATCGGCGTCTCCGGGATCGTCACGGTCGTCAGCTGCCTGTGAGCACTGTCGTCAGATGAGATGGAAATGGGTCAGGGCGTCGGCGATGCCGTCGCCGCTGCAGGGCCCCGTCACGTAGTCGGCGGCTTTCTGGGCGGCCGGCTGGCCGTCGCCCATGGCAACCGCGATGCCGGCTTTGTCGAGCATGACGATGTCATTTTCGGCGTCGCCGAAGATGATCGTCTCGTCCCAGTTCAAACCGAGCCTCTGCAGCAGCAGCGTGATGCCGTCGGCCTTGGTGAAATCGGGCAGCCCGGCGTTGTACAGGTTGGCACGGATGCGGTCGAACCTTATGCGGGGCAGCTGGGCGGCGACAGCGGTCAATTGCCCGTCTGGGATCGCCACCAGGGCGTTATAGCTCGGACGCCGGTCGAGCTTGGCAAGGTCGTTCGTGCCGTCGACCAGCAGGTTGGCCATGTCGGTGACCACCATGTTGTGGAAGATGGACTCCATGGCCTGGCGGTAGGACGCGAAGATGGTGATGTCGTCGGAGAATTTGACGCCGATGGGGTAGCCATGCCGCCGACAGTAGGCCGCCAGCTCCTTAATCAGCGGTTCGGGGATAGGATGGTCGGCCAGGATGCTTCCTTGACCGTCGGTGACGATGTGGCCGTTGGCGCAGACGTAGTCGTCGAAGGCCAGGGCCTTGATGAAAGGCTGGATCTGCGGCCAGATCCGCCCGGAAGCCACGGCCACGGTGATTCCGGCCTGACGCAGGCGGGCCAGAGCCTGGACCGTGCCGGGCGGAACCAGCGACGACCCATGGGGGACCAGGGTCCCGTCGATGTCGAACAACGCTATTTTCACTGTCATGCCTATATCTTACTCCCATCAGGCGGACGGTGTGATAGAATTAGGCATAAAGCGAGGTGGGGTCATGGCTGACAAGATCATCGTCCTGGATTTCGGTTCACAGTACAATCAGCTGATCGTCAGGCGCATCCGTGATTTCGGGATATATAGCGAGCTTCATTCCAACCAGATGACCTGGGACCAGATCAAGGCGCTGGGTGACGTCAAGGGGATCATCTTCTCAGGCGGCCCCAATTCGGTCTATGACACCGACGCCCCCAAATGCGATCCCGCCATCCTCAGCGGCGGGCTGCCGATATTGGGCATCTGCTACGGGATGCAGCTGATCCACCAGATGCTGGGCGGACAGGTCAAGGCCAGCGTCAAGAAAGAATACGGCCGGGCCGTGATCGCCACGCGGCCGTCGCCGCTGTTTGCCGGGCTGGATGCCAGCCAGGACGTCTGGATGTCACATGGCGACCAGGTCGCCGCACTGGCCCCGGGTTTCACCCCCATCGCCTCCAGCGACACCTGCCCGTTTGCGGCCAGCCAGGATACCGACCGCCGCATCTACACCGTCCAGTTCCATCCCGAGGTCCGCAACACCGCCAATGGTCTGGCCATGCTGAAGAACTTCGCCTTCAGCGTCTGCCATGCCGAGGCCAACTGGACCATGAAGGATTTCATCGACCAGCAGATCGCCAAGGTGCGGGCCGAGGTCGGCGACGAGAAGGTGCTGCTGGCCCTGTCGGGCGGCGTGGACTCGTCGGTGGTGGCGGCCCTGTTGGACCGGGCCATCGGCAAGCAGCTGTACTGCATGTTCATCGACCATGGTCTGCTGCGCAAAGACGAGGCTCAATTGGTGATGCAGCAGTTCAAGGACAAGATGGACCTCAACATCACCCTGGTCGATGCCAAGGAGCGCTTCCTGTCGAAGCTGGAAGGCGTCAGTGAACCGGAAGCCAAGCGAAAGATCATCGGTGCCGAGTTCATCCATGTCTTCGACCAGGAGGTCAGGAAACTGGTGACGACCGAGAAGATCCACTGGCTGGCCCAGGGGACTTTGTACACCGATGTCATCGAGTCCGGTACCAAGACGGCTCAGACGATAAAGTCGCACCACAATGTCGGTGGGTTGCCTAAGGACATGGATTTCAAGCTGATCGAGCCGCTCAACACGCTGTTCAAGGATGAGGTACGGGCCGTCGGCACCCAGCTTGGTCTGCCCGATGAGATCGTCTGGCGCCAGCCGTTCCCCGGCCCAGGTCTGGGCATCAGGGTACTGGGGGCCATCACGGAGCAGAAGCTGGACATCGTGCGTGAAAGCGACGCCATACTGCGCCAGGAAATCGCCAAGGCCGGCCTTGACCGTCAGATCTGGCAGTACTTCACCTGCCTGCCCGACATTCGTTCGGTAGGCGTCATGGGCGACCAGCGCACCTATCAATATACCGTCGCCATCCGGGCGGTGACGTCCATCGACGGCATGACCGCCGACTGGGCCCGCATCCCCTATGACGTACTGGATGTCATCTCCACGCGCATCGTCAACGAGGTGCACGACGTCAACCGCGTCGTCTATGACATCACATCCAAACCGCCTGCCACCATCGAGTGGGAATGACCGTCAAAACGGCGCAAACCCGCATGAATACAGGCTTTTTGACCTGTCACTTTGCCTTGTGATACTGGTTTGATACTATTCGTTTCAACCCGGTCACACAAGAGAATGATTGCAAAGGGCAAGCGAACCGCCCTGCTGAACGACAAATTCAGCAGGGCGGTTTTGCTTGCCCTATTTTTCTTTTCTCCAGGGTACATAGTATTTCGATTCTTTCCCGTCATCGCAGGTACTCGGCCAGTTGATTTTCCATTCAAAGTATTCTTCCCTGGTAATCTCCCCGGCGTGTAGCTCCTGCTGGCGCAAGAGCCATTCCCTCATAAACTCGTCTACAAGGCCGTAGTTGAAGTAGATACCCACGGGAGGTTGAGCGGGCCAGTCGTCCGTGTCGTTGTAGCGGACGGCAGTATCATCGGAGGCCCCTATCTTGCCGGGGTTACGGACAAGCTGAAACAGGCGGATGGAGCCGGGGCTGTCCTCGTCCAGCCAGAAAAACGTCCGCATGAAGTCCTCGGCACAGCCAGGTTGAATCGTATAGAAGTTCTGACGGTCTACCCGCAGGGCCTGGGCAATCTTATCCAGCAGTTCCCTCTTGGGCACACGGTAGTTCGTTTCGTACTGGGCAATACGGTTATCCGCTCCCTTTTCCTCAAAGCCGATAGCCAGTCCCAATTCCTTTTGCGTCATACCCCGAAATGTGCGGATTTTCTTGATTTTTTCTCCTACTGTCATATGTTCCACCGCCTTTGAAAATAGTATAGCGCAAATAAGCGAAATATGCAAGAAGAAAATTAACAAAATTGCGAAATAAACTCTTGACATTAACAACTATGCGAATGTATAATAAGGATGTCGGCATTAACAATTTTGCGAACAAGGAATAAGGAGGTGTTGCACTTGAGCAAAGAGCTGTTTGTACGGGCCGAGGAAGTAGCCGGGGCGCTGGGTATCTCCAAGCCCTACGCCTACAAGCTGGTGCGGGAGATGAACGAGGAGCTGAAGCAGAAAGGTTTCCTCACCATCCCCGGACGGGTGAGCAGACGCTACTTCGAGGAAAAGTTCTATGGACTGCGGGAAAATCAGTAAGGAGGGAAGAAAATGCCAGCGTACAAAGACAAGGCCAAGGGAACATGGTATGCGTCCTTTTACTTTGAGAACTGGACAGGGAAAAAGGAAAAGAAGATGAAGCGGGGCTTCAAGACCAAGCGGGAGGCGCTGGAGTGGGAACGGACGTTCCTGCAACAGCAGACCGCCGACCTGGATATGACCTTTGAGAGCTTCGTGGCGCTCTACGCTGCGGACATGAAAGGCCGTATCAAGGAAAACACCTGGGGGACGAAAGAGCATATCCTCTACAAAAAGCTGGTGCCTTACTTCGGAAAGCGGAAAATGAGCGAAATCCATTCCAAGGAGGTCATGGCGTGGCAGAGTGAAATGCTGAACTACCGGGACAAAAACGGCAAGCCTTACTCTCCCGTATATCTGAAAACGCTCCACAATCAGTTGAGCGCCGTTTTCAATCATGCAGTGAAACACTACAATCTGAAAGTCAACCCCGCCGCCCAGGTGGGCAACATGGGCAAAGCCAAGGGCCGGGAAATGCTGTTCTGGACGAAAGCGGAGTATCTGAAATTTGCTGACGCTATGATGGACAAGCCCCTCTCCTACTACGCCTTTGAAATGCTCTACTGGTGTGGTATTCGGGAGGGGGAGCTGCTGGCCCTCACCCCTGGGGACTTCGACTTTGAGAAGCAGACGGTTTCTATCTCGAAATCCTACCAGCGTATCAAGGGCCAGGACGTTATCACCGACCCCAAGACGGCCAAGAGCAATCGGGTCATTCAAATGCCAGCTTTCCTCTGTGAAGAAATGGAGGACTACATCAAGAGCCTGTACGCCGTAGAGCCGACAGACCGCATTTTTGCGGTGACGAAATCCTATCTTCACCGGGAGATGGACAGGGGAGCGAAAGAGGCCGGGGTCAAGCGGATCAGGATTCACGACTTGAGACACAGCCACATTTCCCTACTGATTGACATGGGCTTTACGGCCCTGGCAATCGCTGACCGGGTGGGGCATGAGAGTATCGACATCACCTACCGCTACGCCCACCTGTTCCCCACCCGGCAGGCGGAGATGGCGGACAAGCTGAACATGGAGCGAAAGGGGGCTTAAATCATGTCTGCGAAAAACCTCGACAACCACAATCGATGGAGAAGCAAGACCATAGCGTTCCGGGTGTCCCCGGAGGAAAACGAACAGCTTGAGATTGCCGTCCGCCTGTCCGGGCTGACCAAACAGGACTACATCACCCGGCGACTTTTGAACCGGGACATTGTGGTGCAGGGCAATCCCAGGGTCTACAAGGCCCTGCGTGACCAGCTCGCCGCCGTCCTGGGGGAGCTGCAGCGCATGGAGGCCGGGGGCGGGGTGGATGATGAACTTCTCGCCACCATCCGCCTTATCACCGTGACGCTGGACGGCATGAGGGAGGATTGATAGATTGATGGATTCCAGAGAAACGAAAAGGACTGTCCCGGTTCCGTCTGTTGGCGCAGACGGGGAACAGCCCATTTCACAAACAACTACCCCAAGTATAGCAGAGGAAACGACCGAAAACAACCCCCAGGAGAAAAGTTTGGAGGAAAGGCTTCTGGAAATGCGCCGCATGACTGACCCGGCCTATCTCCCCACCATTTCCATGAGTGAGCTTTACCAGAACGTCTACCAGAGCAGACCGCCAATCATTGACGGTCTGCTCTACCCTGGGACGTACCTCTTTGCGGGAGCGCCCAAGGTGGGCAAGTCATTCCTGATGGCCCAGCTTGCCTATCATGTGAGCATGGGCCTCCCCCTGTGGGGCTACCCCGTCCACAAGGGCACCGTCCTCTATCTGGCGTTGGAGGACGACCACCGCCGCTTGCAGGGGCGGCTGTATCGGATGTTCGGCATGGACGGCACCAACGACCTGCTCTTTGCGATCTACGCCAAACAGCTCGGCCTTGGCTTGGAGGGACAGCTAAAGAAGTTCGTCCGGGAACACCCCGACACCAAGCTGATTATCATTGACACCCTCCAGAAAGTCCGGGAGGTCGGCGGGGACAAGTACAGCTATGCCAATGATTACGAGGTGGTGGGCAAGCTGAAACGCCTTGCCGATGATTGCGGTATCTGTCTCCTGCTGGTACACCACACTCGAAAGCAACAGGCAGACGATAAGTTTGATATGATTTCCGGCACCAACGGCCTGTTGGGGGCGGCGGACGGGGCCTTTCTACTTCAAAAGGAGAAGCGGACGGACGGCAGCGCCATCCTGGACGTGGCCGGACGTGACCAGCAAGACCAGCGGATGTATCTCACCAAGGACAAGGAGCGGCTTGTGTGGGAGCTGGAGCGGCTGGAAACGGAGCCGTGGGTGGAACCGCCCGACCCGGTATTGGAGGCCGTTGCCGCCCTTGTGACGGCGGACAACCCTACCTGGGGAGGTACGGCCACGGAGCTGGCGGCGGCGCTCCAGACCGACATGAAGCCCAACGCCCTGGCTATGCGGCTGAACGTCCGGGCCGGGAGGCTGGCGGCTGAGTACCATATCCGCTATGAGAACAGCAGGAGCCACGCCGGGAGAAGTATCACCCTCACCCTGGAACCGCCCCAGGCGTGACGACCGTGACGGCTGTGACGGCTTTTTTGAGAGCGGGGGCGGTGTGTAAAACATCGTCACGGTCGTCACGGCCGTCACGGGGAGCGGGGCCAAAAGTCAAGGGGCCATACCTGGGGGTGGAGATTGCCGCAAGGCAATACAACCCGAACCCCTTGACTTTTGGCCCACGGAGAACACTGGCCGGGTGGGGGGAAAGGCTGTGCCTTTCCCCCCTGCCCAACGGCGAGTGTCAAAGTTTAGGCGGGGTGCAGGGTGCCCTTTTCAAAGGGCGGCCCTGCTGGGGGAGCCGTCCGCAGACGGCGGGGGCAACGCCCCCACTCCACCCCGTAGGGCGCAAATGCGCTTTTGATGGCCGCAAGGCCGTCAAAAGTGCTTTTGCGTTACTTTCGCAGAAAGTAACAAAGGCCGCCGCTGGCGCGGCGAAAGGAGTGTTGATTTGAAAAGGACGATTAGCGCGATGGTGGGGCAAGGTTCGGTGAACCACAACAGCAGGGCGTTCAACGCCAAGAACACCGACCCGGAACGCTCCCATCTGAATATAACCTACTGCCACGAAAATATCAAGACAGTTTTCCATGAGCTTTTTGACGGATGGAATTTCAAAGTAAATAGCACGACGTGTCTTAATAACCATGAACGATGTCATTTCAATGGATCAGGAGCTATCATGAATGATGCCAAGCGTGCCGGACCGGGAAAG
>Ga0268263_1001874_pt1 | contig 15832 bp, 10 predicted proteins | sample Biomet5_FD_190358 | JGI IMG/M metagenome (GOLD analysis project Ga0268263, IMG submission 190358) | Microbial communities from bioreactor (seeded with sewage sludge) at LBNL, California, USA - Biofuel metagenome 5 (SPAdes) (version 4) | ecosystem: Engineered > Bioreactor > Anaerobic >... | reverse complement strand
CCAAGGAGGAGCCGCAGGCCGCCGCGGAGCCTGAGCCACAGCCAGTCAAGTACGGCTGGCACGACTTCAAGCTAGGCGTCCGCCATTTCTTCACGGCACTGTTCACCGTGGTCATCATCGCGGCTGTGGTGGCCGGCTATGGCTGGTTCCGCGGCCGGCTGATCGCCAACGAGAACCTGGTGGTCAACACCGAGGAAGCCAAGACGGCCGCCCTGACCCAGGTCAAGGACCAGTATACCTATGTCACCAGCCAATTGACGGTAGGCAAGTGCGAAAAACACCTCGTCTTCTGCCTGCCGATGGACGAATGCTACTACTACTATCTGGTCACCGTCAGCTCGGTGTCTGACAACACCACTTATCAGGTCTGGGTCAGCGGCAGCTATGCCGGCGTTACCCGCCTGCTGTCAAAATGATGACTGACGAAGGCCTTCGACAAGGAGGCCATACGGCTGCGAAGCACTGCCCGGCAGTGCTTTTTATTGGATCCATCAAATAAATGTGAATTATTGCACATTCTTGTTGACAGACCGGCTGTCGTTGAATATACTGTAATCGATAAAGATATATCGATAACGATATATCGATATCAGCCGAAGGAGAGGAGGACCGTGTGTATAGGAAGACGATATCACCCAGCGTACTGAACAGACTGCCGCTTTATCTGAATTATCTGCGTTCGCTTCCTGCCGAAGGCCCGGAGTACATCTCGGCCACCGCGTTGGCAGGCGAGCTGGGGCTTGGCGAGGTGCAGGTCCGCAAGGACCTGGCGGAGGTCTGCAGCCAGGGACGCCCCAAGGTCGGTTATCCGGTGACCGACTTGCAGTCCAGCATCGAGGAATTCCTCGGCTATAACAACGTCAACGACGCCGTCATCGTCGGGGCGGGCAAGCTGGGGATGGCGCTGCTGGAATACGGCGGGTTCCGCAGCTACGGCCTCAACGTCGTGGCCGCCTTCGACGCCGATCCGACAAAGCTCGGGACGGCCCCGGGCGGCAAGAGCATTGTGTCCGTGGACCGCTTCGAGAACCTGTGTCGGCGCATGCAGATCAAGATCGGCATCATCACCGTCCCGGCGGATGCCGCCCAGAAGGTGTGCGACATGATGATCTCCGCCGGCATCAAGGCCGTCTGGAACTTCGCGCCCACTCATCTGAAGGTGCCCGACGGCATCCTGGTCCAGAACGAGAACATGGCCGCTTCGCTGGCGCGGCTGTCGACGCATCTGGCCGAACAGTTTGGCAAGAAATGAAAGATAAACAAACGGAGGCAAGACTTTATGGAGAAGCAATATGAAAAAGTGAGCGACGTGGCGAGCTTCGAAGCCATGATGGCCCGTGTCCGGGCGGCGGGGGCTGAGTATGCGACCTTCTCCCAGCAGAAGGTGGATGACATCTTCCGTGCCGCGGCGCTGGCCGCCAACTTCAACCGTGTCCCGCTGGCCCAGATGGCTGTGGCCGAGACAGGCATGGGCGTCATGGAAGACAAGGTCATCAAGAACAACTTCGCTTCCGAATACATCTACAACAAATACCGCCATGAGAAGACGTGCGGCGTCATCGAACGTGACACCGAGTTCGGCACGACCCGTGTAGCCGAGCCGCTGGGCGTGATCGCCGCCGTCATCCCCACGACCAACCCGACCTCGACGGCCATCTTCAAGACCCTGGTGGCCCTGAAGACGCGCAACGCCATCGTCATCAGCCCGCATCCGCGCGCCAAGGGATGCACCATCGCCGCCGCCAAGATCGTGCTGGAGGCCGCCGTCAAGGCCGGGGCCCCGGCTGATATCATCAGCTGGATCGACGTCCCGTCGCTTGAACTCACCAACATGCTGATGAAGCAGGCCGACGTCATTTTGGCCACCGGCGGACCGGGCATGGTCACCGCTGCCTATTCCAGCGGCACCCCGGCGCTGGGTGTCGGTCCCGGCAACACACCGGCGATCATCGATGACTCCGCCGACCTGGTGCTCGCCGTCAGCTCCATCATCCATTCAAAGACCTTCGACAACGGCATGATCTGCGCCTCGGAGCAGTCCTGCATCGTCCTCGACAAGGTCTATGCCAAGGTCAAAAAGGAGTTCAAGGAGCGCGGCTGCTACTTCCTCAACAAGGAGGAGACCGACATGGTCCGCCACGCCATCATCATCAACGGTTCCGTCAACGCCAAGATCGTCGGCCAGAAGGCGGCCACCATCGCCGCCATCGCCGGGTTCAAGGTCCCGGAAAGCACCAAGATCCTGATCGGCGAGGTCGAGAGCGTCGACATCAGTGAGGAGTTCGCACACGAGAAGCTGTCACCGGTGCTGGCCATGTACAAGGCTGCCGACTTCGACGACGCCATCGCCAAGGCCAGCCATCTGATTGCCGACGGCGGCTATGGGCATACCTCGTCGCTGTACGTCAACGTCCTGACGCAGCCTGAGAAGATTGCCCAGATGGGCGCTTCAATGAAGACCTGCCGCATCCTGATCAACACACCGGCATCCCAGGGCGGTATCGGCGATATCTACAACTTCGACCTGACTCCGTCACTGACGCTGGGCTGCGGCTCGTGGGGCGGCAACAGCGTGTCCGGCAACGTGGGCATCCACCAGCTGCTGAACATCAAGACCGTGGCGGAAAGGAGAGAGAACATGCTGTGGTTCAGAGCCCCCCAGAAGGTTTATTTCAAGAAAGGCAGCCTGCCCGTCGCCCTCGACGAACTGGCCCACGTGCTGGGCAAGAAGCGGGCCTTCATCGTCACCGACAGCTTCCTGTATAAGAACGGGTTCATCGAACCCATCACCCGCAAGCTCGATGCCATGGGCATCACACACACCTGCTTCTACGACGTCGCCCCCGATCCGACGCTGGCCTGCGCCCGCCAGGGCGCGGCCCAGATGAAGTCCTTCGGCCCTGATACAATCATCGCCGTGGGTGGCGGCAGCGCCATGGACGCGGCCAAGATCATGTGGGTGCTGTACGAGCATCCCGAGGTCGACTTCCTCGACATGGCCATGCGCTACATGGATATCCGCAAGCGCGTCTACACATTCCCGCACATGGGCGACAAGGCATACTTCATATGCATCCCGACCACGGCCGGCACCGGCAGCGAGGTGACCCCGTTCGCGGTCATCACCGATGAGTCGACGGGCATCAAGTACCCGCTGACCGATTATGAGCTGATGCCCAACATGGCCATCGTCGACGCCGACATGCAGATGTCGGCACCTAAGGGGCTGACCGCTTCCTGCGGCATCGACGCCGTGACCCATGATCTGGAGGCCATCGCCTCCATGATGGCCAGCGACTACACCGATGGCATCGCCAAGCAGTCGCTGAAGATGATATTCGACAACCTGCCGGCCGCCTATGACAACGGTCCGACCGACCCCATCGCCCGTGAGAAGATGGCCAATGCCGCCACCATGGCTGGCATGGCCTTCGCCAACGCCTTCTTGGGGGTCTGCCATTCGATGGCCCATAAGTTGGGAGCCTTCCACCACATCCCCCACGGCATCGCCAACGCATTGATGATTGAGGAGGTCATCCGCTTCAATTCCAGCGAGACCCCGACCAAGATGGGAACCTTCCCCCAGTATGACCACCCGCATACCCTCAACCGCTATGCCCAAGTTGCCGACTACCTCGGTCTGGGCGGCAAGGATGACGCTGAGAAGGTCGAAAACCTAATCAAGGCCATCCGGGCCCTCAAGCATCGCGTCGGCATCAAGGACACCATCGCCGAATACAACATCGACGAGAAGGACTTCCTGGCGCGGCTTGATGAGATGTCGGCCCAAGCCTTCGACGACCAATGCACCGGCGCCAACCCCCGCTACCCGCTGGTCAGCGAGATCAAGCGCATGTATCTGAACGCCTACTACGGCAAGCATGAAGCGATCTGAGGAGGAAAAGCAAGATGACTGAGATAAAGATGGACCGCGTGATCGCGGTCAGGACATCCAAGACGGTGTATCGCAGCGGCGATTCCGCCGTCAAGGTGTTCGACGAAGGATACTCGAAGGCCGACGTTCTCAACGAGGCCCTCAACCACGCCCGCGTGGAACAGACTGGGCTCAACGTCCCCAAGCTGCTGGAGGTTACCACCATCGATGGCCGTTGGGCCATCGTCACCGAATTCATCAAAGGCAAGACACTTGAGAAACTGATGGCCGACAATCCCGACCGGCTGGCTCAATACATGGAGCAGCTGGTGGACCTGCAGATCGAGGTCTTCGCCCACAAGGCTCCGTCACTGGCCAACCTCAAGTCCAAGATGAACCGTAAGATCAGCATGACAGCCGAGTTGGACGCCACGGCCCGCTACGAGCTGCACACCAGGTTGGACAGCATGCCGGACCACGACAAGGTCTGTCATGGCGACTTCAACCCGTCCAACATCATCGTCCCGGCATCCGGCCCGGCCTATATCCTCGACTGGTCGCATGCCACCCAGGGCAACGCGGCCGCGGACGTGGCCATGACCTACCTGTGGTTCTGGCTCAACGGCGACATCAAGGGCGCCGAGATGTATCTCGACCTGTATTGCCGCAAGAGCGACACGGCACGGCAGTACATCCAGAAATGGATGCCGCTGGTCGCTGCCGCCCATCTGGCGGAAAGCCGGCCTGAGCAGCAGGAATTCCTGAAGTCGTGGATCGACGTCGTCGATTACCAGTGAAACGGAACCTTAAGGAGAGAGAAAAATGAAAATCACAGTCTGCATCGGATCGTCTTGCCATCTGAAGGGCTCGCGCCAGGTCGTCGAGCAGCTTCAGTACCTGATTTCTTCCAATGGCCTGAAGGACAAGGTCGATCTGGCCGGTACCTTCTGCATGGGTCGCTGCCAGACGGGCGTCAATGTCACCGTCGACGGCCAGTATTTCTCAGTATCACCCGAGACGGTCAAGCCTTTCTTCGAGAAGGAAGTATTGGCCAAGGTAAAGTGAATCAGCAACGATACCGATGCCCTGGGGGCACCGGTATCGCCTTATCGTAGACATGAAGTGAAAGGACGGCGGGACTATGACAGAGTTTCTGGAATTAGACAAGTCACATTGCAAGAATTGCTATAAGTGCATACGGCACTGCCCGGTCAAGGCGATCAAGTTCTCCGGCAACCAGGCCCATATCGTGTCGGACGAGTGCATCCTGTGCGGTGAATGCTACGTCGTATGCCCCCAGGACGCCAAGAAGATCAAGGACGAGACCGAGATCGTCAAGGTCCTGCTGGCAGGCAGCGACCCCGTTGTCGCCAGCGTCGCTCCTTCATTCGCGGCATATTACGACGGCATAGGTATCCAGGCTCTGCGCCGGGCCTTGATCGCCCTGGGTTTCGCCTCGGCCGAGGAGACCGCGCTGGGGGCCACGATGGTCAAGCGTGAGTATGAACGTCTCGCCCAAAAGGGAGACATGGATGTCATCATCACGACCAGCTGCCCGTCGATCAACACCCTTGTCCAGAAGTACTATCCCAACCTTGTGGGCTTCTTGGCCCCGGTCGTGACACCGATGGCGGCCCATTGTGCAGACATCAAACGTCGCATGCCCAACGCCAAGACGGTCTTCATCGGACCGTGCCTGTCAAAGAAGAGCGAGGCCGACCGCGACGGCATCGATGCCGCGCTGACCTTCGATGAATTGACCGGCATGCTTGAGAAGGCCAATATCCGTATCGAGGCCCAGGCAGATTCAGACGAGAACAGCCGGGCCCGCCTGTTCCCCACCGATGGCGGTATCCTGGGCACCTTGTCCAGCCGCAACCCCCGTTACACCTATATGTCGGTCTCCGGTACCGAAAACTGCATGGACGTCCTCAAGGATCTGCAGGCCGGGGGACTCCACAATTGTTTCGTGGAGATGTCTTCGTGTGCCGGCAGCTGCATCTCAGGCCCGATAATGCGCAAGAACCACGACTCGCCGCTGCGTCATTACCAGGCCATCCGCAACTACGCCGGAGCAAACGACTTCGGCATCGGCCAGCCGGCCTCCGAGCTGCTGGCCACGGGCTATGACAGCCAGCCGCTGGAAGAACCTCTGCCCACCGAGGAGCAGATCGCCGAAATCTTCCGCAAGATGGGCAAGCATTCCAAGGATGACGAGCTCAACTGCGGCACCTGCGGCTACAACACGTGCCGCGAGAAGGCCATCGCCGTGTTCCGCGGCAAGGCCGAGATCAGCATGTGCCTGCCGTCGCTGATTGAGAAATCGGAGCGCTTCTCCAGCAACATCCTGGACAACTCGCCCAATGGCATCATGGTAGTCAACGAGGCGCTGGAGGTCCAGCAGATCAACGTCGCCGCCATGCACATGCTCCATATCAAGTCGCGGTCTGACGTCATGGGCGAGCCCGTCATGCGTATCATGGATCCCGCTCCGTTCGTCGGGACGCTGCAGATGGGAAAGGTCGTCCGGGCCCGGCGCGATTATTATGCCGAGTTCGACGAGTATATCGAACTGACGATCATCCTTGACAAGTCGGCCGGTCATCTCATCGCCTTCTTCCGAGACGTCACCGAGGAGGAGAAAGAGAAAAAGGCCAAGGAACAGCTGAGCAGGCAGACCGCCGAGACGGCCGACAAGGTCGTTGACAAGCAGATGCGCATCGTCCAGGAGATCGCCTCGCTGCTGGGCGAGACGGCCGCCGAGACCAAGATCGTCCTGACCAAGCTCAAGGAGTCTGTCAACGATGGCAAATGATCTCTGCACCGACGTCGGCTACTACAGCCTCAACCACTTCGGAGAGCAGCTGTGCGGCGATACCGTGCGGGTCGCGCGCACCGAGGACGATGGCTCCGAGATATTCGTCCTGGCCGACGGCCTGGGCAGCGGTGTCAAAGCCAACATCCTGTCGACGCTTACCGCCACGATCATCTCCACGATGTTCGCCGCCGGCATGGACCTCGACGAGACGGTCAGGACCGTCATCGACACCCTGCCGATATGCTCGGAACGCAAGATCGCCTATTCGACCTTCACCGTGCTGCGCATCGTCGACAACCGGAGGGCCCAACTGATCCAATACGACAACCCGGATGTCATCATGATGCGCGACGGCAAGCTTTTCCCGCTGGATCTGACTTATTTTGAGATCGCCGGCAAGAAGCTGAGCCGGGCCGAGGTCGACATCCAGGATAATGACGCTTTCATAATGATGTCCGACGGCGTCGAACACGCCGGGGTCGGCATCAGCTACAACTTCGGCTGGGAGCACAAGGACATCATCGATTTCATCGGCCAGTACATGCAGGCCGGTTTCACCGCCAAGACGCTGACCACCGTGCTCATCAACGAGACCAATCGGCTGTATGAGGGCCGCTGCGGTGACGATGCCACGGTCTGTACCGTCAGGATCAGGCGCCGCCAGCCCGTCAACCTGGTCATCGGCCCGCCGTCCAACCGGGCCGACGCCGGCAAGATGATGGCCCTGTTCTTCGCCAAGGAGGGCAAGCATATCGTCTGCGGCGGCACCACGTCGACCATCGCCGCCGGATATCTACACGAGGAGCTGGTACCCGACATCGACTATCCTGACCCCGAGATACCGCCGACAGCGACCATCAAAGGGGTCGATCTTGTCACCGAAGGGGTCGTGACGATCAACCGCGTACTGCAATACGCCCAGAACTACCTCCAGGACAACAAGTCCTACGAGGACTGGTGCTATAAGTTGGACGGGGCCTCACGCATCGCCAGGATGCTATTCGAGGATGCCACCGACATCAACTTCTTCGTCGGCAAGGCTGTAAACCCGGCTCATCAGAATTCGGCGCTGCCCATCAACTTCACCATCAAGATGCAGCTGGTGCGGGAGCTGTCCGAATGTCTCAAAAAGATGGGCAAACGCATTGTCGTGAGTTATTTCTGAAAGGAGACCAGCCATGGAGAAATTCGATACCAAGGTCCAATATCTCAAATACGAGGTGTTGCGTGAGGTGGCCCGACTGGCTTGGAGAGGCCAGCTTGACGCCCATCTGCTCGATATCCCCAAGACGATCGTCCCAGGGCCTAAGCCGACGATGCGCTGCTGCATATACAAGGAAAGGGCCATCCTGGAGGAGAGAATCAAACTGGCCATGGGCGGCGACAGGGACAATCCCAACGCCATCGAGGTCATCGACATTGCCTGCGACGAATGCCCGATGGGTGGATATGAGGTCTCGCCGGCCTGCCGCGGATGCATCGCCCACCGCTGCGAGGAAGCCTGCCCGCGTCAGGCCATCAGCTTCGACCAGAACCGCGTGGCTCACATCGACAAGACCAAATGCGTTGAGTGCGGCCAGTGCGCCAAGGCCTGCCCGTACAGCGCCATCACCAACTACAAGCGTCCCTGCGAGATGGCCTGCAAGGTCAAGGCCATCTCCGTGAGCAACATCTCCAAGGCAGCCCACATCGACAATGAGAAGTGCATCGCCTGCGGAGCCTGCGTCTACATGTGCCCCTGGGGCGCCATCATGGACAAGTCGTACATCCTGGATGCCATCGACATCTTGAAAAAAAGTTCCGGCAACACCAGCTACCGCACCTATGCCGTGGTGGCGCCATCCATCTCCAGCCAATTCAATTATGCCAAGCTGGGCCAGGTCATCACCGGAATCAAGGCATTGGGCTTCCATACCGTCGTCGAGGCGGCGCTGGGGGCCGACATGGTGGCCTATGGCGAGGCCAAGGAACTGGCCGAGAAGGGCTTCTTGACTAGCTCATGCTGCCCGGCCTTCGTCAGCTACGTACGCAAGCAGTTCCCCGACCTGGCGCCTTTTATTTCCTCCAATCTGTCACCGGTGGCGACGATCGCCCGTTACATCAAAGAAAAGGAGCCGACGGCCCGCATCATCTTCATCGGCCCCTGCACGGCTAAGAAGATGGAGTTCAAGCAGGACGAGGTCAGGCCGTACATCGACACCGTGCTGACATTCGAAGAGCTGCAGGCGCTGTTGGACAGCCGCGATATCGACATCACGACGCTGTCGGAGGACGTCCTGGACAACGCCTCATATTATGGACGCATCTTCGCCCGCAGCGGCGGCCTGTCCGACGCAGTGGCCGAAGCCCTTAAGGAGCATGGCATCGATGGCTTCGATCTCAAGGCCGTACCCTGCGATGGCATCGAGGCCTGCATGATCGCGCTGCTGAAGGCCCGCCGCAAGATGCTGGGCGGCAACTTCATCGAGGGCATGGCATGCCTGGGCGGCTGCATCGGCGGCGCCGGCTGCCTGACCCATGGCAACCGCAACAAGGCCGAGGTCGACAGTTACGGCCGGCTGGCCTATGAGAAGAGCATCACCGATGCCATCAGCGTGCTGGGCTTGGGGACCGACGATAAACCGGGGGATGGGCGCCGACCTTGACAACCGGTCGGGAAATGTATATAACTGAGTCTGTAAAGCGATAAGCAGGACAACGGTCCGTCGTCCGGCCACAAGAGAAGGGGCTGCCTGGTGGAAGGCCCTTTGGCACCATGATGGACATACCGCCTGGTTGCCGGGCCGAGAACAGCCCCGTGACGGCCGCGTTAAGGCTTATGAGTGCATGCCGGCGACGGCATGAACAAAGGTGGTACCGCGCATGCCAGCGCCCTTTGAACAGGGCGCTTTTTATATGCATGGCTGCCAAGAAAGAGGAGGAACGAAGACATGATCAACATCAAGGAAGACGAAAAACTGAGCGTGATGAACCATTCATGCGCCCATCTGCTGGCCCAGGCCGTCAAGCACCTGTACCCGCAGGCCAGGTTCTGGGTCGGGCCGGTCATCACCGACGGCTTCTACTACGACATCGACCTGGGTGACAAGGTCATCTCCGAGGATGACTTCCCGGCCATCGAGCATGAGATGAAGAAGATCGCCAAGGATGGCAAACGCATCGTCCGCCACGAGATCACCAAGCAAGAGGCCCTGGAGATGTTCAAGGACGATCCCTACAAGATCGACCTCATCAATGGCTTCGAGCAGGGCACCACGATCAGCTGCTACACCCAGGGCGATTTCACCGACCTGTGCCGCGGCCCCCATGTCGAGTCGGTCAAGGAGCTCAAGTACTTCAAGCTGCTCAAGGTCTCGGGCGCCTATTGGAAGGGTGACATCCACAACAAGATGCTGCAGCGCGTCTACGGCATTTGCTTTGCCGACCAGGCGGACCTCGACGGTTATCTGACCATGCTCGAGGAGGCCAAGAAGCGCGACCATCGCCGCCTGGGCCGCGAGATGGGCCTGTTCATGTTCTCCGAGTTCGGCCCCGGCTTCCCGTTCTGGCTGCCCAACGGGATGATCCTGCGCCAGCAGCTGTTGGATTTCTGGCACCGTGAGCATGCCAAGGAAGGTTACGTTGAGATCAGCACCCCGGTCATCCTGTCGCGTGAGCTGTGGGAGACTTCCGGCCATTGGGAGCATTACCGCAACAACATGTACACGACCAAGATCGACGAGCGGGACTTCGCCATCAAGCCGATGAACTGCCCGGGTTCGATACTTGTCTATAAGAACGAGCCCCATTCATACAAGGACCTGCCGCTGCGCTACGCCGAGCTGGGCCTGGTCCACCGTCATGAGGCATCCGGGGCGCTCAACGGCCTGTTCCGTGTCCGCGCCTTCACCCAGGACGACGCCCACATGTTCATGACCGAGGACCAGATCGAAGGGGAGATCCTGCGTCTGATATCCTTCATCGACCGGGTCTATGCGGTATTCCACCTGCCTTATTCGATCGAGCTGTCGACCCGTCCGGAGAAGGACTACGTTGGCGACATCGCCGTCTGGGACCATGCCGAGCAGATCCTCAAGGAGGCCTGTGCCAAGAGCGGACACGAATGGAAGATCAATCCGGGCGACGGCGCCTTCTACGGACCCAAGCTCGACTTCCATGTCACCGATTCACTGGGCCGCGTCTGGCAGTGCGGCACCATCCAGCTCGATTTCAACCTGCCGGAGCGCTTCGACATGACCTATGTCGACGCCGACAACGCCAAGAAGCGTCCGGTCATGATCCATCGCGTCATCTTCGGTTCGGTCGAGCGATTCATCGGCATTTTGATTGAGCATTACGGCGGAAACTTCCCGCTGTGGCTGGCGCCGGAGCAGATAACCGTCATCCCGGTCAATCCGGCGGCCCATGGCGAATATGCGGCCCAGGTGGTCGCCAAGCTGCAGGCCAGTGGTTTCCGGGTCAAATGTGATGACCGCAACGAGAAATTGGGGTATCGTGTAAGGGAGGCCCAGGTGAAACGGGTTCCTATCCAGTTGGTCGTCGGCGACAATGAAGCCGCCAGCGGTTCCGTGACGGTGCGCCGTCATGGCCAGGAGAAGCAGGAGACGATGACCTTGGATGAGTTCATCGCAGCGGCCTTACGGGAGGTAGAGGAAAAGAAATGAAGAAATTATTGATTGTTTTCGCACTGCTGATGACGGTTTTGGCTGGCTGCGCCTCCAACACGGCGCCCAAGGCCGACCACACCGCCAGCAAGGTGCTCACGGTGTTGGCACCCAAGGGTGCCCCGGCCATCGGGATGCTGGGCTATGCCCGCAACTCGTCCAGCCAGGTGACCACGGTCGACGGCGCCGACCTGCTGCAGGCCGCGCTGGTCAATCCCACACCGCAGTATGACGTCATCGTCGCGCCGGTCAACCTGGGCGTCAAGCTCATCGCCGGCGGCAAGAGCACCTACAAGCTGGCCGCTGTGCTGACCTGGGGCAATCTGTATATAATCTCCACTGCCACGACGCTCAAGGCCGACGCGGCCATGGCCGCCTTCGGGCAGGGGGCCGTGCCTGAGAAGGTGCTGACCACCGTGCAGTCCAGCCTGGGCTACAACGGACAGATAACCTGGTTCAGCGCCGTCAGCGAGGTAGCCGGGCAGGCCATCGCCGGCAAGTTCGACACCGCGCTGGTCGCCGAGCCGGTCATGACCAAGGTCATCGCCGCTGGCAAGGCTAAGGGCGTGACCTGGAATGTCGTGGGCAACCTGCAGGACGCCTGGAAGACCGCCACGGGCTTCGACAACTATCCGCAGGCCGCCATCTTCGTCCGGCAGGAAGACTATGACGCCAACACGCAGTCGTATGCCAACCTGTTTGCTTCGGTCCGCAACTATATCGTCCGCTCATCGGCCGATGACGTGGCGTCGGACGTCGCGGCGCTGAATGGCAACCAGGCCACGGCCGACATGATCGGCGTCGATGCCAAGATTATCGGTGCCGACACGCTGGCCAACATGAACATCGGCTTCGTCAAGGCTGCGGACGCGCAGGATCAGATCCTGGCCTTCGTCAAGCTGTTTGGCGTCGAATCGCTTGATAACACGCTTCTGACCGTCAAGGGTTGAAAGATACATGCTTTGCACAGAAGGGCGGCCGCGGCCGCCCTTCTTTTCGTCGTGATGACGCGCGGCGAGGCGCGTTTTATTGTATGATTAAGAGATGATATGAAAGGCGGGGGATGCATGCTTTTCGAGCTGGATCGGTTATATGGCATATTGAAGGACCAATATGTCTATCAGGCAGCGATCGAGGATTACAAGCGTGGCATCTTTACCACGGTCAGCGCCCAGCGGCTTGACGATGGCTGCATCCAGGTCGAGGGTCGGTTCCGCATCAGGTTCTCCTATGCCAAGGAAGACGGACGGGTGACCGTCAGGTTCAAGCCCGGGTTCATGGATTCACATGCGTACTGTTCATGCGGATGGTTCATGCAGTCGCACATCTGCGAGCATGTCGGGGCGCTGCTGCTGATGCTCAACGAGATCGACCTCGACAGCCTGCCATGCGTCATCCATGCCAGCCCCGATGACGGATACCGCCACCGGGCGGAGATCATTGAGGAACTGACGCAGCGCTCCCATGACCGTCAGAACAAACAGGACACCGGAGCCATGATCGCCGAGGTCAAGGCAGAACTCTCGACGCTGGCCCCAGCATCGGCCGGCGATAAAGGGGATGTCAGGCTCTATATGTACATGGATGTCGACCGGCAGAACCGGCCGGCGATAGGCTTCAAGGTTGGCCGCGACAAGCTTTATGTCGTCCGCGACCTGACGCGGTTTTTAGCCGATGTGGACCATGAACGGCATGTGTCATACGGCAAAGCGCTGGAGTTCGTCCATGCTGCTGACAGCTTCGACCGGCAGTCGGGCCAGGTCATGGCCGCCATGCGGTTTTTAACCGCGGCGGCAGCGGATGCCGAGCAGGGCACCAATGGGATTTGGAAGATGACCGCCATCACGCCGGCCAACATCGACCGCCTGTATGACACCATGGCCGAGCTGGACGAGCGGCATAGCTCCGTAATATGCACCACCAGCGACGTTCCGGAGACGGTCATCGCCACCAGCAGACCCGACGGGGACGTCGAGGTGACCATGACGGCGGCCGGCCAGACCGTCGGTACACAGGGCGTGTATTACGTCGATGCGGATAGTAGGACCATCTGTCGCAGCACGTCAGTCGTCAGCCCGGCGGCTATCAGGCTCGTCGAACGGCTCAGCCGTCAGACGATCATGCTGGTCGATGCCGCCGACCTGCCAGCCTTCGCACGCTACATCTATCAGCCCACGGCCGGCCAGCTCGACTGGCAGGGCTTTGATTTCTCAAGCTTGAGCCCAGGCGAAGACAAGCTCATCCTTTACGGCGACATCGACGGTCAGGGCCGGCTGTCTTTCGAGCTGGAATGCCAGTACGACGACGGTCGCCGGGCGGGCGGGCTGGCCGACGGCAACCGGCAGCGTTCCGTGCTGTGCGAACAGATTGCCGCCACCCTGATTGAAAACGGTGCCACGGCACAGCCGGACGGCCGGACCGCGGTGATGGCGATCGACGATGAGCGGACGGCACGGTTTTTGACCGATGTGCTTCCGGTCATCAACGAACAGATCGACGTCTATGTGTCCGACGCTGTGCAGAACATGGGCCGCAACGTCTCCTATGGGCTGAAGGTCGGCATCGGCTTCGAAGGCAGCCTGCTTGATTTCGACGTCTCCAGCATCGACATACCTGCCGATGAGCTGGCCGACGTCATCCGTTCGTACCGCCGCCGTTCGCGCTTCCATCGTCTCAACAGCGGCCGGCTGCTCTCGCTGCAGTCCGATGAGCTGGCCGAGCTCGATCAGATGATGGACGATTACGATATCCCGCTGTCGGCGCTGCGCAAAGGACGAGCCAAGCTGCCGGCCTATCGGGCCCTGGCCATCGATGGGGCCGCCCAGGGGGCCGGTCATATCGCGATCAGCCGCTCGCGTTCCTTTTCCCAACTGGTGGCCGCGATTCGAGATGCCTCAAGCGACCCGCTGGTCCTGCCGGCGGGGCTGGATGCCACGCTGCGAGACTATCAGCGTTTCGGCGTGCAGTGGATGCATCATCTTTTCAGCATGAATCTCAATGGCATTTTGGCTGATGACATGGGTCTGGGCAAGACCCTGGAGGCCCTGGCGCTGCTGCAGGGCATGGGCCGGCGGCCCAACCTGGTCGTATGCCCAAGCAGCCTGATCCTGAACTGGCGTGACGAGGTCGAGCGCTTCTGCCCCGGGATGAAGGCCCTATGCGTCATGGGCACTGCCGACGCCCGCGGCTACCTCATCAGCCAGGCCACGGAATACGACCTGCTGATAACTTCCTATGACTACATGCGCCGTGACGGAGAACGGTATGGCGGGATCGGTTTCTTCACCGTCATCCTCGATGAGGCCCAATACATCAAGAATCAACGTACCAAGAACGCGGCCAGCGTCAAGGGCCTGAAGGCGGTACACCGCCTGGCCATGACGGGAACCCCGATCGAGAACAACCTGGCCGAGCTGTGGAGCATCTTCGACTTTTTGATGCCAGGCTACCTGTTCAGCTACGCCCGCTTCCGGCAGCGCTTCGAACGGGATATCGTGTCCGGGCAAAACCCGAAGGCGCAGCAGAAGCTCAAGTCTCTGGTCGAGCCCTTCATCCTGCGGCGGACCAAGCAGCAGGTGCTCAAGGAGCTGCCGGACAAGCAGGAGACGACGCTGCAATTGGAGTTCAGCGAGCAGGAACGTCGCCTTTATCTGGCCAACCTGGCGCTGGCCAACAAGACCATGCGCGAACAGATGGCGCTGCCGCACATGGACCGCATCGCCATCCTGGCCCAGCTTACGCGGCTGCGCCAGCTGTGCGTCGAACCCCGGCTGCTGTATTCAGATATCGACATGGTTGGCTCCAAGCTGGCCGGCTGCATGGAGCTGCTGTCATCGCTCAAGCAGGCCGGCAGCCGGACGCTGCTTTTCTCCAGTTTCACCTCGGCCCTGGACCTCATCGCCCGGCAGTGCGAGCTGATGAAGATCTCCTACCTGATGCTGACGGGCGACACGCCCAAACAGCGCCGTCATGACATGGTTGAGGACTTCCAGCAGGGAGGGGCTGACGTCTTTCTGATATCGCTGAAGGCCGGTGGAACCGGGCTAAACCTGACCCGGGCCGAGGCCGTCATCCATTACGACCCCTGGTGGAACCTGTCAGCGCAGAACCAGGCCACCGACCGGGCCTACCGCATCGGCCAGCACAACGCGGTCATGGTTTATAAGCTGGTCATGAAAGAGAGCATCGAAGAGAAGATCATGGCGCTGCAGTCGCGCAAGAAGGAACTGGCTGATCTGTTCGTCGAAGGCAACCAGGGTTCGCTGATGACGATGGACGCCGAAGAGATAGTCAAGCTGTTCGAACTCTGATGCGCCGTATTTGTGAAAAAACCAGTGTATTTCGCTATGTATTTGCAGGAAAAGGCATAGCAAAGCAAAAATGGTATGCTATAATTTTCACGGACCGTGCCCAAAGGATGATAGCCATGAAGTACGCCAAATATCTGACGATCGCCATGCTGGTCGTTGTCAGATA
>Ga0268263_1001873_pt1 | contig 15833 bp, 17 predicted proteins | sample Biomet5_FD_190358 | JGI IMG/M metagenome (GOLD analysis project Ga0268263, IMG submission 190358) | Microbial communities from bioreactor (seeded with sewage sludge) at LBNL, California, USA - Biofuel metagenome 5 (SPAdes) (version 4) | ecosystem: Engineered > Bioreactor > Anaerobic >... | reverse complement strand
GGGCGCGGCCGGGGACATCCTTCAGCCTTTTGCCCTGCCGCCTGGCCGGGGGGATGCTCCCCCCGGCGGGGAAAAGACGCGCGTCCCGGCCGCCGGGGCCCGGGAACCGCGTTGCCGGTCGTTTAGACTTTATGCTGCTTGGCCGCCTTGATGAATTCCCGAAAGAGCGGATGCGAGTGCATGGGATTGCTCTTGAATTCGGGATGGAACTGGCAGCCTAAAAACCAGGGGTGGTTCGGCAGTTCCACCATCTCCACCAGTTCGCCGTCCGGGGACAGGCCGCTTAAAACCACGCCCGAATCCTCGAAGGCGGTGGCATAGGTCTTGTTGAACTCGTAGCGGTGCCGGTGACGCTCGGAAATCTCGGCCACGCCGTAGGCCTCGGCCGCCTTGGTGCCGGGCTTTATCACGCAGGGATAGGCACCCAGGCGCATGGTGCCGCCCTTGTCGCTCGTCGGATCCCGGCGCTCGACCTGCTGGGTGCGGAAGTCGAACCATTCCCGCATGAGGTAGATGACCGGATGGGGCGTGGCCAGGTCGAATTCCTCGGAGTTGGCCCCGGAGAGCCCGAGGACGTTGCGGGCGTATTCGATGACGGCGCACTGCATGCCCAGGCAAATGCCGAAAAAGGGCACGCCGTTTTCCCGGGCGTAGCTGATGGCCGCGATCTTGCCCTCGATGCCGCGGGTGCCGAAGCCGCCGGGGACCAGGATCCCGTTGACGCCGGCCAAGCGTTCGGCCGCGTTTTCCGGGGTGATCTCCTCGGAATTGACGTAGACGAGCCTGACCGCCACGCCGTTGGCCACGCCGCCGTGGACCAGGGCCTCGTTCAAGCTCTTGTAGGCTTCCTTCAAGTCCACGTACTTGCCGACGATGGCAATGGACACGGTGCCGGTCTGGTTGTCGTAGCGGTGCATGAGCGAGGTCCAGGCTTCCAGATCGGCGTTTTTGGCCGGCAGCCGCAGCAGGATGGCGATCTTCTGGTCCACGCCCTCGCCGTAGAGCTTGAGCGGCAATTCATAAATGTTTTTTACGTCCACGGCCGTGAACACGGCGTCGGCGTCCACGTTGCAGAAAAGCGCGATCTTTTCCTTGATGTCGCGGCCGAGATCGACTTCGCTACGGCAGATGATGATGTCGGGCTGGATGCCGATGGAGCGCAATTCCTTGACGCTGTGCTGGGTGGGCTTGGTTTTGACCTCGCCGGCCATGCGCAGGTAGGGCACCAGGGTCAGGTGGATGCACAGGGTGTTTTCCCGGCCGAGGTCGCCGCGCAACTGGCGGATGGCCTCCAAAAACGGCTGGCCCTCGATGTCGCCCACGGTGCCGCCGATCTCGATGATGGCCACATCCTCGTCTGTGGCCACGCCGAGGATGGATTGCTTGATCTCGTCGGTGATGTGGGGAATGACCTGGACCGTGCCGCCCAGATAGTCGCCCCGGCGCTCCTTCTGGATGACGCTGAAATAGACGCGGCCCGACGTGAAGTTGTTGTTCTGGCTCATGGGCACGCCGAGGAAGCGTTCGTAGTGGCCGAGATCGAGGTCGGTCTCCGCCCCGTCGTCGGTCACGTAGACCTCGCCGTGCTGAAAGGGGTTCATGGTGCCGGGGTCGACGTTGATGTACGGATCGAGCTTCTGGATGGTGACCTTAAGCCCTCTGGATTGGAGCAGGGCGCCGATGGATGCGGAGGCCAACCCTTTACCCAGGGAAGACAGCACCCCCCCCGTGACGAAAATGAATTTGGTCTTCATCGATGCCGTCCTTGCTGGCTTGGACCGCGCCGGAGATCCCGGCGGTCCGCGTCCGTGTCACCGCGCCCGCGGCGCGGCCCCGGTTGACGCGGCCGGGGCGGCCACTTATGTTCAGCGGCGGAAAATAAGCCTTCGGGCACAATATTTCAAGGAACCTCCGGGAGGATTTCCCAATGAGCAAGGTGCGGACCCTCGTAATTACCGGCAATGGGACCAATTGCGAGGTGGAATCGGCCCACGCCGCCCGCGTGGCCGGCTCCGATGTCACGGATATCGTCTTTTTTTCGGATTTGATCGCCGGTCGGGCGCGTATCGATCTTTATGATTTTCTGATCTTTCCCGGCGGGTTCCTCGACGGCGACGACCTCGGCGCCGCCCAGGCCGCGGCCGTGCGCTGGCGCCATGCCAGGACGCATACCGGCGCGCCCCTTCTTGACCAGCTCAAAAATTTTTTCGAGGCCGGCGGTCTTGTCCTCGGCATCTGCAACGGTTTCCAGCTTCTGGTCAAACTCGGCCTGCTGCCGGCTCTCGGCGGCGCTGCCTTCGTGCGGCAAGTGAGTCTGGCCACCAACGATTCGGCTCGGTTCGAGGATCGCTGGGTGACGCTCGCCGTCAATCCGCAAAGCCCGTGCGTTTTTACCAAGGGCCTGACGCGCCTGGACCTGCCCGTGCGCCACGGCGAAGGCAAGCTCGTGCCCCTGGAGTCGGCCATCCTCGAGCAGCTCATGGCCACCGGCGCCGTGGTTCTGCAATACGCCGATCCAGCCACGGGCCGGCCGACCATGGACTACCCGGCCAACCCCAACGGGTCGCCGCACGCCATAGCCGGTCTGACCGACCCCACCGGGCGTATCCTTGGGCTCATGCCCCATCCCGAAGCCTTCAATCACCCGACCAACCACCCGGACTATACCCGCGGCGCCCGCCCGACGCTCGGGACGGTCCTTTTCGAAAACGCCGTTTCGTATCTGCGCCAGAGGGCGTGAGCGAAGAAGCGCCGAAGAAGCCTCCGGCGAATACGAGAAGAAGCCTCCGGCGGCCGGGGGCATGATGCCCCCGGCCCCCTCGCGCCGAAGTTTTATAAGTATGGTCCCCGCGTCGAAGGCGGAGGAATGCCCCCGGACCAGGGGGACCGGGGGGAATGATTCCCCCCGGCAGGTCCAGGGCAGCGCCCTGGTAGGGGAGGTCCAGGGAGGGGCAACGCCCCGCCCTGGCCGCCGGAGGCATTATGGCCTTGCAGCCAGCCAAACGCTATCGCGCCGGGGAGGACGCCCTGCCGGCGCCGCCGCCGGGCTGGGGCGATTTCGAGATGGTCATGGCCCAGGCCTTGGCCCAGGCACGCCAGGCGGCCAGGGCCGGCGAGACGCCGATCGGGGCGGTGGTACTGGCGCCGGACGGGACGCTTTTGGGGCAGGCCGGCAACGGCGTGATCGGCCGGTGCGATCCCACGGCCCACGCCGAAATACTGGCCTTGCGGGAGGCGGCGGCCCGGGGCGGCAACTACCGGCTGCCCGGGGCGATTTTGGCCGTGACGCTGGAGCCGTGCGTCATGTGCCTGGGGGCCATGATCCACGCCCGGATCGGGATGCTCGTCTATGGCGCGCCGGACCCGAAGGCCGGAGCGGTGGAGAGCCGGCTTCCCGGGCCGGATCTGCCGTTTTTCAACCACCGGTTCGCCGTGGTTTCCGGCGTCGCGGCCGCTTCCTGCGGGCGGCTGCTGCGGGATTTTTTCCGTTCCCGTCGGGGACGCGCCGACGCGGCCGGTCGGGGGCGTTTTTGAGCCGGCTTTGTCGGCGGCCTGCCGTTGACAGGTGCTTCGGAAATTGGCTAAGAACTTCCGCTTCAGGCCGGGATGGCGGAATTGGTAGACGCAGTGGACTCAAAATCCACCGGTCGCAAGGCCTTGGGGGTTCGAGTCCCCCTCCCGGTACCATTTTTTATGTAACTATTTCGTACAGTTACATTTTTCAACTTCATGGCACCGTCCTAACCCCCCAGGTACAGCACTTGGGTACAAGAAGGGGTTAGGACGGTGCCTTCTTTTTTACCCAAGTCCGCCCATCACCTTCTATGCAAAGGCGGCCGGTTTTATTTTCGTCGCTTGATTCCTTGGGACCTCCGAGATATTTTCAAAAAAACGGAATTAAAGTTTAGTCTTGCCGTGGTCGGCATCAAGACGGCCCGTATCAAGGCTTCGTTTATTTCATACCAAGTTGATTCGTTATTTCAGGACCTGAGGGATCTAATGAAAAAAGACCTGAAAGATTTATCTGGTGAAGAAATTTCAATGCTGATTGAAAAGTATTTTGATGAAATTCGTACCGTTAGGGAATTGGCAGATATTAGTGATAGCGAGATACTTGAAAAAGAAGAGTACGATAGTTTGATTAAAGCAAAAACAGAACAAGCGGCATATTTTAAAAATGCATTATTAAAACTTCAGTCTGATGATAGTTTTGAGTCTATGCTTGATGGGTATTTAAAAAAATGTGAAATTGAACCAGACCATGAACATCAAAAATATAGTATCCTAAAACGTGGGTTCATCATTCAGTACAAAAAATATTTTGAAAATTTAGTAAAACGGTATAGCGGAGAATCAACTTCAGAGGAAGAAGAGAAGATATTTAACAAATATCTTTTAAAACTAGACGAAAATTTAATGGAAAATCCTGCTTCCTATGCACATGGATTAAAAAAAACAAAAACACAAAAGAAAGTATATAAATCAAGTGAAGTCTGGGAGAAATATAAAAACGATAAAATTAAAAATGATAATAAACGAGCGAATACCGTAACAGACTATGAAAAATTTTTTCAATTGTTTGTTGAGATAACTGGAGATGTTAATATTGTAGAAGTTGATAAAAGTGATATCAGAAATTTTCGCGAGGTATTGCTAAAGTGGCCAAAAAATAAAAATAAAAATAAGAAATACAGGGACAAAACAACTAAAGAAATAATGGAAATTGATATTCCTGATGAGGATAAGATTACAGAAAAAACACGTCGTAACTATCTTTGTGCGTTAATGAGTTATTGGACGTACGCCGAAACATTAGGATATACAGATGATAACCCAATAAAGGGATTTGGAAGTAAAATAAGAAATATTCAACAAACAAAAATCGTTCGTCCATTTACCATTGACGAACTGAATAAAATTTTTACTTCACCGATTTATGTTAGCGATAGTAATAAATTTGCATATAGGTATTGGATACCATTGATTGCGTTGTATACCGGTGCAAGATTGAATGAAATTTGTCAATTATACCTTGATGATATTCGTGAAGTTGATGGCGTATGGGTATTTGATGTTAATGACAACAAGCCGGATAAGCAAATAAAAAACATCGCGTCAAAAAGGCTTGTTCCCATCCATCCTTTCTTGTTGAACGAACTGAAAATATTGAATTATGTTGAAAAATTGACAATAAAACAAGAACAAAGATTGTTTCCTGAACTTAAACCATTAAAAGCTACTGGTAAATACAACCATGCGGCGAGTAAATGGTTTGGATTTTTCAAGGATAAAATTAGATTAACAGATGAAGTTAACTTTCATTCTTTTAGAAAAACGTATGCAAATTTTTGTAAACAAAACAAAGTTGAATTAAATTTGGATGAACACATGTATAAGCGTGTGATTGGTCACGCATTAAATGATTTGACGGCCGAAGTGTACGGAAATGAGTTTTCACCGCGATCATTGTATGAAAATATAATGGTAAAAATAAATTTTGAAGAAGTTATTGATTTTTCGCACGTTTTGAGATCTAAATTTATTGTTAAGTAGTTATTTCAAGTTGTTATAATGACAGACATATGAAAATACCATTCAAATTTATATTTTATTTATTATGATTCAAAGTATATTATAAAAATATGTAACATCAATTTATGTAAAAATGAATGGAATTTGAATGGTTTTCCAATAAAAACCGTGGTACCGTACCAGGCTTTTCAAATAACGCTTGACAAACTGCCAAATTTCATAGTATAAAATCTCCAGAAATTGTCAACAAAATAAAAATTAAAAAAATGGATTTAACCATGTCCTCAATAATTATGATTTCCGTTGATTCCATTTCCCCTGGACCCTGGGATAGGTCGGAATTTTATCAAGAAAATATCATTACAGCAATACGCAGTGATATTCAAGATTTGGGCGGTTTGCCTGCAGCTAAACACATTAAAGTTCGTAGAATCAACGAAAATGAATATGAGTGCGTGAATGGTTATGCTCGTCTTGTTGCATGTAAACAGGAAGGGATGGAAAGTGTTCCTTGTGTTGTCCACGAGTATAGCGACAAACAAGCATTATACGAGTTTATCAGGGAAAATCTTCAACACGATTTAACGCCTTTGATGATTGGTAAGCTTGGGTTGTTGATTGATGACGGTAATGTTTATAATGGTCGCGGAAATGTTTCTCCTCTCGGAGATTTATGCCGATCAACTGGTCTTGATAGGTCAAATTTAACAAAATTTATGATAAGGAGAAAAATTTACGATCATGTAATCGTAAATGGTGAATTTTCCAAAAAAGAAAAAGACGAACTTGCTGTAAAATCAAAACAATTATACAAAATTCGTGATACACGTGAAGATTGTTGGATACCATTTGCAAAATATATTGCTAATGGTGGTGATTCAAGCAGAATTGATAAAAGTAAAAATCTTATTGAAACAATAGAAGGAATTCCAAATCATCAATATATTACGGATGATATAATAACTTTTCCCCAAATTGTTGAAATGTCTTTAGGTAATCATACTGGTGAAGGCGCATTGAAAATGGTTGTTGAAGATGTGGTAAAAACGATTGACTTTCTAAACGTACATGGTGAAACTGAAAAAGTTGATGAACTGAATGAATGGTTAAAAGAAAATACAATACAATACGATGGAAATAGACCTTTCGTAAGATTTCGTGATGTTAAATCAAAATGCTTATCCCTGCAAAACAATACTGACAACCATAGTGGTGATTTTATTGTAAATGACGACGCCCGAAATTTCATTGATACCATTCAAGATAATTCTATACATGCAGCTTGGTTAGATTTGCCGTATGGTGTTGGATATCATTCCATTCATCAACAAGGAAGAGCAATTGATGGGGATACACAACGCGAAGCTACAGAGCTGCACTCTGTTATAGCTACAAAGTTATATGATAAAATGGTTGAAAATAGTTATGTTTTTGTTTGGTTTTCGCCAATAATGGTCAGCACTATATCAACATTGTTTGAGGATGTTGGATTTAAGTTGGATTCTTTTTTTATTTGGAAAAAATTGAATCATGGGCAATTAACTGCGTCAAGCATACTGAACATCAATGAACAAGCACTGATATTTACCAAAGGCCGGCCTACATGGCTTACACGAAATAACAATTTTTTTGAATGCGCATCGCCGGAAAGCAAATTGCACCCTTGCGAAAAACCGTTTGAATTGTGTGAATATGTCGTACCAAATATAATTGCATCAGGACAGACACTTTTAGATTTGTCGTTTGGAAGTGACAACGCATTGAAGGCAGCAAGACGCCACGGTTGCAGGATCATGGGATGCGAATTGAACGCAAACCATTTTGCAGTTGGTTACAATAACATTTATGGTGATAGCAATCGTGATGTAGCATAGTGATGTTGACATATCATTTAAACGCTAACGTTACAATGCATGTAATTATGTTGATGTTGCAAAGCATATTTAACTTATTTCTGGAATTTATTCTTGACATTTCTTCAAAAATATGGTTTAAAATGGTTCCTGAGAATGACTATGTCAGATTAAAAAATACTAATGGAGGATTGTATTATGTCAAATGTTGAAGTAGATGATATGTCGGATAGTGATTGTCTTGAAAAAGGAATTATTAAATTTAAAGACAAAATACACAAACTTAATATGCTTCACGAAAATGATAAAAAATTGTTAAAAGATGAAATGTTAAAAATTGTTGATATCATAAAGAGATATGCACCAGACAAATTCAAACATTATGAAAATTTACTGGTTGAATATCCTGATATATTCATGGTTCGTTATGAATTAACAGTTGAAGATAGTTTGATGGCCGAGGCTGAAAAGAACATAAATGACATTGCAATAGATGAAGATCGTTTTTGTCCAGTATCTGGAAAACCTCTTAGAATTTTTTTCAAAGGTTTATTTGGCATTGATGGTGTTTACGATGATGCATTTTGGAACCATCAATGCCAGACACCAAAGAATAATTCAACAATTACAGATAATTGATTTTAACCATTGTTTTTTTCAACGGTAACCCCGGCAGGTTAGCGCCACCGGGGGCACCTAAAAAGGTTGGGTATTTGAGTTTGTCCGCATTTCTTCCGTGTTTCATTTTTTGTTCTTTGACAATTTCACAAAGTGCTATCAACTATGGTTGATTGGGGGCACTATTTTCACTATTATCTTTTTATGAATAAATAAGTGCCCCTTTTATTCCAGTAAGCAATGGATGGTGGCACCATTTTTGGAAACGATGCCCGTGATTTTTACTATGAATATAATTCAATCATTGCCATTACAGGTTTCAAAAATTCTTTCATTTCATTCATATATTCTTTTAATTTATCCTTATCCTCCTCGTTGGCAATTGAGAAGTATATGCTATTTGAAAGTGCTTGGCGTGATCTACGTCCCGTTGTCCTATTCTTTTTACACTCTAACAATTTTTCGTCTTCTTCATCTATCGGACCTGGGTTAAATTGAATGGTATTGTTATTTAATAATTCAGTTTTTACTAAAGAAAACAATGGATGTTGAATCCATTTTCCTTCATTTCCTATTACTTCTATGTCAAAAATATCCATACAAAATAAGAATAAATGTACTGGATTATTCAAACAGGTAAAAAATGACTTGAAATGAATGGAATTTTCGTTTTCAGATTTATCAATACAATCATGGAGAAATGTTGATTCAAGTTTGTATTCAAATCTAAAAATGGAGAATCCGAATGATTTTAATTTGTAGTAAATTTTGTCCCGGTAGGATGGGGTCAATATGCCCATGTGTTCTTTGAAAACCTTGAAATCATCATCTGGAAATTGAAAATAATTTTTATAATGGTGCCACCAGTGCCGGCAAGAAATTGGATCGTCAGTCATGTGAAGCATTTTATTGTAAATATGGAATTTGCTTCTTTTGTCCATAAATGATTGTTCAATTTCAAAGTAATCATTTTCTTTAATTATTGTATCGTTTTTTAATTTTATTCCGCGATGTGAAGTAAATGACTTATCAGATAATTTTGGCTTGTTGAGCATTCTTTTGGCACGAATTTGCGGAAGCTTACCATTGTTGCCGCCCGTATGAGTTGTAGCAACTAGATCAACAAGTTTTACAAGGCTTTTATTGATACCGGTACAAGAAAATATGTCAACGAAGCATTCAGCATAATGTATTTTCAGATGAGATATTATATATTCTTCGCCGTAATCCAGTCCAATAATTTGAAAGAATTCATGGATTGCGCGAATAGTATCATCGTTTGAATGGTATCTCAAAAATTTTGACGTGAAGGAGAAAACAATTGAAGAGACAATATCATCATGTAATTCAATCTTAACGTCGGGATAATTTGTTAAAATGCAAATATATTTACTTTTTCTTGTTAATTTTGATTTGAAATGACCTTTAATTGATTCATTGAATTTTATGTTATTGATTATGTTTATAACAGTATCATTAGATAAGTACATGATTCCTTCAATATGATCTATGCCGATATGAAAATTAAAACCATTGTTTCCGGATAATTGTTGACAAATGTTAAAACATTCTTTATATTTATCTTTGTTGCTAATCATACTGTGCTCCTATTTTTATACCGCCATAATTTGCAGATTGTGGCGGTAATTTTATGTAATTATATTTCAATCATTATCATCTACCTTTTTTGATTAACTTATTAGCAATTTAGTGTACATATGCTTTCTATTTCATTGTTACTTATAATTATTGTATATATACATATATTTAGATTTTGTACATATATGTCCCGGAGCGAACCCCGGACCCCCTTTGCACTGCGTGCTTTTAGAAATACATGATAAATTATGTTTACAATTTCCTATCATTTTAACGATACTTGTTCTGGAAAATTTATTGTAAAAGTATTCATTTACAGGGAATTGTTTACGAGTATTTGTATCATATTTATAACCAGATTGCAACTTTATTGGAATAAACGATATGAAGTCGTTGCCGAAAATGGAGGGAAGATTCCATGACTTCATATCGTTTGAAAATTCCATTTTCGTCAAGGACAATGAAATGATAAGTTTATTTTCAAATTTTTCTTTGTTTTTCATAAAAACTATTATACCTTCAGCATTTTCAATAAATACTGTATAATCCGTGATATATGACACAATATACCACGGTTTTACTTTTTAAAAACCGTTCATGTATTCACTATGTTCTATGTTATACATCAATATGTCAAACTCATTATTATTAAAATTATCTTTTATAATGTCAAATTCATCTTTTTGAGTTTCTGCTTTGAAATTTGATATTTTCCTGTTATTGTTTTTGTTGACTAAAATCCAACTGTTTTCACCATTTTCTTCTTGCTGAAGAAAATTTTTTGTAAAAGTACAGTATAAAGATGACACAGAAACCCCATTATCTTTTGCCCAATTGGAAATCAATTTGTGTTGTTCACGAGTTAAATAAACATTAACTTTAACCTTGTTTCTGCTGAGTGGCATTTTTGACTCCTTTGTTTTTAATCCGATCCTGATGTTTTTCAATGACTGTTTCTAATGCATTGATAAAATCACATATTTGACGGTAAGAAATAATTGATTCACCATATTTTTGAATAAGATTATTTAAGACCTTTGCTTTTATATTGAATTTTGTGGCACTTAATAATTTCGCATTTGCAAGTGGACTTAATTTGTATTTGTTGTTGATATTTTCACGTACTTTATTTTTGTTTTTTACTTTTAATTTCATCGTTTTATTCTCCATTTTTGGCAGTATAGTATATCAAGGATTTTTTCATTAAGTTGAATAACAACGGCTCTCCGCAACCATTATCCAAGCCGATCAAGCGAATCAAAAAATTATTGAATGGTATATGATTGAGACGATTAAAATCAATTTTTTCAATAAGTTGAGTCAAAAAAATCTCTAGTTTTGACGGGAATGTTAGAGTGTCATTGGCTTTTGCAAACTCTGTATATATATGATCATAGTACGGCGTTGATTTTGTTTTAATACTTTTATTGATTTCATCTTTAGTGGAGTTGATAAGTTCTTTGGTAGGTTGATTTAAAATGGTAATGTTATATCCACTATTTATTAACTCTATTGCTAATTCTTGGTAATTTGAAAATTCAAATAATAAAATATTTTCAACATTTGACTTTTTTAGAATAGCAAGGTGGTCTTTATTGATTTTATAATTTGTAAAATGCGATACGCTTTTATATCCAGTTAAACTCATTATGTTATATGTATCGTCACGCGACGATGTTATTATAATGGTGTCGGTATTTGATGTTGATTGCTCCCATACAACTTTATCAATCAAATCTACATGCATAAAAATATCATTTTCTTTGCCCATTAATGACCTCCAGTTAGTTTATATTAGTTTTTACCACCACCTAAATTTAAAAGTGAAAGTGACAAATAAAAGTGAAAGTCAGTGAAAATAAATGATTTTTAAGATAGTGATAGATACAAAACATGGTAATTGATGAAATTGAATGGTAAAAAATACCACCACCAGCACGAAGACGGGAAATGGTGTGGTGCTGATCGGCGTGGTGGTCCTGATGGTGGCCGAGGTCAGGGAAATGGTGGTAGGTCACAACCCTTCCGGAAGGTGACGCTATTAGCCCGCCCCTGAGCGACGGAATGGACGCGGGGGTTACTTCGGGTCGGTCGGATGGTTAGAAACGCTCACAGGGCCGGAAATCGCGGTTTGGTGGCCCGGGGAGGGCAAGGGTAGGTCTGCAACAAGCTGATAACTAGTATTTTTTTAGCATTTTCAAGAGATAATGAAGCATAAGCCATTTATGTGTGGGTGAAATGGATTCAACCGATTTTTCCCTTTCAATGGGTGTTATTTTGTGTTTATTGTTAATTGTTTGTTGATCGGATTGAGTCAATTCAAAATTTCCAACTGACCATGATGGTTTGGGCCGATGAATTTCATCGTCTTGGCCTGCCCAAGACGTTTTGAATGGTAAATCGTTCATCGTTAGTTCCTCGCCGTGTTGCGGTAATAAACGTTATATGCGTTGCTCATCGTCCATTTTTTGCCGCTTATTGATGCGATTCCATCGTTATTTAAAACATCTGCAATTTGTTGAAAAATCTTCTGGTGACCATACTTATCTTTGCGACGTAATTTTTTAATCAAGTTAATGGTTTCTGGTGATACTTCCTTGACACTTTTTCTCCCTTCGCATTTTTTTCCGGCATTTCTTTTTCTTTCGCGGGATAGCCGCAATTTTTTTACCAGTAGATTTTTTTCAAGTTCACTAAATACTGCTTGGATTTGAACTAGAGCTTTTCTCATTGGGTCACCCAAGTAAGCATCAGTAACATTTTCTCCGGTTCGTGCTGATAGTAAGGTTATATCCTTGGCTGCAAGATATAATATCAATGATTCCTGAATTCTCACTTCACGAGCTAAACGGTCAAGCCCCTCAACCACAACGATACGGATACCATTGGATAGAATTGTTTCCACCATTTCCAGAAAGGCGGGGCGGTCCTCTTCACCCTTCGTGCCCGACACGCCGTACTCTTCAAACACCTTGACCAACTCGTAATTATTTTCCCGACAGTACCGGGTGATTTCATCCTTCTGCCGGTCGAAGCCGTCCCCGGTGATCTGACCGGCTCCACTGACACGCACATACCCATATACACCGGAGCGATTTTCAGCTTGTTTTTTGGCCATTTATTTTTCCTCCAACGACTTATTTACCATTTTTTTTAATGGCTTATATATGTTTTGTCAATCAATTTCTGTAGAATTTGACAAAATGTACTGGTCTTGGCTCAGGTGAAAATGGTCGCCGTCGCCATGCCATCGCCTCGAGCAGGGGGCAAATCCATTAGTGAGGCCACAACGCTTGTCCGGGTAGCGGCACCACCTTTTTCAGCAAAGGCGGTTGACAAGAATAGTATAGTTATTATTTTATTTGTTTAGGGAAGTTTAAGGAGGAATTTTAGTAGTATTGTCAATAAAATAAAAAAAGGGGAAGAGCCGTGGGACACAATGACCATATTGATATGGATTTACACTATGCGATTACTGATTTAGTTGATGAAGGATATATTGAAGATAAATCGCCAGCGTATGGTGTAGCTCAACAAGTTATTCACAGCGGTTACGATAGCTTGTCTCAGAAGCAACGAATTTTGTATGATTCAGTTGTTGTCCCCGCATTAAGTGAAAGAGGTAAAGAGATAAAAATGATTCATATAACGAATTCGGCCCAAGATTGATATAGATCGGCTGTAATAGCTGGTTTATCGCTTTTGGTTGATTATTTTTAATGACCCCGTATCGTAAGCTGTATTATGATATGGGGTCATTGTTCTGTGGCGATGTTTTTCGTAATTATTTATATGTGTGTTAAAATTGCTATATACGATGATTTAGGATGGTGTTGAATGCGTAATGAAAACTATGATATACCATCGGTTAAAACTCGATATGGGGATTATTTATTTAGATCCAAGCTAGAAGCAAAATGGGCAGTTTTTATGGATTTGCTTTGTGTTTCATATAAATATGAGCCTGAAAAAGCTGTCGTGGGAGTCAATTTTTTTGAATGCACATATATCCCAGATTTCTTCTTAGATGAAATTGAGCTTTACCTTGAGATAAAACCAAGATTGCCAGTTGATAAAGAGCTTCGCAAGGCTGCTGCTTGGGCAAATGTTATGGGTAATGTTGTTTTTTTTCACGAATTAGCACCGAATAACGGCAGAAAGATGTCGTATAGTTCGGAAGGGTCGCCTATATATAGTCGTGATGATTGGTGGTGGAGCGAGTGCCCACGCTGCTTAAAAATCGATATAGCATTTAAGGGTATTCCTACCTGTGGATGTTATAGTGAAGAAGAACTTGATAAGATGAGTGGGGGTGGGTTGAAAGATATCGATTTTGAAAAAACCAAAAATATTTTAAATGCATTTTCTATTGCGAAAAATTATAAGTTTGTTACTCCTAAAAAAATAGCGCCTCTAAATCGCCGATTTGGATTGCTGTAGTTTATAACTTTTTATTTCTATGTAGATTTATGGGGTTTATTATGGATGAATCTTTTTACAAACAACAAGTATTGTCTGTTTTGGGAAATGATTTTATTATATATGAACAAGTTGAAGGTGTTTTCCCCATTGGCAATATTAAGGTGATTATTGATTTTATTGTCTTCCCTAAGAATCACTTACTTGAAAAAGGTTTTGAACCTATCTATGTTGGCATTGAAGTGAAATCGCCTACATCTAAAAAACCGGAATCAAAATTCATAGATGCTGTTTTCCAAGCGCATACCTATAGCTTGTCATTATTCGATGGTAGACATCTTGCGTTTGTTCTTTTGTATCCGCCGGTCGATGATTTTATTGGTTTGGAAAAGTCAAATAAAAATCAATCGCCATCAGTGGATATTGAAAAGCAGACATTCCGCGTTACTGTAGAACGGATGGCGCAACGTGCAAATGTTGGTTTTTTAAAAATAAAAGATTCATCCTGGAAGATTTTTTTTAGTGGGCAATGTTCGTATTATACATCAAGAGACGGGAAAAAAGATATCAAAAATATTGGGTCAGTTCGATATGTTGGAAATACTAAACGTTTATTCGATATTGAAAATCATCGGTGGTGTAAGTGATTTTTCGCAAAAACCAACTATTCTTCAAGCATTTTCAATAGAGAAAAATTTAATTTTCAAACTCACACTAGGGTCAATCCACTTTACCGGCAATCATTTCTGTTGTGAATTTATCAAAATATACATCTTATGCTAATCAATATTATTGCGATACAACTAGAGACTGTTCCTAGTTTTGTGATGTTGGCTATTAACTTTTTGCGATTGATTGTTTTTGAAATATTGATCATTAGTTGTGTGTGGATAATGCTACTCGGTAAATCGCATTGATTCATCAAATTTTTCATTGCGATTATTTCTTGTTTGTCAAAATTATTAAACATGTATTTCAAAATAATAAGAGCTAACGAGTAATGTCCCAATTGGTATAATCCAATACATTTCAGAGTGATTGCTTGGCAGTGTAGCGGGTTTATTTGTAAAACGAAATCCGAAGCAATTACGCCTATTTCATAATTTTTATTTTCAACTGCTTTCAGTGAAATGTCAATAAGTGCCTGTAATTTTTCATCATCATTGATAGAATGCATAGTCCCCCCATCTGCACGAAATGATATTGTCGAATATTTTCGACAACTTATCGATATTCGGGGGTGTGTCAAGAGAAATATTTAAAATCGAATATACCTAATACACTTATTTAATTGACTATTTTTTAAGTGCCATTTGTTTGTTGATAATTGTGGTGTAAGATTATATCCTTGAGTTCTTTTTTAGCTAACACGATGATTTTATTGATTTGTTAAGGTACAAACTTGGGGTACAAGGAACCGGGAGGGAATCGAATTCTATGCGTGATTTTTTAGAATTTTTTCAATTAAATCAGTATGTTATGATGATTATGGGTACGATTCCCCCTCCCGGTACCAGCATACTCTAAGCGGATGCGCTCCTTCAAACATGAGGGGCGCATCCGCTTTTTTCGCTTTGACTTTTTGTCCCACTCCTGTCCCCACCTTTTCCAAAATCGGGGCGTATCGCGTGAGACGATCCCTCTCACCTCCCAACCATATTGCTTCACCAGCCAGCCATTCTCCTCCGGCGCGTTCTCCGTTCACGACCTTTGGCGTGGACGAACGATCGGGGGCTCTTTCCCCAATGGGCGTCGGGAGCGTCACCTCTGGCTGGCAGTTGAAAAACTTGCTAGAGGGGAGCCACCATGCGC
>Ga0268263_1001867_pt1 | contig 15885 bp, 16 predicted proteins | sample Biomet5_FD_190358 | JGI IMG/M metagenome (GOLD analysis project Ga0268263, IMG submission 190358) | Microbial communities from bioreactor (seeded with sewage sludge) at LBNL, California, USA - Biofuel metagenome 5 (SPAdes) (version 4) | ecosystem: Engineered > Bioreactor > Anaerobic >... | reverse complement strand
CTGATTGGCAAGTTAGACTAGAAAATTTAAAGAACAAAAAATCACCTAAAAACTAATCAAAATGAAACATTTATTATTAACAATCATTCTACTGGTGTTCTTTACTCAGATTAACGCACAGCAAACTCTTGTTCTCAAATCCGGAGATAAATTGAATGGGGTTATCAGTAAAATTGATAATAGCGTTCTTTATTTCACCTTCAAGGGCAATGAAATGACCTTTAATATAGGCGATATCTCAGCAATATATTTTGATGAAAAAACGATTCAGCCTGCCACTGGCGTTACATGTACATCGAAAGTTGACGGTATTGTAACATATTTTTTTAATTACAATTTTGGAGATAAGCCAGACGTTGGATCAGAAGTATATATTGTAGATAGTTCTGAGTGTAACAATTTCAACAAATCAACAATAGATAGTCTTGAACACCTATCTTTTTATAAGAAACTACTTGCTCGCAGAGCCTACAACGTGTATCCACGCCAGGTGATTATTGACACGCTGACAAAGTACGGGGTAGAGTCAGATAAAGGATACGAAGCATTAGATGTGAGGGCTGATATGAATTATAAACTGCTTAAAAATTCTAAAAGCGCGTATAAATTAGTAGTTGATGGGAATGGAAGTTATTCGAAGAATTTGAAGCCGGGGACTTATTATGTTCTTATAAAATCAAATAATAGAAAAGGGAGCGATTATTCTAATGTTATGGGACAACATTATTTACAAGTTATAAGACTAGTTGCTGATGACGAAATAAATGTAAGTCACAATTTTTCAATATATTAATAGTGCCCACCCTTATTAAAATAGAGTTTTCCAGCTCCTCCTCCAAATTTTTCAAAGAGGCTCTACGGGTGGCTAAACGCTTCCCCGGATTTGCCAAGGAGGGAAAGAATGGCCCTTACTCAGTGGAAATTGAGACCATGGATGAGCTTTTAACCGAGTGGCAGAATTTCAACCAACTGCATTTCCTTGTTTCTAGCTGGTCCAAAACCAAAATATACTTCAAGGATAACCTCGTTCTTCGAGTTGGAAAACGAAACGATTTCTTTTACTCCATTCTGGAAATTTACACCTGCTATAAGAACTATCTCAAAGACCCATATAAACCAATATACTGTGGAAGCGGAGACTGGAGCTGTAAGAAGTTAAGGGCCATAAACCGTCACATAAAAAAGTATGCCTGGGGGTTTGAGCACTACTACAAGTATGGCCACTTCAAAAACAGCCAAACCTGGGTAATTGATAAGTCTCAAATTAAGCAGATTCTTACCGATGAGGCTACGGAAAGATGCTTAGAAGCATGCCCTGTTTTTAGGGTTGAAGATATAGACCCTCTCGTCGCTACTCTTCCCCATGAGATCCACCTTGAACCCGAAAATTGGGAAATTGGATTTGAGCGAGAATACACTGAGAAAGGATTTGTTTTGGTGCCAAAGACTATTTCTCACGTTGAAAAGGACTATCCTGAGATGGTCGACACTGATGCATTTAACGACCCACTATTTGAAATAGAAATACCAGATAGTTTAACGAATGAAGAGGTAGATAGAATAATTGATAGCTATTTAAACTCAAAAAGAACAAAGCAATGATATGTAACAATTAAACCACCAAACCTACATCGACAAATTCCAATACTTACTCGGGAAGCAAAACGATTCAAACAGGACCGCGTGGGGGGCAGTATTATATCAATAGCCACGGTAAAAAGACTTATGTGAAGAGAAAATAACAATCATGAACTTAGATCACAACAAATTGCTTCGAAAATTTCCGAACATCTATGCAGAATTGATAAAACATCCATCGATGAATCTTGATTTGGCTGCGGAGAGTTATCTATATCAATATGGTGTTTCAGTAATACTTGAAACATTTAGGGGAAAATATAGGTATTATGTAGATGTTAGGGAAGGCTCAAGGCTTAGAATTGAGCCATACGGTTCAAAACGTAGTTATGCATTCCCAGAGGAGGCAAGAGAAAAAGGGATCTTATCAGTTTTTGAAACAATAGAAGATCAATTGTCCTTTATCTAACAGGAAACATCAGTAAAAAAACGAGAGAAGAACGTTTAAATGTTCTCCGACGCAATTTTTATTATTTAGAATTGCTACAAATTACTAGGTTTTTAAACAAAAAGCTTATAATTGTAAATATATGATGTTACTGTATATCTAAACAATATATATATTTGTGCTGTTACTGACAATAACATTTCACTAACAAACCGATAACAAACCAACTACGACCGAGATGGGATATAATGTAGAAAAGTCGAAAAAAGGAGACAAGAAAGCGAAGAGCGCTAATAGCGTTAAAGTCTCGTTTAAACGATTAACTGCACTGGATTTAGAAAAGAGAAGAAGTAGTGCATATAAGTATGTTATCTAATCTTCCCTTTTACTATCCATTTAAATCAGTATTTGTAAAAAAAAGTCCGCATGGTGATTTATGCACCTTGCGGACTTTTCGTTTTACCACTCCTAAGAAAAATATTTATATAGTTAGAATAGAAGAATACAAGTTACACACCTTCATGTTAAAATTTCATCTTGCGAAACACAAGAATAATAAGTATAAGTATAACATTACAACTAACTTTAACGAAACTAGAGGAATACTTTACACTTGTATCGCTATTATGCACTCAATACTTATTGATAGCAAATTAGCTTCTTTCGGATTTATTGGAGCTCAGACTATATTTACCGACACAGACTCTATTCATCGTGTAAAACTTAAGCGATGCAAGGAATACATTAAGGTACAAAACACGATTAAGGAACCTATGCAAAACAATAGTAGATTTCGAGTTTACCAAGGAATCGTATCCTATTTTGTTAGAGAAGTTAATTTTGTTCATCTTGTTGACGAAAATAACAGTGCATATATCCTACTAAATAAGGCTCATCAACTTGAACTACCAAATTTAGAAGACTTAGTTTCAGAGATGTTTGAAAGGAACTTTGCCCCATTAGGCGTTTGAACGTTATAGTGTCAACTCAGCGCTCCTCATAACGCTATTAGGCTGCAGTCCCAACGACTTCAGGTAGATCATTGTGATTTGGAGACTATGGTGTCTAAGTTGCTGCATTATAGGGTATGGATCCTTTACCACATTATAGTAGTCTACCACCCCAGTGTGTTTCCACGAGTAAAGGGTTTTTTCCTTTCCGATATTCAGCTGGTCCAGTAACTCCCTATGCTTTCGAGTAATGTAATCAGGCCGTACTAATTGTTTTGGACCAGGTTTAAGGTATAAGCTGAATATGTAGTAATCCGAAGGAAACCTTTCAAGATGCATTTCTTTTAGCACTGGTTCAAATCCGGTAGGGATGGCAACACTTTCCTGTTTTCGGTTCTTAGTATCCTCGGAATTCAAAATAATGGTTTTGTTCACCCAATCGATATCCCCGACTTTTATCCGTATCAATTCAGAGCGACGAATAAAGCAATGATACATGAACTGAACGAAATAGTATATCCGAATATCTTCTTGCCTTAAAAGTGCGGCAATAGCCCTTTTCTCTTGCTCGTCGAAGGCAATATTCTTCCCTACATCGTGCTTCTGCTTTTTTATTCCGGTAAATGGGTTTTTCTGGATAATCTCACGGTCGAGCATTACTGAAAAGAATCCATGCAGGTAGCTCATTTGGCTGTTAACCGTTTTTCCTGAGTTTCCGCGCTCAACCATCAGGTAGTCGAGGTAATTACGAGCATGGAGGATGGTAAATGAACCTGGCAACATTGTCCTTTTCCCCGTCTTAATTAGCCAAGCCTTGAACATCCTAATACTGTCGTAGTAGTTGCGAATGCTTTTTTTCTTAAGTGTAGACTTCTTTAACTCAAGAATGTAGTCGAGGACCTCACAAAGAGGGGATAGGTGAGCATCTTCGTGAGTTTCCTTCCGGTCTGAAAAGGGATTCCATCCGCTGTCGAGCATATCCCATAGGGCCTCCTTCAGCGAGTTTGCCTCGCGTAGCCGCTCCTTTTTGGTGCTTAACTTATTGATATCTCCCCGATACTGAAACTGTTTCGTTTGTCCGGAGGCTTGGTCTGAAAAGCGAAAAGCCACGAACCAGCTTTTGGCCAGATCGTGGTTTTCAGGATAAATTTTTGGTTCTGTAAAATCGTTTTTCATGGTTGCTAGGTGATTGAGGTTTTGATTGAACCTAGCAGTTTTTGCTGGGGAGCATACTGAAAAACAACACTTTAAAGAACATTGGTACCCAGGACGAGACTCGAACTCACACACCATTACTGGCACTACCACCTCAAAGTAGCGTGTCTACCAATTCCACCACCTGGGCATTTTAACTTGAGGTAAGAACGTAACGCATTACTGCGTTTTGTGGGTGCAAATATACAATAGTTTTGAGTTGTGGCAAGGGGGTGATGGAAAAAAAATAGGAAAAAATGAAGTTAGTGGGAGTTAAGCGAAGTTAAAGGAAGGTATCCAAATTTTGTGAGGCAATCCGGAAATTCTTATCTCCCTTTTGCGTTCCTGTAGCTCAGTAAGGTAGTTCATGAAACTGCCTCTCTTGAAACGCTCATCATTCAATGCAAAGCCTCATACAATACACTGTTTAAGCCTTTAGTGGCCCAAATACACAATTGTGTAACCTGTTGCTTTTTTACCCAATGATCAATTGAAATAATTACATCAAGGTTCTAAAGGTTTAAATCGTAAGATTTACCATCGTTGGCATTTGTCCGAAAATCCCTGAAAACTGAATTTTCTTCCAGTTAACCTTCATTGAAAATATTGCTAATATGCTCAGTTATTGTGCGTTTATTTTTATTGAAAAGCATCCCCATTTGAGCATGACCAAAAGCATTTTTAAATATGGCCTAACTATCATTGCAAGCATGTCGTTAAGCTCATATTATCAAACTTATATCGAAAGATTTAAATTTTTTTCATGTACTTAAGTTTTTCTAACTTAATTATTGAAGAATTCACTTTACCCTTTTGGACTTTTTACCGGTACAAGATGAGATAAAATTTCTTCCTACAGTTTATTTACGCACAAGCCATTTTTTTATCCCATTTAGTTTTTCAACCCAATCGGTGGGATATAACGTCTTAAGCGCTTTTTCGAATAAGCTTCCATTATTGTATAGCTCAGTTGCAAGAAACCATGTTGTTTTTTCAAAATCTTTCTGACCTATAATATTTTCATCCTTAATGGTAAAAACAGTGTTGAGTGTTTTGTTAACAACGCTGATGTATAATTTTTCTTTTGACCTAAAATAGTAATGAACAGCTGATTTATTAACACCTGCCTGAATTGCAATTTGCTTGAGCGTTGCTCCATGATACCCGAATAAAAGAAAGATATCGCAGGCTGTTTGTAATATCTTATATTCTGTATTAAATTTATCAGACATGAGTTTTAACTATTTCTTGGGATTTTTATACCATTCTTAATTACAAAGAGGTTAGAACCTTAATGTTTCGGTCATAATTCCAAAACGAATAATATTTAACTGATGGTTGAAATAGATGTTGTAATAGTCCATGCCATGGTACAGTTGAACAAAGAGCCCAATATCTTCGAAAAATTGTGGATGATAAAAAAAAGTAAACATTAGGTTAAGCCTATTTAAATACCAGCCATTCCAATTGTTTACTTCTCCAAACAACCAGGTAGCTTCTGCATTGAATGAGATTCTAGTTTTACCCTTACTACTCTGATTATCTAAGACAGGTAGTTTGAACACAGAAAATGTATTATGCCACCGGATAACACTGTATTTTCCTTTGAGTTCTTTATCCGACCAACTTTCTGGATGAACCTCAATTGATGTTTTAAAGAATTGATGAGCATTGAGGTAATTAACGAAATTGGTTTTAATTATGCCAACTTCAAAATAGTTAGTTGAAAAGTTTCCTGATTTCAAATTCACCTCACCATTTTCAAGATAGAAGTCTCCATCCTGACCGTTCGAATGATGTCCAAGACGACCAAACAACCTTAATTTTTCAACATTTTCGTTGCCTGTTAAATGATAATAGACTGTAATTTGTGGCATATAACTCGGTGTGCGAACAGGAAATGATTTCTCCCGATACATTCGGATAATGATTTGAGGTGTCAGAACGCCTATCAATCTGGAACTCTTACTTTCCCTAATGTAGAAATTGGGAATCAAATTTGCTTCAAACCAAAGTGGTTCAATATTTCCGACATCTATTGGAAAAGTGATATAGCTGTTACCTTGATTTACTTCAGCAATGGTAGTTAACCCAATAGGTGTTATTGAATCGCTAACTCCTTGCCCCACGCAAAAAACAGGATATGTTAAGGCAAAAATGAATAGAGCAAAACATTTTCTCATATTACTTTCTTTTAACGGTAAATTGCAACGCCAAATCCTAACTCAATTATGTCAGTTATTGGAATGGATGAATTTCCAAATTTGCTTGCCAGATATAAGCCGCGAGTTCCAATTCTCGTATAAAATGCAGTTCCTGAAGAAGGCGTTTTGTTTGCCAATAGTTTTGTTCTAATCTCCCCACCAATAAATATTCCGGAATTTCTTCCTGGCGACCACCAGTAATACTCTTTAGGATAATGAGGTGGTAATTTTATCCAGTATTCACTACCGAACGTATGATGAATGAACCAGCCCACATTCAAAGGCACCAACTCAATGTTTTTATTGACTTTATACCGCAACAATTTTACTGTTAATTGTAAGCTTACACTATGCAAATCATCGGTGGAAACAAACTCCGGCACATAACCATAAAAATAAGATACCTCCAACTTTTGGTTAAAGAAGGTGTAACCAACACCCATAGACAAAAATCCTATACCCCCTGCAAATTGCATTTTCACATAATCAGGTAGAAAATCCCAGTGTTTAGTTGAATCATTACTATGCGAAAACTGACCGTAAGTATCTCCATTACCTAGCAGAAACAAGCTGCTTAACAACAATACTTTAAAACTCAACAGTTTCAACATAATAGTTGCTATTGAAGATATTAATCACGTTGTATTTATTGTACTCCACTCCATAAACATTTATGTAAGTAACAGTCCCATCAAATGGGTTATAAATTTCATAATTATGGAGATGCCCATGGACTGTAAATAACACATTATCATACAGTGATATTGTCTGATAAAACGGTTCGACTAACCTTGCATCAAAACCATCATCCTCTGGCGGTACATGGAATACAACAACGGCATTAGAGAAATTATTGGATGGTTTCAATTGCTCGTTGAGCCATTGAATATCAGGAACATTTCCGTTGTTTTTAAACTCGAGACTATTTGTATTTATAAAAACGAATTTAACATTACCGTAAATAAAACTAAAGTCAAACGCACCAAACATTTCTTTATAAGCATTTGAGCCATTGCCTACTAAATCATGATTTCCAATGGTAACAAAATAAGGCATCCTTAATTTCAGCAAAATTGAATTACCCCACAAGTATTGTTTTGGCAGACCAAAATCGGCAATATCACCAACATGTATTACGAAATCGATAGATGAATTTTTGTTAACGCTTGCAACAAATTTTTCCATTTCATCGAAATAATTATGGGTATCACCCGTAAAGGCAATTGTAATCGTATCATCATTCTGCCCATCACCCAATTTCACGATATTCTTAGAATTCACATCTCTGTTTTCTTTGCTAAAATGGATTACGTATGGTGAATAGTCAAACAAATTTTCACATGCAATATTTATTATAATGCAAGTAAAAAATATTATAGTAAAACTAATTGCCTTCATGTCAATCTAGTAACTTAAATTATTAATTCATTAAAAGCAATACTGAAATTAAAAAGTTACAGTTTCATGAACAGATCCATAAGGTGCGATAAAGATTCAATTCCAAATCATAGCCCACATTATTTTACTCAAAAACCACTCAACGAGCCTCGTCACACATTCTATAAATAAATAATTTTAACGATGATACATTTATCCTTATTCACAATGAAAGAAGCTTTTTTAAACGAGGGAATATTAGCCAAACCAATGGATTGATAATTGGAGAAACCAATGCCCTCCTTTGGTAAGATTATTCCCTTTTTGATTTTACCATCACCATCTTCATCGTGAAGAATACTTACAGCATATTTCCCTTCTGGCAAGTTTTTAAATACTACGAATGATGATCCATTGGCAATTTTTCCTATAAGTTTTTCAAGATACTTTTCAAAGTGTTCGTCAGGAAATGCATCTTCTCGATTGTATAACGCAAAGATTACATCTCCTTTAGCATTGCGCAACCCATTGACCTCAACAGTTAACGAAAAGGTCTCCTTTGTTGAATTGCTATAGGAAGAGAAAATAGCAATTGTAACGAGTGAAGTAAAAAGTAAGGTTAACTGTCTCAACTTATATCTCCTTTCTTTTTGCAATCTTTTCCTTGATTGAGTCAACAATATCGTAAACCATTGGTACTACGTATACCGTTAAAATCATCGACGACAGCAACCCACCGATAATTACCCAGGCCAAACCGTTTTTCCATTCGCTGGCAGTGCCTTTAGCCAATGCAATGGGTAACATTCCAATTGCCATAGCTAGAGTAGTCATTAAAATGGGACGCATACGCTCCTTCCCAGCGATGATCAATGCCTCTTTGTAATGCTTGCCCTGAGCTTTTATCTGGTTGGTAAAATCCACAATCAGGATGGCATTCTTTGTAACCAACCCCATGAGCATAATCAATCCGAGTTGTGCAAATAGTGTTAAATCATTTAACGATAAGTTTAGTGCAAGGAAGGCTCCAATAATTGCCATCGGTATGGCAAATAGTGCCACGAACGGATAAATAAAGCTGTCATAAAGGGCTATCATTATCAGGTAAATCAGGATAAATGAAATTAAAAGAACCGAGGCTAAAGCCCCAAAACTCTCATTTTGTGTTTTGATATCTGCCCCCCATGTTAATTTAACACCTTCGGGTAATGGTTTGCTTTTTAGAAAGGTTATTACATCATCGGCTAAAGTACCCGAGGGTCTCCCAAAGGATTCGGAGGTTAAGGTTACAGAAGGCTGTCGGTCTAATCTTTCAAGGAGCGATGGAGAATTGTCTTGTCTAACGTCTGCAAATTGAGCTACCTCTATAGGCATGTTCATTTGGTTAACGACGGTAAGATGCTTTACATCTTCATAATTTTTTCTGTCAAAGTCATCCAACCAAATTCTTACCGGATATTCAGTCGCGTTTTCAGTCAAAGTTGCATCGTCGTTACCTGTAAAGGCTGTTCTTAAATTTAGCCCAACATAGGCAGTATTTAAACCTAAACGCTGCATTTTATCTTTATCCGGAATTACTTTGTATTCAGGACTGCCAGCTTCAACTGACAATCGAACATTATCTGCTCCAGGTATTTTTTCAATCGCCGATTTCAGCTCATTTCCCGTTTGCATGACTAATACAAGATTACTACCGCTTAACGTTATCTTGATAGGAGCCTGCTTGGGCAGTAAGCCTAAAACTGCCATCGAAAAGTTAACACCCGAAAACTCTTTATTCAGCTCCTTTCGAAGTAATTTCATGAATGGCTCGGTTTTGATGTGTCGATCCGTTTCAGGCTTTAGCTGAATCGTAAACTCAGATATATTGGCTGAGCCAACCCCTAAACTTCCAATACCAGTACTTGGGCCACCAATATTGCTGAAAAGAGTTGACACTTCAGGTTGTTGACGAATAAAATTTTCTATCTGCCGAGTTCTAATATTATTCTCCTGAACGGTTGTTGTTTTATCATATTCCAGATTCAGCCGGAATTTGCCCTGATCCCCAGTTGACATCATTTCCTTACCTATGATTCCCTGTTTCATTATCACGCCAGTCATTAACAGCAAAACAAGCACAATCCCAGTAAAGATGAGTTTATGGCTAAGCACCCATTCTAGTTGACGGCCATACCAGTCGATGAATACCGTTAATTGCTTTTCGAACCAAAGCAGGAATCGGTTTACAATATTTGTAGGTTGAAGATTCTCCTTTTTTCCAATACGTGAGGCCAACCAGGGTACCAGAGTAAAACCAACCAATAAGCTGGTAAGCGTGGACGTGATTACCACAATTGAAAACTGTTTTAGCATATCGGCCACAAATACCTGTAAAAACAGAATGGGTAAGAATACAACCACGTCAACTAGGGTGATTGATATAGCAGAGAACCCAATTTCCATACGCCCCTCTAATGCCGCACTCCGTTTATCTTTGCCCATATCCAGATGCCGCTGAATATTTTCCAAAATTACAATAGCATCATCAACCAGTATCCCGATAATGAGCGACATAGCCAGTAAGGTCATCAGATTTAGAGTGAATCCCATCAGCCACATCACGGCAAACGCGGTGATTAATGAGGTTGGGATTGCAACTAATACAATCAAAGAGTTCCGGTAACTTCTTAAAAACAGAAACATGACCAATGAAACTAAGATAACCGCTAAAATCAGGTCATCAACCACCGAATTTACGGCTGAAATAGTTAGATCTGTAGAATCATCTACAACTGTAAACTTCACTCCATCTTTTGCGTTGTCACTTTCAATTTGAGTGAGTTTTGCATGAACTAATTTGGAAACTTCTACGGCATTGGCATCACCTTGTTTTTTCAGCAACAGACCAATTCCGTTCACTCCATTATATCGACTTACGGAACTTTCCTCCTTAACGCCATCAATTACAGTTGCTACATCCTTTACATAGACCGACACTCCTGGTGCAGGCAAAGCTATCTGGACATTTCTTATATCACTTAATGTGACAAACTTACCAATTAGCCTAACGGAGTTACTCTCTTTATTGGATTGCACTTTGCCAGCGGGTAAATCTATTCCTGAGCGATTAATCGCCTCAACAACCTGGGAAAGTGATACCTTATACAGTTTGAGTTTGTTTTGATCGACCTTTACCTGAATTTCCCGTTCTTCTCCTCCAATTATAGTAATTTCTGCTACCCCTTTCAGCTGCTGAATTTGCGGGAGAAAATCATCCACCATTTTTTGATAAAACACAGTCGATGGCAAATTACTAGTCGCACTGATTGAAATTATTGGCAAATCATTAGGAGAAACCTTACTCATAACCGGACTCAAAATGCCCGTTGGAAGATCTTTGCGAATGTTGTCGATATAGCGCTGTGCATCCTGCATGGCTTTATCCACATTTGTTCCATATTTCAGGTTGGCAATAATAATGGAGGCATTGGGCATTGATTTTGTCTCCAGATAATCAACTCCTTCGAGGTTGGATAGTGCATCTTCTATTTTTCTGGAAACAGATGTTTCCACCTCATTAGGCTCAGCACCGGGATACATCGTTTTTATTACAACTACAGGCTGGTTGAAGTCAGGTAAGAGTTCATATCCAAGGTTTTTATACCCGATGATTCCCAATAAGGTAAACACGCTGAAAAGAACGATGATCAGCGAAGGTCGATTGATTGATATTTTTGTAATATTCATGGTTATTTCTTGCTAATAAATACATTTGCCCCGTCAAAAAGGTTAATAAATCCGTTAGTTACGATTGTGTCTCCTTTGCTTAAACCACTTGAAATCACTACATTGTTTTGATACCTAGATGAAATGGTGACATTTTGAAGGGTTGTTTTCCAATTCTTCACTTTATAAACCTGTGGTTGAAGGTTGGTTCCAACAATAGAGGAAGCAGGAATGGCGATATGTATTTTACTAGTATCGTTTTTAAATTCTACGTTGCCAAACATCCCTGATTTGATTGTTAAATTTATGGTGTTGCGAACTGAAAACTGCACTGGAAAACTATTTCCTATGTTGGCTTTACTTCCAATCAAAATAACTTTTCCCGACAGCATGGATTGCGGATACGCATCTGCATATAATGAATAACGTTGATCTATTTTGAAATGATCAATCTCCTGCTCAGGTACATTTATCGTAAACTTTAGCATCGAAATATCTGTAATTTGTAGCAATGGTATGCCAGGAGAAGCAAAAGCACCTTCCTCTGTCAACTTTGCGGTAATAATTCCACTAAATGGTGCAACGATGGTTGTTTTATTGATCTGTTCAAGGAGAGTGGCCTTTTGAACTTTAGCCGATTTTAAAGCCAACTCTGTCTTTTCCAGCTGAACACCTTGAATTGCATCAGCATTGGCAAGAATAGTATAGCGATTTACATCAGTTTCCAATCCTTCTATCTGAATTTCAACGGTTTGTAATTGTAATTTCAGCAAGGAGTTATCCAATTGAATTAAAGGTTGGCCCTTCTTAACAGTGCTTCCGAGGTCCACCAGAACTTTATTAATCTTGCCCTGAACCTCGGCACTTACCTTTGTTTCTTTATTTGGTTCAAAGGTTCCGATATAAGAAATATCGTTTTTAATACTCTCCTGTTTTATGATAAGGACCTGAACATTGAGGGCTTGCTCCTTATTGTAATGGAAAACTCTGTTTAACGTGGTTTCTTTATTGCTTTTCAGTCGTATTACCGTTATAGTGATTAACGCTAGTCCTGCAACTATGTAAATTATCTTTTTCATGATTTTCATTCTTATTTGCTAGTGATACTGATGTTTCCTGTCAATTTTTTTAACTCTAAGTCCGCTTTCAAATAATCAATGATGGCGGACAAGTAAGTTTGTTGTGCCTCACGCAAAGCATTGTCGGCTAAAAGCACATCGGTTAATGATGATGTGCCCTCCTTTTGCTGCAAGAGTGTTTGTGCGTAAATGGTTTGTGCCAGAGAAATCTGAGCCTGAGTTGTTTCTACAGATTTTTGGGCAACCATCTTCTGCTGACTTGCATTATCAATTTGCATATTGTTTTGCTCATTGGCTAGGTTCAGCTGTAGTTCGCAATTTTGTAATTCTATTCTCTTTTGATTGATTTTTCGCTTGGTAACAGTTCCATTAAACAAAGGGTAGGATATTTGCATACCGGCAAAGCCAATCGGGTAAAATTTAAGGAAATCGTTGGGTTTCTTATCATAGCCATAGCCCGTTTGTCCATAGGTTCCATATATCGATATGGTAGGTAGTCGTGAGTATTTTAAGGTTTTCAGCTCAGAGGTTACTAATCGTTTCTGAGTTTCGGCGATACGGATATCTACAGTTGATGAACTAATATATTCCTCTCCACTTTGAAAATGGATGTTTTCATCAATTTGAATTACCCGATTAAAGGGAATGCCCATGTTGAATTTCAAGGCATTCAGCACTTGCTCATATTTACTTCGAGTAAGCTCTCTTTGTGTGTATAGCTGCGCCAGCTGTAGTTGAACCTTGCTTACATCAGTACCTTTTGCGAGAAGTTGATCTTTGAGCAATTGAACATTCTGTAATAGTTTAGAGGTGTTGACAAGGTTGCTGTCGGTAAAATCCAACTGATTAAATAAAATCTGAGCATTATAGTATAGGATCGATACATCAAAATAGACCTGTTCCTGCGTTCTTTCGTATTGCAGCTCACTCAATTCTGAAGCAATTTTTGTAGCTTTTATTGCCCCATAAACCTGCGAGCTATACAAGGGCATTGATAGCTGTAAGGTGGTATTTATATTATGGGGGACACCAAATTGTGCTTCCTTAAACGTGCCGGGAGTGCCGCCGAAAACCGATGCAGGCATTAATTGGTAAGGTTGGTCGGTGTAGTATTTATAATCGGCAATGGCATTAACCTTGGGAATTAGATTGGCAGTGGCTTCCTTGTGCTTTTGTATACCTATTAATATGCCATTTCGACCAATCTCCAAATTTTTATTATTTACCAAAGCAGAATCGATACACTGCTGCAAGGTCCAAACCTGAGCATTACTGGCCGTAGAAAACGTGAGTGCAACAAGAGTTGATACCAAAAATATATGTTTGTGAATATTAACTAACATGATATTTAAATTTTTTTAGTTCTTCCTTTAGTAACGCTATAATAGGATAAGATCATAAAAGTTATGGTTAGCACTGTTCTGAAGGTCATAGCACCAATGGTTTTAGTCTCATATAGTCCTCCTGAGTATATGTGTATGAATAACCCAATAAACGCCATAATGAGCGCAGTTGCTGAAATTCCCAAAATTAAGGTTGTCCATTTTTTAGCTCTAATGAATCCGTAAGCAGCAATAATGTATAGGATACTACACAAGAAGTTTGCCCATACCACCAATAAAACATAGTTGCCTTCATTTGCTCTGATACCGAATAAATCAAATATTACAGAGCTACTTAGGAATAGTGTAAGCAAGCCAAAGGCGCTTAGCACTATTGCAATTATGTACCGTAGAGTATTATTCATCGCTATCTGTTTTTAATAATTGTAAGCAGTGAATGGATCAAATTGTCTCCGTTTCGAGTAATGTCAAATTCAAAATTTGCAACCATCCATTTAAACATTTGAAGCTTGAAAGCACCCATTACAATATGCATAAGTTCCTCTGTTGTAATGGCGTTTGTAAATATTCCTTTTTGTTGCCCATCCATAATTATCGGCATCAAGTGCTTCATTTTTACATTCATTAGTTTCATCAGAATTTCGTTGATACGCTGGCTTTCTTCCATTAGACCATCGGAGAAAACAGCAACAACAAAATGAGGATTCTGCTTAAAGAACTTGATTTGCTCTCTAAATAATGTCTTGAAGTTTTCCTCAGGGTCCGACATCCAAGCCATATTCGTCAATCGTTTCTCTATATTGTCCGACAAATAATTAAGCATTGCAATAATAATCTCCTCCTTGCTAGTGAAGTGGCGGTAAATTGCACTTTCAGAAAACTGCATCTCTTTGGCCAGGTTCTTGATTGTAAAACCACTTAACCCTGAAGAGGTCAATATCTTACTGGCTGCTTCAATAATCTCAAGTTGCCGGGGAGTAATCTCCATCTTAAATAATTTTATATGTTGCTATTTTTTTCTATACAATCTAGTGTGCCCTGTTTAAACTTGAGGGATTAGGAGCTTTTACAACAAGAATTAGAGCAGGTTCTTTTGAATCATTGCTAATGTAATGTACAATATTCTTAGGGCTTTCTATTAGCGCAGTAGCTCCACATACTTCACTTTCATCACCAATATGGATGGTTGGCAACCCATCAACAATAAAAAAGAAAACATCAACAGGTGTCTTGTGAGGTTTCAAACTCTCGCCAGGTTTTAAGGTCATAAGCGTTGCCTGTGCCGATTCTTTGTTATACAAATCCCTTACATCAATCATGTGTGGGTTGTCCTTTTTCGGTTGTTCCTGATATTTTGTAATTTTCATATCTCAATAAATTAAGGGTTCAGAAAATAAGTTAGTGAATATTCGCTTACAAAGATAAAGCATAACTGTTCGCAAATGCAAATATTATGGATAAATAATGAATATTTTTTGACAAATGGCCTTTTCGGATCGATGTAAATTGTTGCTATTTGCACTTAAATTGATACGACATTATTCAGTGTTCTAGGTATATATTAAAGGAGTATGTCGATAGTTAGAATAGATCCCCCCATAATGTCTGTACGAGTTATCTGTTTATTGATCCTACCTTATATTCCAGATTACTGTAGAACAAAATATTTGCGTTGCGAAGACGCTTCTCACAGAAAAACGGCCAATTTTTCACTGAACAGTGAAGCCAGAAAGCGAACGCATCTAGCAAAGGTGTGCTCCTGTCGCTTTGTTAACCTGTTTAAGTTGCTACCCTTAAAATTAGACTCGGTAAAATTGGAATTAAATTGGATACAATGGAACAAACCCCATAACGCAAAAACGCCCCGTAAACCATTTAGTTTACAAGGCGTTACCTCTGGTGCCCAAAACAGGACTCGAACCTGCACATAATTGCTTATACTAGTCCCTGAAACTAGCGCGTCTACCAATTCCGCCATTTGGGCTTGCGAGAGTGCAAAAGTAT
>Ga0268263_1001859_pt1 | contig 15971 bp, 14 predicted proteins | sample Biomet5_FD_190358 | JGI IMG/M metagenome (GOLD analysis project Ga0268263, IMG submission 190358) | Microbial communities from bioreactor (seeded with sewage sludge) at LBNL, California, USA - Biofuel metagenome 5 (SPAdes) (version 4) | ecosystem: Engineered > Bioreactor > Anaerobic >... | reverse complement strand
GGGATGGGCACCTGACGCTGAAAACCTTTTGATGTTTGATTTAAATCAAGCCAACCTTTTGATTTCCAGATTCTACGAACATCTTCTATCTTAAAGTTATTTTTCTGGAGAAGTTCCTTAAGGGTTTGCGTTGTTAATCCTACAAATGCCCAGTTTCCAGTTTCATCAAGATCAATCATTCCGATAAATTGATCATTATCCCATTTAATTCCTTGGGAATATTTTTCTTTTGTATACAGTCTATCATGATTATTAAGAACAAGCTCATAAACAATATGCATCGACTTCACTCCGATATCAGACTCTCTTGCCTCTTTTCTTGATCTGTTCCAAACAGATTCCAACAAATCCTTGACTTTCCTATCTCTTCTGAGTTCTGGAAGGGCCGCATGGATAATCGGAATCGCAGTGGTAACAAAGGCAAAGTATTCGCTAAGCCTCATTTCAATAGGACTCATTGATTCTGATGAGCAGAGGAATCCATTGGCTTCTCGATATGCTTCCCGCCAAAGCTCCCATTGACCCTTATGGTCAAGGATGTATTGAACTACACGAGGACCTGCATGGCCATAATGGTCCTGAATGGTCCAGTTGATTTTATCGACTATGGACTTGGTTTCATTATCCGTTCTCAGAAAAGGATTACCCCAAAGGTCAATCAAACGACCTCGTAGCCCTCCATCGTTTGTCGCATCAAGGCTTGGGCTTTCGCCTGTGCTAAAGAGGATGGTCCTAAAGGATTCCGTGCGTGCTGTTCCCTCAAGATTCCCTCTGGCTTTGTCCCTTCCGGAAGTGATCATGAACATGGTTTTGCTCACGATATCACCGGCCCGATCCCTTCGGTCTTGGGAGTGAACCAACTTTGTCTCATCGAGGTAGAGGGGCAATCCATTCAGGATGGATGCCGCCCTTCCGATCCAGACAGGTGTCGCGTACCAAGTGTTCACAAACGAGCTGGAATGGAGTTCTGGAGCGCCCCATGCTGAAGCCCCAAGAAGCAAAGCCGTTGTCTTTCCCGAAGAGCTTTGGTTCGATAACTCCAAGGAGAAGTTTTGGCTCCCTAGAATCGGAAGCAAGGGCGTCGCAAGCGAAGCATAGAGGAGAAAGGCTACGTCAGGATAAATCAAGACCTCATTAACCAAGGATATCCATGTTCGATAATCACCTTTGGATCGAAACCCATCAGCGATCTGTTCATCCCCCTGGGCGCTTCCGAAAAACATCATGGACGGTTTCTTATCGGGAGGAGACGCATGGTCATGACTTGATAAGAACCTATTGCCCCATAGAAACCCTTCCATGTCGTCCGTCCATCCGAGTTTATCGGTAACGGCAATTTTGTCGATACAATGAGAATTCACATTTTCATAAGCGAAGAGGTAATTAATGATCTTGTCGGCATTAGTTGTCGTTATAGGGAATCCATGACTGGCGAGATCAACAATAAGGCTCTTTTTGGCAATAAAATTCTTTTCTTTCGTTATTGATCTAAAAAAACTATCCTCTCTCCATAACAATGTTACATAGTAAATATTAGTAGATTTATTATGCTTTATTTCTGTTATAAAAATCGGACATAGTGATACCGAAGCATCGTCTTTATCTGTATCGTAGGAATAAGATATCCCTTGTGATTGTGTAAAGAAATATCCAGACGGGAGGACTGCTTGATCTGAAATGGGAGCATCCGGGATATAAGTTTTTATGATAGTATTTATGATTGGATATAGTTGTTGTTTCTTGATAAGCTTGGATTGATTTTTTATCGTCTTAAGGATTGATGCTGTATCTGATTTTGCTACACCTCGATCGTTTGCTTCGTTTAGAAATTTCTGAACTTCTATTTCATTTTCAAGATATATTGCTGTCATTTTTTCTATAAGCCCGTTTGTTGCATAAAACTTACCAAAGAATTCTTTCGGCTTGATCAGTATTTTGTTAAATTCTTCTACAAGATCCACTTGTTTGTCAGGTGACTTTTGAGTTTGAATTGTTGTATCCATAATTTACCTTAATAATAATTTTTAGTGATAGTTTTTAGTGAACGACAATATCTTAAGAGATAATTTTAATACTTATTTCACTATTGCATTTATCCAGAAGCTATTCCGACAATGATTTACCTCCTTTTTCTTTATTGATTGATACCGTAGATGTGACCATTATATATCTATAAAAAAGTTCTCCAGAAAAATCAGAATGAGCCTATAACAACCGGCTATTGTCATAGACTATTTTGCTGAATAGGCAGCTTGTTCTGTTGATTTGAGTAAAGAAAATAAAGAAATAATTATCAATCAGAAATAAGCTCATCCACGAATTCATCGAGCTCTGATTTTTCTCCAAAGCTTAACGCATGTTGAAAAGAGCAAAGGCTTTCATTTAAGAACGGATCATCTTCAAAATCAATCCCAATATCAAAATGTAATAGTGTCAAATATCTTTCTAGCCACCAATAATAAATACTATTCGAATATGTCCTTGCATTTGAGTCATTAAGTAGATCGGTGAATTCAATGTTGGCTACTTTTCTTAGGAATTTCGAGAACACTTCATTGAATTCATTCCATTGAAAATAATATTTATTTTGCTTGCCATTCTTTTGGTATTTATTGAACGCAACTGTCTTTTCTATCGTATGTTTAGGACTTGATTTTATTTTTGTTCCCAATCTAGCCTTACATGCAGCAATAAATTTTAATTCTTCTTCATGACTAAAGAGAATGCATCTTCCAACGGCAGTCCAGCGTGCATGTGATGAACAATCTGAAGAATACACATGCAGGTCGCGGAGTTTTTTTGTAGCTCCCCATCTTAAAAGCATGCACTTTGACCTTCTCATCATAAAATTGCTTAACAACACCTGCAAACCTTTTATCGCTTATCGAATTTGAGCCTATGGCTACAAATGGATATTTTGACTTTTGTTCTAAATAATATCTAACTTCATCATCATCAAGTAAGTGTAGTACAGGAATTGGCTTAAAGCCAGCGTCTTCTAAATACTTTTGATTGTCTCTGTTTTTGCTAGAGAAGTCATCTTTCTTTATTTCTTTAAAATCTTCGTCATAATTGAAGTATATATCAAATTTATCGGAATGTTGTTTTAAAAATAGTGCATAATCTTCAACCGTATGATTATGATTTATAGGGTCGTTATATTTCGACCACACACCAGAATCAAGAATTTTAGAATTGATATTGTCTTTAAAGTCATGAATGATTTTCAATGTTTCTTCATTGTCGTTATCATAAGAACGCAATAGGTTTATTTTAATATCTGGTCTGCATTTTTTGATATATTCAAAAGTCGTATAGCTAAGTGATGATTGAAATATCTTCATTTCTTTTCATCCTTTTTCTTAAATCCGCCCCACTTCTCACCCCACATCTCTAATAGGTCGGCCTCCATTTTCATAAGAACATACATCAATCCTTTCGTAAATTTAGCATCATATGTCGGAGTTGTTTCATAGTACAAGATGTCGTCAATGATGTCCGTAAGTTCTTGAACTGCTGCTTCGAAGTCGTTGAAGGAAGAGAGACTATCTGTAAGCCTTGTTGACGCTGCTGTCTTTACTGCTTTTGAACCAAACATCGAATCATATAGAGTCTTGCCATCTAAGACATGACCAGCTATTTCATCAGCTCTCTTTTCGGTGATGATTCCTTCCCTTTTGCTTAACTGCTCGACAAACTCCATGTTAGGCGTCAATGACTTTGCCTGTAATTTTTCAAAATTGATGCAGTTTGATATTTTAAACTTAAAATCCTCAGCTGTCTCTTCTTTGCTCAAATCAAAAGTATACTTAAATTTTTCAAGCATGTCTTTGATTGGATGAGGAGAGCTATTGAAATCCACAACGCGTGAAATCTCTATTAACTTTTCTATTCCAAGGAATGAAAATTCCTCTGCATCTTTCATTTTAGCAACGCGCATTAATGCATATCTTCTTGCTTGTTTGTATTTTGTTGGAAATATTTTTCCAACTAATTCAGAAAAATCAATTCTATCTTCTTTAGAAAGTTTTTTATTGTGAAGCTTCACCATGTTTACAAGAATATTTAAGAGCTTTCCACGTTTGATAGATATTATGGCATAAACTGCTGCATCCAAATTTTGTAAAGTTGTCAAACTTTTGTCAAGGCTATCAATAATAGCTATGACATTGTCAATATTCAATGTTTCATCAACAGGAGCCTCTTGATATTTTTCTGTTATCGCAAACGCTTCATCAATCGTTTCCTTAGAAAACGGCGATGATTTGATTTTCTCATCAACATAAGCCCTAATTTGTTTTTCTGTTGAGAGATCGATGATCACTTGAAGTCCTTTTCCGTGCAAATTTAGGGGGCAGTCCCCCAAAAATTCTCGGGACCGAGAAAATTTGGGTCCCCGACCGGCCCCGAAGACCTTTCCTGCCGTCTGTGGTGCGACTAGCCGCTAGCTGGCCCGGAAAATTCTCGGTACCGAGAAAAAATCGCCCCTCTCTGGAATCGGGAGACCAGCGCGGACCATTTGCGCGATCCATCACCCGCCCAAGTAGTGAGGTAAGAATATCTGTAACCTTTTGCTCCTGAAATCAGCGTCTCCACCAGGCCGAGGGGCAAGGAGGAGACAAGGGGTTGGGTCAACCCTACGGGTGAGACTTTGACACGGCCTTGGCCCGATTTCCAGCACTACCGGGCCATTTCCCCCGGAGGCGCCACGGCGGTTGCCGACATTCCGGGACCGGGGCCAGTTTTTCGCCCAGTTTTTCCGACAAGGCAGCTATGCTCGCACTCGTCATGGGAGGATGTTCACGGGTCCACCGTTGGTCAGATTCCATTGTTTACCACCTGATGGTCGATTTCCATCAACAGGTGCTTAAAATCCTGGGGTTTGATTTTTGAGTTTACCACATTCATTCCATTAGTGACGAGATTTCCTTGGTTGCTTCCCATTTATCTTGAGATTTGATCGCGGCTAATTCATCGTGAATTCGTATGAAATCGCTGCATGAAAAGAGAAATAACCTTTCGTTATTTTTAATTAATCGTCTTCAGGAAGCATGATGGTCAACACCGGCTCTCCGTTGTCACCAGGTCCGATGTGGACGATAGCTTCGATGGTTTCCTTGCGTCCTGGGGCCATGAGGAATGCGACCTTGAAGGTGACCCGGTCCGTGTTGACGCCGCGCTTGGCAGCGAACAAGGCCAGGACCATCAGGTCATGAAGCCGGCCTGTCACAGATTGGCCGTCTCCTTCAAGCCCGGCAGGTGGATCGAGGTATCGGTGGAACAGGTTCGAAGTGACCACCGTCTGAACCTTGAAGCCGATCCTTTTCGCTTCCTCGGTGACGTCGATCAGCACCCCGTCATCAATGGCCTGTTGACGGGAGTAGCTGAAGATCAGGTTCCAATCCCCGTTACTGGTCATCTGCCGATCCATTCTTCATGTTGTCGAGGATCACATTGATTTTCGTTCTAAAATTTTGCGATAGCTCGAGGCCGACTTCTGAGCACGAACGAACAAGTTCCCCTTGATCGTCCAAGAATGAAGCGTTCATGATCTTAAAGAGCTGTTCTATAGGTCGAAAGCTATTAATTATTTCATCCCTAAGAGTTTTAAGGTCGCACTGATGTTGTTCCATTTGTAGCCTCCTTCTTCTTTTTGGATTGAACCCCTTGGGAGGGTATCCTTGGGGAAGGGGGCGGGGCACGGTTTGTTTCTTGAAAATTGTAAAGGGGCAGATTGATCCTTCTGCCCCTACTTGTATCGATATTCTTGCAGCCTCTACATAACCTTGACCCCGTAATATTTAAGAGTGCTGGCTATCGTAGAGATACTTGAAAACATATCGAAATATCGACGCTGGAGTTCATAGATTTGGTAAAATACTCCTGGATCATCTTCGTCCATGTGGGTAACAAGATCTTCGGCTAAATATCCGCCTACAACAGCATTCCTAAATTCGATAAACACCTTTTTATTATAAAGGCGGATCGAATTAAGAAAATTAGACATATCGATGACTTGAATTGTATTATGTTCAACTTTTGGAGGGAAGGGATTAGCCATCTGAAACTCCTTTTGAGTAAGGGTAATGGTTTTTCATAGTGGGGTGAGGTTTCCCCCACCCCCAACATTGTCCGGTGAACCTTGGCTTCGGTTAGGAGACCTTGCGAAGGGTGATAGTGTAATCGCCAGCGCTGTCGACCTCGCTTTCGATCTTCAGCTTGTCACCCGGCTTGATCGGCAAGCCCAACTTCTCGATCAAGCTGTAGTTGATACTGATCTGCTTGTGCGGGCTGACCGTGACCATCGCCTCGCGGCTAAGATCGGGCGGCAGGGCGAAAAATTTCTTTTCTCTCTGCACCAGCATCGCCACCCATTTTTTGAGGGTCTCATAGGTGATGCCCAATTTCGCGCAAATGTCCTCAGCGGAACATTCACTCTCCAGCAGTTCGGCCAGTTTTTTTTCCTTGGCCGGATAAGGACTGATCATCATTTCGGTTCTCCTTCTATGTTTGAGGAACGATCTTTGGTGCTCCCGCGTTTGATGATGACCGCTCTATAGCTAGAAGGATGCCAACGCATGATGTGTTGAATTAATTAAGAAAAATTTCTTGACAACGAAAAACTGTCTGAAATAAACTCAATATATCGAGTATAGCGCAAGATATTGAGTTTTGTCGCGTAGCACCTTGACAGGCCTGGCGGCCGCGTGGGATACGCTGAATTTATGAACAGGATCGCATCAAAGAAGCCCTTCACTGGAGCAAGTCAATCATCGACGCGAAAATCATTAAAAGCTAAACATCATAATTTTGTTAATGATTCAGAAGTATCAAGTACTCAATGGCTTCTTTTTCCGGGATTGATGGAACCATTTGAAAAATTCATAAAAATTGCCGATAATTATATAAATAATAAAGACAACAAAAACGATAGACCATTGATTATAATAGGGGAATCTGGATCAGGCAAAAGTCTATTTATTGAAGCTGCAAAACAAATATATAAGCATAATTCAGAAAACCAAGGTTCAATCATTAGAGTCAACTGTGCATCATTTGATAGTGGAGTTGCTGATTCGGAGATTTTTGGTCATGTTAAAGGTGCTTTTACGGATGCAATAGAAGACAAAATAGGAATTGTGGAAGAAGCCGAGAACGGACTGCTCATTTTGGATGAGATAGGAGAACTTCCAAAAGCAGTCCAAGCAAAGCTATTAATATTTATAGAAGAAGGAACCTTTCGGCGGGTTGGTGAAAACCTGTCGATACCATTAAATATTAAGATAATCGGAACTACAAATAAAAAACAAAATGATTTTCGTGAAGACTTTTGGTATAGGTTCTTTCCGTTTTTTGTCCCAGCTCTTTATGAAAGGAGACTCGATGTTTTGTATTATATGGCAATAAAGTATAAGAATCTATTTAAAAACCTTCACTGTCATTATGCCATGAGTCTTTTAGCACATCATTGGCCTGGAAATACTAGAGAGCTAGAAAGAGTTTTTTACTTAATGAAAAATAGTTTATTTAGACCTCATCAAGAGAATGCTTATGACCATGGAGATATGACAACCCCATTAACTGGTTATCTTCCATTTCCTTCCGATAACAGGGAAACGTCATTGGTAAGCTCTGATTTTGTAAATTTTTGTGAACGGTTAAACAAATCTAATATCGATCTTTTTGATTTCAATGCGATAACAGAAAAGTATGGATTGGCATTTCCAATTTTGTTCAAAACTCTAGATGATTTCAACAATGCCGTAAAAAAGCTTTCAAAGCCCAAGTCAAATAGCTTGAAAGATGTAGAAAACAACAAGCAGAATAAAAAAGGGAATGAAGAAGACAACTCCGATGTTGATTTAAACAATAGATATGAGCAAAAAGTTCCATCTTCAATTCTTTATCTTCAGCATACGCTTAACAGTAAAAGTAAATTTTATATCAATCTATCCAAGACTGTAGATATTGTACCTTTAGAAACGCCGGAGTTTAAAAACATATTCATCGTTCCAAAGGATAACAATTTAGAGGCAATAGGGGCATGCTTTTCATCAATAGCAAAATTATTCTTGCGCAACGATAAAATAAATGAAAATGTATTTAACATCAGCAAGATCGATCCAGGAGAATCACTTTGGGACAATGCTGTTGAATGTGAACTTTTTAAAAAATTCAACGAGCGGAAATTTATCAACAAATGTTTATCATTTGTTTTAAAAGAAAACGTTGACCTTAGGGAGTTTACATTTGCAGTTGGCTGGAAATATATGGTTGCTAGTATCGTGGACGGTTTGAAGACAAATGGCGGTAAAAAAGGGGACCGTCCAGTTGATATCTATTCAATTTATCATTTTTACAACGAAAATACAACTAAAAGCCTTCTGCTTGGCTACTACACATTCCTTATTAAAAAATACAAAACTAGAAAAGAAGCTGCTGAACATGCAGGGATCAAGTATTCTAAATTTCTCTTTGATTTAAAAAAACTTGGTTATTGTGACGAGGTAGAGGAAGAAAAGAATGACCCTTCAGATAAGGAATAGTTTTCCAATGACGGGAAATTACACCTCCCGCAGAAACGGACATTGGCCCGGAGGGGCGATTTCCCGGGCTTTTCAGCAGGGCGGGCACAAAGGGCGGGCCAGCGGGGGAAACCCCAGGAGAGGGCCGCTCCGCGCGAAATAGAGGGGTGCCCGGGTGGGGCTGGGAGAGCGGTCGGGATTCCAGCAGGTTTCCCGAGATCAGATCTTGAAAAATCAAATCCCGTGGTCCATCAACGGATCGCGGTCATCAGGACCTTAAAGATTATCTCCCATTCAAGGAAAGCTGATAAATTTTCGAGCTTGATGTTGACATCTCAATCCCAACGAGTTCATAGATATCCAATCTTAATAAAGGAGCCGCCCTATGTACGATAAAAAGGCTTGGGATGAAGCTACCGTTCTTGCCAAAGCCCAACTCCGTCATGGAAATATTGAGCATGATGAACTGAAGAGAGTTACGGAAAGCATTTATTCTCAACTCGTTGAAATTCAACAAGGTCCTGATGTTATTGATGTCACGACCATTCAACAAGTTGAAGAACCGAAAGCACTTCCTGCTCCTGCCGAAATCGGTTTTAAGCATGAGATTGTTGATGGAAAAGTAAAATGTGCTGTGTGTGGAAAGCTCCTCAAGTCTATAACCAATCTTCATTTGAAGACACATTCAGAAATAAAGACCCGTGAAGAGTATATGCAAAAGTTTGGTGTCTCTGAGAAGGATATGCAGGGAACCATTGACCGTAGCAATGTCAAGAGAGGAGAAGACAACGCCCTCACTATCATGGGCTATATCATGAAAGCCTATGATATCAAGAGAGGGGAAGTGAAAACCTTCGTCACTGAGAAGGGGTTTGAAGACATCAAAGATTTGATGGCCAAAGCAAAGGAGAAAGGGGTTGCTGCTCTTGATCTCCTGAAAGAGAAAGCTCCTCTCCCTAAGAAGGAAGCTAAGTAGCTTTCTTGTTTGATCTGAAAATTAAGAAGCCCATGTCTTCCATTAAGAGAATGGGGGCGTGGGCTTTTTAGTAAGAATTCTTCTATGTTTTAATTTGGAGAAGCTCTTCATGACAAAAGAAGAGGATCACAAAGTTAACATCTTTTCCGGAAGAACATTAGATGGTTGGAACAATGCTTGTCTAAATTTTACACATGGTAAAAATACTTGGTTAGGATACTCTACAGGGTATAAAAGAGGCGCGGCGATACTGTCTGGTTTTGTTTGTAACCAACAAGAATATCAGGACACCCTGATTTTCCCGATACTATTTTTATATCGTCATTACATTGAATTGATCTTAAAACAGATACTTAGCGATTGTGCGGTTCTATTGGGAAAACAGATTAAGTTTAAACATCATAATTTAAAAGAATACTGGGAATTAGCAAAAGATAATACGCCGAAATGTGCAGGAGAACCATTGCCAAAAGAATATATCGACGCAGTTGATAATGTTATTAGCCAACTAGACGAGGTAGATAGAGCATCAGACGCCTTTCGTTATCCCTCCAGGAAAGATGGAACACCAACACTTCCTGGGATTAAGCTTATTAATATTAAACAACTTAGTGAAGAGATGGATAAGATTTCAGGGATGCTTGAGGGTATAGAGCTGACTTTAGATTCAATAATTGATTACAAAAATGAATCTTTATCCTCATTAGATGTTGATCCGTATTAACATAACCATGGTCAACAGCAAGCTAATTCTAGTTTGGTGAAGTATGCTATACGATATATTTATAAGTCATGCATCTGAAGACAAAACAACGTTTGTCAGAAGCCTTGCAAACGCTCTCCAGAAAGAAAATATTTCTGTTTGGTATGATGAGTTTTCTCTTAAACCAGGAGACAGTCTAAGGCGTTCGATAGATATCGGTTTGTTGAAATCGCGTTTTGGGATAGTCGTTTTAAGTAAAGCTTTTTTTGGGAAAGCATGGCCTGAATGGGAGCTTGATGGGCTCATCCAAAGGCAAACATCCTCAACAGAATCTGTTATTATACCTATCTGGTTAAACATAGACTACCAGGATGTTCTAAATTATTCTCCATCTCTTGCTAATATATACGCGTTACGCTCAAACAATGGACTGCTGGATAATGTCAATGAGATACTTAAAATAGTTAAGCCTCAAGGATCATCTTTAGTATTCGCTCGCGATAGACTTATAAAAATGGGTTATAATCCACCAGTAGTTACAGATGACTGGTGGCACAAAGCCATAGAGTATTCAAGTTCAAACGATGTGGAGGGAACCTTTCAAGAAGCTATGGGGTGGGGAAGATGGGGGTTCCCTTTGCCAGAACGGGGCGAAATAGCTGCGTTAAGAGGTGAAAGAATCGCATGGTCAGTTCTTCAAGTCGAATGGATGGAACGCGCTGAAAAAAATGAAATTACACAAATCACTGAGCCAGAAATTGTACACGAGTTTATTAAAGCATCAATTGGCTTGTCTGAAAAATGTCATGACCATTTACAATATCTTGCAGCTTATGCACCCCAGCTTACCATAAAAGGCTTTGGAGGTGAGTTTGAACAAGAATTTGATAATATGTTGTATTGGTCTCAAGAAGAGTACAAATCTAGGAAAGATCGGAGTCCAAACTTTGGATCAGGATTGACAAGAACTGGAAACACCCCGAGCTGTGATGAATTTATAGCTCTTCGAGATGATAACTTTGGCTTTTATGAACCAGACATGATTGCTTGCACATTTATTCAAAGTGATATTTTCGGCCCACCTATTCGATACTATAACTATATTGATTATCTTGTTTGGATGATTTCCGATAGCAGTTTATGGTTACCAGGTCGATGTAGAAAATTTTTAATTGAAGGAATGAAGCGATGGGCTCAATGGCCTTGGGATAAACACAACAATAACTTAGAATTCAAACCAAATATAAATACCGGCATGCTACATGACGAGATGCTGAAGGCTATGTCTTCTCAAAATTTTAAGCTTAGCTCAAAAAGCAGGAAAGATTTAGAAAGTCGCATACGATATTCAATCAACAGACTCCATTTAAAAGGAAGCGTAAAGCAACTTGTAGAAAGGTTTATTGAATACGACTTTATTGATGTATGGATACATGAACACAGCAAGTAACGAAATGGGAATATCGTCTGAGTCTAAGGAAAAGTCTATCTCCCTAGACAATTCTAACTATTATCATCCTCTATCAGATATTTCCCTTTTATAAAAGCAGTTCCTGATTCATACATTTTTTCAAAAATATTGAGCAAATTTAAATGAAATAGAGGCGCACTATCCCCAGCTCCAACTAAAAGTCTAAGCTCCATCAGATCAAGTATTGAGAAACAAAATTTTGTTGATTTTGAGGCTATGATCAGATCATAAGCAATACTTTCCCAGTCAATTCCAGGAAAAAAATCAGAAATGACAATCACTGCATGCTTGAATCTCATGTTGTAAAAAGATACATCTATCTCTTTATCGCCCTTGTTGTATATTTTTTCCCCAGATTGTATATTGTTTGCTGCTCCTTTCAATTGCGAAATCGCTTTGTATATCTGCTTTTTTATGTTTGATGCCTTTCTAGTAGAAGATCGTAGCTTTTCAGAATCAAGGACTGTAGCACATTTTGATTCAAATAAAATAACCCCTCTGTCGCTAAGTGCGAGAATATCTGTTAATTCAGTTTGTCGTTTATCTTTTAAATAATACGGAGAGTGGTATATATTTGGTGAAAAAATATTTTCAATTAAAGTCCAAACGGAATTTTCAGAAACAATCCCTTCTTCTTCCTCATTTATTGATAATATTTTTACAGCGTCATTCCCTATGTAATCAATCTTGTTTGCAACAATCTCTTTCAATTCAATTGTTAAAGATTTTTGTTCAATAATTTTGACTGTTTCATTTATTTTGTTTTCGATTTTCAATTCAGTTGTATAGTTCTCCAGTGCATCAATTGCTATGCTGGCAATATTTTTTTCAACCGTATCGTAAGACTCTCTATTTAAAAAATAACCAAATTGATTTATACTTTTAAAAGAAGTCATTGCACTCACTATATTCATTGAAAGTTCATCAAAAAAATGTATTGGAATTAATTGCATTGGCAGTATGCACTTTATGCATTTTAATTCATAATCAGTTCTATGCGGAGTAAATACAACTAAAGGGTGGTTAATATCATCTTTAATAACTAGACGTGAACAAGCTACCTTTGTCTCATTCACAGACACATTAAATAAAGTAAAATCAACACGGCAACCGTTAACAATATTTTTTATAGAGAATATTGGTATCTTAGCAATGACACCATGAGAATGGTCACCCAAACTTTCTTCGAAAAATAGCCCTGCCTTTTCATTACACATTCTATCCCATAATTTTTTTGATGGTATAAACATTGTTTGACTCTCAAAAAAATGTCATTAATAGAAATAATTTTTATTTCACCAACACATTGACTGTTGAATCCTTTGCTACGATTTGATCAATCGATTTTGTTCCATTGTACAGTTTATTGTCAAATAAAGTCTTAATGATATACTCTATAGTCACCGCAAGTGGCTTCATGATGATGACGAGGAAAAGAAACTGCAAGATACCACCAACAAAAGAGATGTTTCCGATTAATTGCAACATTAATAAGGCGACAATTGTTACTGATATTGCGTTGGCCGGACCTGTATATGAAAACAACTTATTCGAGTTAATAACTTTATCAACATTTCGCGCGACACAATATATATCTTCTTGCAACCTTCCATCAATAAATAAAGACAGGTGGAAAGATTCTTCTTTGTGAAGGACAGGAATAAAATAAGACAACTCGATAGTCTTGTCAGTACTTTTTTCTATTTCTTTATAATCAAAGACAACTGGCAAAGTTTTTGATAGTTTTTCTACAATGGTTACTCCTTTTGGGATTATAAATACAAACTCGACATCTGAAATGCTTTCAGTGCCAACATTATTTATTTTTGCACTATATCTTGAGAGTGATTTATATTCATGGCCTTTAAATCGAACAGTAATATCATCACTTTCAAAATTATCAAAGAGACTAGAGGTGACGGTGTAAAATCGCGATGTTTGTTGTGCTAACGATATTTTTTTCTTTAATCGCTTTGAGACAAAATAGTTCATTCCTTGTGTCAACAATGCTCCAGCTAATCCTCCAGAAGCCCATGGGACCAAAGAGCTATAGTCAAAACTAAACATACTGCACCCGTTAATAATTCTTAGTTTTCTAGCTAAATCTCATGGTGAATCAAAATACTATTAATAACCCTTGGGGTTCCATCAAAATCTGATATCCATTTACCAATGATCCCGCCGCGATGACAAGGGGAAAGACCGGGCCGCTTGAACATCCGCCAAGCGCCCATCATCCTCCCGTTTCGCACACCGCTGCGGAAAGTTCCTGAAAAATTTGTTTCTGAAGCAAAAAGTCGAGGGGTGGGGCGACCTCTTGAAAAAAATCACATAGCTATGTCGATGGTTCGTATATTTGTCCGATTGTAGTCTTATCATGTTCGTGGAGAAAAGTATCATTTAAATTTTTTAAAAATTGTTCCGCATCAAGAAGCTCAGCAGTAGAAACTTTCGATATGCCATGCACGATCTCATTGCGCATTCTTCTGATATAATTAAGACGCTCAATATGTATATGGTCAGCATCATTTCTCGAGAAGTACTCGAAAACCTTTAGAGGCGTCAAGGCTATTCCTTTTTTAATTTTAAACTCTTTAGTATAATTAATTCGTACGTTTTTCTCCAAGGTTATCCATTGATTCATAAATTTACCGAGCGCGCTGATGTACTCATTCTCGTCAAAACTAGAACCAATCTCTATCGATTCATAAGGATTAGCTATGCCTACTTTCTTTTTAATCTCACTCAATTGTTCGTAAAAATTCCCGTTCTCTATCAATATGCTGTCCATCAATTGGTCAACCAGAGGACTTGGTTCTTGGTCAGTTTTGAGCATTTCAAGATATTTCTTTACCTTGGAAGGTTTGTCAAATTTAATAGCGCGCAGAAAATAGAATAAAATGTCTACTCTTCCAACAACAGGTTCAGTGTCTCCAGCTTTTGCAACATTTTCATATAGGTATGAAGCTAGCTCATAGTGATTACTAAAACTTCTTGAGTCACTTGCAACTCTTCTTCTGATGGCCTCATATAATCTTTCCAATGCAATTTCGCCCGAGAGCACTAGGCCATTTAGTTCGTCAAGAATGCTATGCTCTTCAATAGACAAATCTCCTGCGAGGGGCTTGTAAATGAGGTCGTGTTCAACTTCAGACCATGCATGCATTAATACTGATGCAACTTGAATTTCAATCAAAGCTTCGACATATCGTTTTTGTGAATCATGAAGGTTTTCATCCTTCAATCGAACTCTATAATGCGTCGCCCAGTATCCTGAAAACCTTTTTTTATATGACGAAGGTTCTTTGTCTTTAACTTCTCCTGGAAATTGTTTTGGGGTATTTAAAACTAAAAAACCATCAACTATATGTTTATTGACTTCATCTCGATCAGAAGGAAAATACAAAGCGATTCTAACACCTGCAAAATCAATTATATCGTTATAAATTTCATCAACCGTTTGAAATTTTTTTGTTTTATTTCTTCCTTCAACTTTATTCTTTAGACTTTCTATTCTTTTTGCCCGATATGTTACAATGGCTCGTATGCCAGAAGCTTTAAGACTTGTCTCACATTGTTGTGCACATAATTTTGCAACTTCTAAATAATAGTCATACTCCTTCCTGTATCTTTCTATAAATTGATCAATAATAGTCATGCTTTACTCTTGTATATTTTGCTAAATGATGCTTTTGTAAGGTTTAATTAATTGGGTATACTTTAGAAAGCTAACGCATACATAAATCACTACCTCCATCTCACAGTATCCATCAATATGGACTTTTGTGTAAAGCTTGAACCGGAGAACTAAAAGAATCCATAGAATTCTGACCATCCATCAACATCTGATATCCATTTACCAATGGTTCCACCCCGATGACAAGGGAAAAGAACGGGCCGCTTGAAAATTTGGAAAGCGCCCATCATCCTCCCGCTTCGCATACTGATGCGGAAAGTTCCTGAAAAAATTTGTTTCTGAAGCAAAAAGGCGACGGGTGGGGGCGGCCTCTTGAAAAAATTCAAGCGCCCTTTTTCAGGAGCTCATGCTGGCCCGCTTCTGCGAACCCTCATGCTGCTCATACAGGGGAGCCAACAAAACCTGTTGGCGGGTGTTGACTGGGGAAAAGAAGAAGGGGTTATCCCTTTCGAGATAACCCCTTGAAGTCGTTGTGGTGGAGCTGGAGGGAATCGAACCCACGACCTCTTGAATGCCATTCAAGCGCTCTCCCAACTGAGCTACAGCCCCGCAGCGAGAAGCGAACCTACGCTAGACCCCGGGAAAGTCAAGCGGTATTT
>Ga0268263_1001857_pt1 | contig 15988 bp, 14 predicted proteins | sample Biomet5_FD_190358 | JGI IMG/M metagenome (GOLD analysis project Ga0268263, IMG submission 190358) | Microbial communities from bioreactor (seeded with sewage sludge) at LBNL, California, USA - Biofuel metagenome 5 (SPAdes) (version 4) | ecosystem: Engineered > Bioreactor > Anaerobic >... | reverse complement strand
TCCAGATTTTGCAACGTAGTAATCTACACCTGTTTCTTTATTAGAGAGAGAATTATTCTGGAAGACCCAGATCACTCCAATAGATCCGGTATTCGTAGAGGGGTTTGCAATAATGTAATCAGTCGGCGCAGAGATGTAATATGCAGCACTGGCTGCAAGGTCCCCCATGGATACAACAACAGGAATTCCTTTTGCCTGGGCTTTCTTAATTTCTTCTACAATTTCTTGGGCTGCTGCTGGAGATCCTCCAGGACTATCAATTCTAAGCACAATTGCCTTGACTCCATTATCTGCAGCAGCTCTGTGAATATCTCCTGCAATCTCTTCTGAAGTAGCATAACCAAGCCCTTCAGCAACGTTTCCAGAAAATATAGTACCCTGGACATAGATAACAGCTACCTTCTCCGAACTTCCCAGGCTTCCACCAACACCAAAATTGGAGGAGATTAACGCAAGACTCGCCAGTATGATAGTAATGAGAGCCAGTACGACCAGCAGGTAGGGCATCCATCTATGCTTTTTTTTCTGTGGATACGGATTGGGATTCATGCTTAAACTCTTGTTTTTAATTTCTTTATTTTCAGAAACCTCAACGTGGGTCCCATGATCAGCCATTTTTTCAGGACCATCAGTGGCAGAGCTGTCAAAGGAGTTATCACTCGTACCGTAAATTCCATTATCAGGAACAGAGCAACCCCTTCCATTGTGAGGACTGCTTTGTAAGTTGTCATCTCCAGATAGATCTTCTGAGGTCGTATCTTCAGGGTTTATGTTTTTATCGCTCATATCTGATGGAACCGTATATCTAGAATCGTATATTTTAGATTTACCGCTTTAGTTTGCGGTCTTGAGCATTGTTTGAATTATTAATCAAGAGAATATATATTACTGTAGCAGGCGGTGCAAGAAGGATAACTTACAAAAGCCCGCAGGCAATGAATTTACTTAACAGCTCATTTATCGGAGCTATTATTAATCTGTCTCTACATTCCATCCTTCTTTATTAAGACTTACGCAATTGAACTGAAAAATCAACAACATCAGACCGTTAATTGTATAAAACGTGACTTAAATTCACAGTCTTTGCCGTAATTGATTTTGTCCCTCAAGTGCGTAAGTCCTATTTATATATGATTATTAACTATTCCTCAAATAGATTACCTTGTAAAACACAGTAGCGAAATATATTTTAGAGTTACAACAAACTTTTTCTAAAAAAGTTTGATCAAAAAGTGAGCGAAATATATTTTAGAATTGCAAAAAACTTTTTCTAAAAAAGTTTGATCAAAAAGCGTGAGCGAAATATATTTCAGAGTTGCAATCATCGAAGAGGAATATATTCATAAAAAATATATGGAGATAAGAATGCCAGAATCATCCAGTAAACCCGTACTTGTCACCTGTGGCCTGCCTTATGCTAACGGCAAGGCTCATATCGGGCATCTCCGGACCTATGTGCCCGCTGATATTTATGCCCGTTCCCTGCGAAAAGAAGGGAGGGACGTTACTTTTGTCTGCGGCTCGGATACTCACGGCACCCCCATTGTCGTAAATGCCGAAGAATTAGGGATTACTCCCAAGGAACTTGTAGAAGTATATCACAAACATTTTGATGAGACTTTCAAGCAGCTTGGAGTTTACTTTGATGCTTTTGGGACTACTGACGATCCTGAGAATCACAACCGTACCCTGGATATTGTCAACAGGCTAATTGAAAAAGGCTATGTGTACCCGAAAACCATCGAAATTGCCTATTGCCCTAAATGCAATCGTTTTCTCCCTGACCGCTATGTAGAAGGTTCCTGTCCTCACTGCGGCGAAACTGCAAGAGGAGACGAATGCGATCAAGGATGTGGAAAACACCTTGAGCCCGGAGAACTTCTGAACCCTGTCTGCACTATTTGCGGAGGGCCTGCCGAGTACAGACAACAGGAACACTTCTTTTTCAAGCTTTCCGAATTCAGCGATTACCTCATGGACTATCTATCAAATGACCTTGGCGGAACCATCAATGCCAGAAACTATGCACTTGGCTGGGTAAAGCAGGGACTTACAGACTGGTGCATCACCCGGAACCTGGAATGGGGAGTAAAATTCCCTGGGCATGATGACCTCGTGGTCTATGTCTGGGTAGATGCTCCTATAGGATATATCGCCTTTACCGAGGAATGGGCTGCAAAAGCCGGGGATTCCTGGGAAAAATTCTGGAAAAACAACGGGGAAATTGTCCATTTTATAGGTGGGGACATTACCTATCATCACTGTATCTTCTGGCCTGCGATGCTTAAAGGTGCGGATTATTCGGTACCGACTGCTGTCGTAGCTTCAGGCATGGTCAAAATTGAAGGTAAAAAGTTTTCCAAGAGCCGGGGCAATGTGGTCTGGGTAGGAGAAGATTACCTTGACCACGGTTTCCATCCTGACCTGCTGAGATATTATCTGGCAAGTTATACCTCCCACACAAAGGAGCTGAACTTTTCCTGGCGCGTGCTTCAGGAAAAAATCAATACCGAACTTGTTTCCGTGCTCGGGAATTTCCTGTACAGGACAATGCTTTTCGCTTTCAAGAACTATGGAGAAGTTCCAGCAGGAGAGCTTGAGTCTGAGGTAAAGGAAGAAATCAAAAAGACTCTGAAGGAAGTAAAAGCCGCAATGGCTGAATATGAGTTCAAAAGAGCCGTTGATTCTGCAATGTCCCTTGCATCTTTCGGAAATATCTACTTCCAGTCCCACGAACCCTGGAACCTGATAAAACAGGATAAAGCAGCCTGCGGACAGGTGCTTTACAACTGCCTTCATCTGGCAAAAGCTCTATGCCTCATTTTTGAGCCTGTGACCCCAGGAAGCATGGAGACCGCCTGGAAAGAGCTCGGGCAGGAAGGAGACCTGCACACCACCCTGTATGCTGATGCTCTCGTGCCTCTAAAAGCAGGCACAAAACTTGCAAAACCCAAAATCCTTTTCACAAAGCTTGAAGATGACAGGATTGAGGAAATGGAAGAGATTGCAAACCAGAGAGTAAAAGCTGCAGATGCAAAGAAAGCCGCAGGAAAAGGTAACGGTAAAGGTAAAGAGCCCACCAAATCCAAAGGGATGGGTCCTGCCGAAGAAGCAAAACCAGCCGAGAAAGCTGAAAGCGCAGCAAAACCCAGGGAAGAAGAAAAAGAAACCCTTCCCACGATCGAGTATGAAGACTTTGCAAAACTCGACATCCGCGTAGGAAAAGTTCTCCTCGCCGAACCTGTGAAGAAATCAAAAAAGCTCATCAGGATTGAAGTGGACATTGGCGAAGAAAAGCCAAGACAACTTGTTGCAGGTCTTTCTTCTTATTATGCTCCTGAAGAACTTGTAGGAAAATCTGTAATCGTACTCGCCAACCTGAAACCTGCCAAACTCTGCGGAGTTAAATCAAACGGCATGCTGCTTGCAGCCGACGACGGTGGAGAAATCGTATCAGCCCTTATGCCGGACAAAGAGATAAAGCCGGGTTCAAGGATACGCTGAAACAACCTCTTGAATAAAAAATACTTTTACTGGCATAGAACTGTCTTCTAATATATTATAATTAGAAGACGCCTCAACCAGTTTATTTGGCAGTACATCCCAAAAAGGTAGAGTTAAGCAAAAAAGATTAAATACAATTTGAAAAGAGTAACGTGCAGGTAGAATCCAACCCTGTTATTTATTATGGAGGGTTTTCATTTTTATTTTCTGTTTTTACTCTTATTTTCTGCTTTCTGTTTTTATTTTCTGCTTTTTACTCTTACTTTCTGTTTTCTGTTTTTATTATCATTTCATAAGCGTTACGGATTATTCATTATTTTTTTGCTCAAGCATCAAGCATTTAACCCTTGGCAAAAAGTTTTTTATTGATATGAAAAACATTTTTATATAGTTACACAGATTTAATAGATATGAAGCAAGTTGTCTAAATAAATCCTCTTACTTTCAGCGTTTATTTTTAAATCTTGGGAGAGTTAGACGGATCTGCCTTAATAAATGGAAAACAGACAGTTATTACAATAAATCATGAAAAATCCAGCCAAAAATTTCGATGACCTACTCTTTAGAAAATTGAAATAAAGAACAGGAGAATTTTGATGAAACGCCTAAATTTGTTTCCGATACTTTTTATGCTTATACTGCTTCTTCTGGTTCCAAATCTCGCAGTAGCACTGATTGATGCAGAGGCTGCCAAAATCCCTTATCAAGTAAACAACTCTGACCGAATAATTATTGGTACAGTCAGCAAGATTGACACATATAGCAGCTACACAATTTATACCGTTAAAGTTAAAGAATGGCTCTATAATCCTATTCCCGCAGAGACCATAAAAATAAGAAGTAAAATAGGGACTAATCTAGCTGTGGAAGATGAAGTCGAGTTTGCCCAGAACGAATCTGCCCTCTTGATGTTAAATGACGGAAATCTCGATGAGCTACTTTTTAGAGTCCCTTTGGGAATAAAATATCCTATTTCAGACAGGGACGCAGTAATCAAAGAGTTGAAAGCTCAGGGAAAATGGCAAGAAGAAAATCAAACCGAAAATAAGACAAGCGAAACTGAAGCGGTAGAAAATACAAAAACAGAAGATGAACAAGAAAATCAAAACGTTGACAACGTAAATGATACCAAAACAGCAGAGAATAAGGAGACAACAGGCGAGCAGAAAGAAAGTTCCAATCAGACCCAGAAATCAAACATTATTCCTTTCATGAGTCCTGTCTGCGTGCTTGCAGTAATGCTTGGTGGAATCATATACGTAAGAAGGAAAAACTAACAATAGCTTCTTGTTATTTTGCGTAGGCTGAAAATAAAGAACAGGAGAATTTTGATGAAACGCTTAAATTTGTTTTCGATGCTCTTTACGCTTATGCTGCTTCTTCTGGTTCCAAATATCGCAGCAGCCTCACTGACAGCTGAAAGTGCCGAAATTCCGTATCAGATAAATAACTCTGACCGCATAGTGATTGGCACGGTGAGTAAGATAATTGATTACGGCAGATACACTATTATCACAATTGCAGTTAATGAGTGGCTCTATAATCCCCTGCCTGAAAAGACTATAAAAGTGAGAATTGAAACTGGAAGCAGTTATTGGACTGAAGATGAAGCTGAGTTTACTAAGAACGAATCCGTACTTATAATGTTAAAAGACGTAGATATAGATAAACAACTTTTCAAAGTGACATCTGGTTTTCCAGGAAAACGACCGGCTACAGACAGAGATGCGGTAATCGAGGAACTGAAAGCTCAAGGAAAGTGGCCGGAAGAAAACCAAACAGGAAATAAAACAAACGAGACAGAAGTGATAAAGAGTATTGGAACAGTAGACAAGCAAGAAGAAAATCAAACAGAGAATAAGACAAATGACACCGGAATGACAGAGAATACAGAAACAACAGGCAAGCAGGAAGAAAGTTTCAATCAGACTCAGAAATCAAATACTACTCCTTTCATGAGTCCTTTTAGTGTGATTGAAATAATGCTTGGGGCAGTCATATACTTAAAAAGGAAGAACTGACAATCCCTCTTCGTTATTTAGTAGGGGCTGAAAATAAAGAACAAGAGGATTTTGATGAAACGCCTAAGTTTGTTTCTGATACTCTTTACATTTATACTGCTTCTTTTAGCTCCAACCCTTGCAGCAGCCTTATTTACTCCAGAAGCTGCCGAAATTCCGTACCAGATAAACAACTCTGACCGTATTGTTATTGGCACAGTAAGTGAGATTGATGTAGCTGACTATTATACGAATAACACAATTACAGTTAAAGAATGGCTCTACAATTCTCTACCAACAAAGACCATAATAGTAAGGACTAATATAGGGGCCAATGCCTCTACTGAAGACGAAGCAGAGTTTACTAAGAACGAATCCGTACTCCTTATGTTAAAGGATCAAAGACCCGATAAAGGAGTTTTTTATATGTCTCTCGGCTTTTTGGGAAAACACCCGGCTACAGACAGAGATGCAGTAATCAAAGAGTTGAAAGCTCAGGGTAAGTGGTCGGAAGAAAACCAAATTGAGAACAAAACAAAAGAGACAGAAGTGATAGAGACTATTAGAACAGTAGACAAGCCGGAAGAAAATCAAACCGTTAATAACACAAACGATACGAAAACTAGAGATAATACAGGAACAACAGGCAAGCAGGAAGAAAGTTCCAATAAGACCCGGAAATCAAACACTACTCCTTTCATGAGTCCTGTCAGTACAATTGCAGTAATTCTTGGAGCAGTTGTATATATAAGAAGGAATCAATAAAAAAATTATGGAAGGAGAGTTTAGGCAGATTTTATAAAAAGATCGTGTCCCAAAATCATTGACTCAATTTTAAGACACGCTCTTATTTAGCCTGTATAGGTTTTTAAATTCAGTCCAAACGTACAATTCTTACAAGAGACTTAATCGGGACATTAGCAATCATATCTGCACCTTTTTTATCGACCAACACCACTACAACTCTTGGTTTTGCATCCATTTCTCTCAGTTGCTCAATCACTTCCATACTGGTTGAACCAGTGGTAATAACATCATCCACGATAACGCAGTTTTTACCAGCAACTGATCCGAAATTCCTGCTTATGGTCCCTTTGCGTCCTGTGCTAACGATCTCCTGCCCTTTGCGGTGATAAATAGCTAAATCTGCACCCAGTTCATATGCCATCATGCTTGCCAGAGGAATACCATTGGCTGCAACGCCAACAACCACATCTACTTCAGTATTTGTTTTTCCCAGGGTCTCGAGTACCACATCGCAGAGCGCAAGCGAAATGTTATGAAGACGTTTAGCACTTTTCCCTATGTTGCTCCAGTTTACGGAAATATCTTTTGGAGCTGGAGCTGCTACTTCTTTTTTTGAACGAGTTAAAAGCCAGGTAACGGTTTCCCTTGAAACATTGAGTTCCTCGGCGATCTGACCGGTTACAAGCCCGTTGCTTTGCAGTTCCACAGCTTTCTGTATTAAATCTTCTATATCCTTCATGCCTCCATGCCCACCTGAAATTTTTATCCGGCTATATTTCCGGGTTTCCAAATTAAGATAATATTATAATATCAAGTGTTATATCAATTTCTTCAGCTTAAGACAAACTCTTTTACAAGACACTACCTGTAAAAAGAGTGTACGAAAAAAGTTGAAAAGTTGGTACATACATTTACCAGATGTATTAACCTTTGTTTTTCTCCAGTACCATCTCAAGATAAGAAGTCCTGATAGAATCTTTTTCTCCGGCACCAAACTGTTTTAGTAATTCAAATAACTTTGCCCTTGAAGTTTCGAGTTCTTTTTCGCTTTCAGCCACGATTTCGACTTCAAGAAATTGTCCAAGCCCTTCAACAACATCGAGGCAGACAGTGATCTCTCCCGCCCTGAAAACTTCCCTTTTTTTGCGGACTACTCCGGCTTCCGAAAAACCAAGGGCATGAAGTATTTGTGTTGTGGTGGCTTCGTCTACAGGAGTTTCGAATTCTTCCCGGGTCTTGGAGATCCCATCAAGTTTGGGGCCTTTATAGGTCAGAACAGCCTGATCATTCAGGGAACGGATCCTGAGCGCTTCATCGGTTTTTGCAAAATCCCTATGAGGAGCTGCAAAATAAACATCAGACTGGTTCTCAACTCCAAGTTTTACTGCCCCTATTTTCTTTAGAATCGGTAGGGTTTTTGAATGGTCTGCTCTGACCTTGACCTCGATTTCAATCATAATTTTAGGCATCTCCAGTTAAATGCGGTTAAAATTAGTAAACATTGTGACAGGGTATTTGTAGCTAGTATTTATGACTAGGCGCTTTGTCTTCTAGACATTTTGCCTTGCTAAAAGCTCACCTTAGTAATCTAAAAAAATGGAGTCCGGAAAATCCGGATCTTTCATGCATCTTCGGGGACGAACTTGGTGCCGTAGTAGATCATGCCACCTTCACCGTCCTCCCCAAGCTTGCGGAATACGGATCTTACCCTCATTCCAATGTGAATTTGTTCAGGATCGCAAATTACCTGCGAGGTCAGACGGGGACCTTCATCAAGCTGAATTATTGCAAGGTTGTAAGGAGTCTGATCTTCAAAACCTTCTGCAGCTGTATGAATTATTGTATATGATATTATTTCGCCAGTGCCTTTGAACTTGTAAGGCTCAATATGGCCTATACGCCTACAGTTTACGCAAAAATTACGCGGGGGATAGTAATATTCCCCACATTCTTTACAGCGGGTACCTTCAAGGTTATACCTGCTGCCGAGACTTCTCCAGAATCTTGGAACTGAAGACATCGGATCTCACCTCTCCCTCGAGAAAATATGCACTACTGCTGTTGCTCCTGACCCTCCTACATTATGGGTCATGCCGTACTCTGCGCCTTCGACCTGACGCTTGTCTGCTTCTCCGCGTAGCTGGGTTACGATTTCTACAGCCTGTTTTATGCCGGTTGCCCCCACAGGATGCCCGCAGGCTTTGAGACCACCGGACGTATTGACAGGAATCCTGCCTCCGATTGCGGTTTCACCATTTGCTGTGACAATTCCGCCTTTTCCTTTTTCTGCAAATCCCAGGTCTTCAATTGCGCAAATCTCAGCAATGGTGAAGCAGTCATGCACTTCTACAAGGTCGATGTCTTCAGGCCTCAGTTTTGCCATGGAATAGGCCCGCTTTGCAGCCACCACGGTTGCATCGAGGGTTGTTATATCCCGCCGATCATGAAGCGCAATTGTATCACTTGCCTGAGCGGTTGCCTTGATATAAATGGGAGTATCCGTATACTTGTGCGCAATATCCGCTGGGGCAAGCACAAGAGCTGAAGCACCATCAGTTATTGGGGAACAGTCAAAAATGTGTAAAGGATCGGCTACCATTATAGAGTTCAACACATTGTCCACAGTGATTCTGTTTTTATACTGAGCAATGGGATTTAAAGAGCCGTTTTTATGATTCTTTACGGCAACCTCGGCAAGCTGTTCGCTGGTAGTCCCATACCTGTGCATATGCAACCTTGCAATCATTGCATAGATCCCGGGAAAAGTTGCCCCTGCCATCCCTTCCCACTCCCGATCAGCCGCTGCTGCAAGAGCTGAAGACGCTTCCTCAGACCCCACATCAGTCATTTTTTCTGCTCCTGCTGCAATCACGATATCATTATAACCAGAAGCTACAGCCATGATGGCCTGTCGAAGGGCAAGCCCACCCGATGCACAGGCAGCTTCAACTCGAGTAGCTGGAACATGCAGGTTCTTAGAAAGTCCCGAATAGTCAGCTATAAGAGCCCCTATATGTTCCTGATCAATAAATCGGCCTCCACTCATATTTCCTACGTAGAGAGAGTCGATTTCTTTTCCACCAATGCCTGCGTCTTCGAGTGCTCCAGCCCCGGCTTCTACCACTATATCCCTAAGGGACTTTCCCCAAAGTTCTCCGAACTTGGTATTCTTTACTCCGATAATTGCTACGTCTCTCATATTCTTCACTCCGTTTTCATGACCGGCGGATCTTCCCTTTATGTTTGGCGTATCTCGCATAGTCAACATATATAGGATCTTTAATTAGTTCGGAAACCGTCGGAGCCCTGTTTCGGATTTCCTCAATCCTATCTGTAACCGTCATACTAAAAGCATCAGATCCTGCACCTGACCCGAAGGCAGTAGCGAAAATCCTGTCCCCTGGTTTTGCCTGATCAAGGGTTGCAGCAATTCCCATAAGAGAGGAACCTGAATACGTGTTCCCGATTTTTGGAACTACAAGCCCTGGAGCAATCTGGGCCCTGGTGAAACCCAGGATTTTTGCAACTTTGGTCGGAAATTTTCCGTTTGGCTGATGGAAAACCGCATAATCGTAATCATCAGGCTTTGTTCCGAGTTTTTCCAGAAGCCCTTTTGCGCCGTTAGTCACGTGCTTGAAGTAGCCTGGTTCTCCTGTAAAACGGCCTCCGTGCTCAGGGTAGGGCATTCCTTCCCTTCTCCAGAAGTCAGGGGTGTCAGTTGTAAAAGAATAAGTGTCTTCAATGATTGCGGCAAGCTCGGATTCTTTTTTCCCAATAAGACAGGCAACTCCTCCTGCAGCTGCAGTATACTCGAGGGCATCACCTGGAGCCCCCTGGGAAACATCGGCTCCTATAGCCATGCCCAGGTCGATCATCCCTGAACTTACCAGTCCCATACAGGCCTGAACTGCGGCTGTTCCCGCCTTACATGCAAACTCGAAGTCTGCTGCAGTCATGTTTGGGGTCGCTCCTATAGCCTGGGCGACAATTGTGCTTGTTGGTTTTACAGCATAGGGATGGCTTTCCGAGCCCGTATATACTGCCCCAATCCTCTCTGGATCAACCCCGCTTCTTGCCATCGCGTATCTTGCCGCTTCCACAGCTATAGTTGCTGAGTCTTCATCGATATCAGGCACGGATTTTTCATATACCATCAGGCCGCTTTTAAGAGCATCTGCATTATCACCCCATACCCGGGCGATTTCTTCAACTTTGATACGGTATCGGGGGACATAAGCACCGTAAGATACGATTCCAATAGTCATTATTTCCACCTGTTTTTGAATGTTTCAGGGCATCAGAATTCAGGGTTTATTCCCTGGCATAGTATTGACTGTATTTTCTCAGTAACTGGACAATCTGGTCAAGATCCATCGTAGTAGCGACCAGGGGGATGCGGTCGACTTCTGCCATTTTGATTACGACAGGTTCGACCTCTTCTTTTCGAAGCCCATGAAGTACCACGGCACCGGGCTTAAGGTTGGTAACTCGGATGGCTACCATTGGGGATTTTCCGGTGCTGACCTTCGTAAAGATCATGGCTCTGTCAGTACTCCAGCCATAGAGCTTCTGAAACTCATGGGAAGAAAGTTCAAGGATTGCTCTCTGGCTGTCAATGACAGAGAAACCATAAAGAGGCCGTTCAACCCCTTTGTAAACAATATCTCCTTCAATAAGATTGACCAGTTTAGCAAGCTGTATCGGGATCGTATACTCGTATGTTGAGTAAATGGATTTCGTACCGCTTTCGGCATTAAGTACAGATTCGTAAGCGTGAATTTTTTTGCTTCCCCGATCCATATCAATTTCAAGTAGACACTCAACAATTTTTTTTATAATTAGTGTTCCTGGAGACTTTCGTCTCCCACTTTCATAATCACTGATAACGGAGGGGGAAACCTTAAGATAACTTGCAATGTCGGTCTGGGATATCTCAAAATTCGATCTCCATTTTTTGAGCGACTCTCCCGGCTTTTCCGAAAGGGTTATATCTCCAGCCATTTTTTCCGCCAGACGATTGCGCAGATTTTCTGAGGATTCATTAGATGTCATGACTCACGTACTCTAAGAGGAAACATTACCTTATATATCTAACGAATATGAATTCGTCAATTGTCGCAGGACTTCTGAATCAATGTACTGCAAATTCTCTTAAAAAAATTTATAACGTTTGCAAAAGAATTAGTATATGATGTCAACCGATTCGTCCAATCAGGAAATAAATGTCTCAGACCTTCTTCTATATATCAACTGCCCGAGGAGGGTATACTTTGTCAGTCGAGGCTTTGAATTGTTTTCGGAAGTGACCGCCTCCAGGCTTGAAAGAATAATCCTGAAAGAACTCTCTTTGAATTACCCCGAAATTGTAAAGGAGTGTTCGTTAAACGCCGATAACCTTCATGAAGAGCTTGAAATTTCCCTGGCAAAGGTATGTACAGACCTCCCACTCCTGTTTCCGCGAGAACTCGCAGGTGTTACAAAGGAGATTTTAGAGGAAGGAGAAGCGCGGGCAAGAGCCAAACTTCCCGAAATTGCAGCCAACTTGCGGGGAGCACTTGAAGAATTTGGGAAAGAGCCTATGCTTGCGGCACTCACGCCTGTTAAAACCGAGCCATTTCTGTCCTCAGAAAGACTCAACCTCAAAGGTGTTCCATCAAAACTGGTTTGCTTTGAAGGTGTGCAGGTTCCCTCAATATTAAAGCCCGGAAGCTGCCCTGAAAATGGAGTATGGGCTTCTGACAGGATACATGCCGCAGCTTTTGTCCTGCTTCTTGAAGCCGAAAATGGAAAAGAAGTTCCCTTTGCTTTTGTGGAGTATGTAAGTTTCGGCCTGCTCCGAAGGGTGGCTGTTCGAAGCTCGGATAGGCGGGAAGTGCTCAAAATCTGCAGAGAAGTGAAAAAAATTAAAGCCGGAATTATGCCTGAGAGAAAGGAAGAGAAATTCTGTAAGGAATGCAGTTTCTCAGAACACTGCATTTCAGAGTCTTCCCTTATGTCGAAATTTTTTTGAGCCGGAATAAAGGAAAAAAGCTTGGCATAAAAGGAAAAGAATTCAGAAAAGGAAGAAAAACAAAAAGGTAAAGAATTCAAAAAAAAGTAAAGAATTCAGAAAGAGGTAAAGAATTCAGAAAGAGGTAAAGAATTCAGAAAAAAAGAAGAGAAACCAAAAAAGCGAGTGTTGAGATACGAAGCTTCAAGTTTTAACTCTATAAAAGGCCATATTTTTAAAGGTCTTATTTTTAGCGCAAAACCTCCACTCTGAACCCTTTTTTCGAGCCCAATACAGCATTAAATAAGCTAGCTGCAATACGCCCTATGAAGTATCCAGATACTCCATAAAATAGAGGTAGACTGAGTACAGCCCATTTCCCAAAAATCAAGGAAAAAATTCCGAATTTTTTTGGCATCGAAATTCCCATAAAAGCAGCGATTGTTGTAAAAAACCCAAAAACTAAACCCATTGTTCCATAAAAGATTGTAAGGATTTTCCCGAATCCGACTGGATCAATTTCTTTTATGACTACCATGATATTCCCCCAATATCCATTCAAATATCCATTATTTCTGCATTTGTATATATCTATATCATGAGCCGATTCTGAAACCAGTCTAATGAAATAGCAGTCTAAGTAATAGTAGTTTTATTATTATTTTAAATAGTATATTATTTTATAAAACAGATTACATTTGTGGAAGTCCATAGACCTTTATCTTTTTTCATAGAAACAACATACAAGAATGCTTCATGAAGATGCAAGAAAATTAATGAATAGAATTTATCTGTAATTGCAACAGGTTGTACATTGAAAGATGCTCTCCGTCGCTATGGTCACAAGTTAACAATTATGATTTCATCTCTACTTATGTGAAATATGACATCTATCAGGAAATTTTTAACGAGTTGTCAAACAGAGGTTATGATTTGAAAAAAACAGATCATCTCTATTATATAAAACAGATCATCTCTATTATATATTACTCAAAGAAGCATAACTTATGCGTTTAGACATGAGACGGGAAATAGAAGTTGATGTGGAAGAGTATATTATCGAGTAAGATTATTTTGTAATGAAGAAGAACAAAAATTAACACTTTTCCTGATATAATGAACTGAAACAATTGCTTGAAATTATCAATAAATTTTATTGGAAGGGTGGGCAAATATATACTTTAAAGATAGCAACACAAGAGGACTATAATTTCATTTATAACTTGAATAAGGCTAACATAGAAGATTATGTAATAAAAACATGGGGCAATTGGAACGAAGATTTTCAAAGAGAGTTTTTCAGCAGGTATTTCCAAACTATAGAATTCCAGATTATCGTTGTAAATGATAAAAATGTTGGCATTGTTGCTTTCAGTCGAAGTGAAAAATCCATTGTTATTGATGAAATACAAATATTGCCTGAATATCAGAATAAAGGAATAGGAACTTTAATTATTTCAGATATTATTGCCGATGCTCAAAAGGCAAAAATAGAAATAAATCTCAGAGTGTTAAAAGTTAATGATATAGCTCAAAATTTTTACAACAAACTTGGTTTTGAAAAAATTGGAAATACAGAAACTCATTTTCTTCTTAGTAAAAAACCCAATTTGCATATTCCGGATTATCCGGATATTGAATCCAGAGAATCTAGACACTAAACTGAAACATCCAGACAGATTTTGTCAAGACGTTATTGCTAAAAGAGTCCCATACATGCGTTTTCGGTTAATTGAGAAATCAAGAGAAATTGTTTCCATTCCCGCAACAGTTGTTAAATATTTAATTTTATTATAGGCGGGAACAGAGAATAAATTTCATGCAAATAGTCCAAAACTTAAAGCAGGATTCGGGTACAAAATCGATATATTTCAGGCAAGAAAGTTCCTTGACCGACGACAAATGACTAATTATCAGGAAATTTTAACTAATTATTAAACAGAAGTTATGACTTGAAGAAAACAGATCTTTCCTATTGTATTACTGATACAAAGATATTCCTGCTAAATTTTCGTACTATCATATTATTGAGTTTGAGGAAAAAGCATGATGGTTTTCTTTGACATAGATGGTACTCTGTTGGATCATAAAAGTGCAGAATTCACGGGGGTCAAATTATTTTACCAGAACCACAGAAATTTTTTTGGTATGGATTTTAATGAATTTTATTCTATTTGGTGCAAACTATCAGAAAAACACTTTGAAAAATATTTAGCCAAAGAATGCTCTTTTGAAGAGCAGCGAATAGAGCGAATTAAAGAACTGTATTTAGAACGAAATATTAACCTGTCAAGTGAAGAAGCACTTGAAGTATTTGATTACTATTTACGCAATTATGAATTAAGCTGGAAGCCCTTTAATGATGTGATACCATGCTTGAAAAAAATTTCAAAGATAAAAATGGGTATCATCAGTAATGGAGATTTAGGGCAACAAAAATTAAAGCTGGATAAAATGAAAATTTCCCACTACTTTGTTGATATCATAGCAGCAGGAGAATTTAATGTTTCAAAACCACATACGGAAATATTTGAAATTGCATGTAAAAGAAATGGTGAAGAACCAGAAAAATGCTTCTATGTTGGAGACACCATCGAAACTGATATAATACCATGTGAAAAAATTGGAATGAAAGGCATATGGATTAATAGAGATAATAAAATATTAATAAGTAAAAATGTTAAAAGTATTATCTCATTGAAAGAACTTGCCAATGTATTATGCGAGAATGTGTCACAATCATTGGATTATTGAGCCTTGTTCAAAGATCAGAGCATTTGGAAAAATAGTATGTTCCAATACATAATTTTGATTAAACTTTTTTTAAAGAGCTTAAGAAAAGCCAAGACTTTTTAAATGAATTTTTGGTCAAGCTTTTTTTTAAAAAGCTTGAGCCAAAGCCTTTTAAAGGTGAACCTCTCTCAATCTGCATGACATGTCCAGACCAGCATATCTTGGAAAAATGCTTCTGCACTGGTGTGAGGCCTGTAATGTGCCTGTGCTAGGGAAAAAGTGCGGATGCGGTAAAAGTACAAAAAAAGTTGAGGTAACCCCTCCAGGGGATATCCGCCCTGCTTTTAATTATGATATAAAACGCATAAACTCAGTTTCGGAAAAACAGTTCAATGCGCCACTTATACCTGAAGGACACCTTGTAGTGCTAAATAAAGCTCCATATGAAGACCGTATGGATGAGATTATAGTTGACGGGGAAGTGCTTGCGTCTCTCAGATTTGAAATAGAGAGCTGTGAATGGGTTCTGCTTCCCAGACTCGAAGGAGCAAGAAGGCTTTTTCAGGGAAGGGATAGAAAAGCCCTGAAAAAATGGGTTGTTATCGATCAAGCGGTTGTACCTTTTATCCTGGAAAAAGGAGCAAGTGTTCTGGCGCCCGGGGTTCTTGATGCCGATCCTGAAATCAAAAAAGAAGATGAGGTAATTGTACTGAACCCCGCAGGAGAAGTAATCTGCTGTGGGCGGGCCCGAATGACAGGAAAGGAAATGCGTGAGGAAAACCACGGGCATGCAGTAAAACCGCGCTGGAGCAGAAACCCAGAGCCTCAAAAAACAAAACTTGGAGGGCAGACCTGGGAAGATGCCGTAAAAGCCAACGAAAAAATTCTTGACGGCATGATAGAAAGATCCCATGCTTTCATAAAAAATGTCGCCGGAAGCATGGACCTGAAAGTAAGCGTATCCTATTCCGGGGGTAAGGATAGCCTTGCTGTGCTCCAGTTAGTTAGTGAAAGT
>Ga0268263_1001851_pt1 | contig 16029 bp, 18 predicted proteins | sample Biomet5_FD_190358 | JGI IMG/M metagenome (GOLD analysis project Ga0268263, IMG submission 190358) | Microbial communities from bioreactor (seeded with sewage sludge) at LBNL, California, USA - Biofuel metagenome 5 (SPAdes) (version 4) | ecosystem: Engineered > Bioreactor > Anaerobic >... | reverse complement strand
GGCGGCCATCGGCGGTGTCGGCGGCTTGTGCCTGTTCTGGCTGGTCTCCTACATCAGCGGCGGGCAGCTGGGGTTCGGGGACGTCCGGCTGGCTGCGGTGCTCGGCGTGATCACGGGAGCCACCTCGTTCCCGCTGCTGCTGTGGTCGTTCCTACTCGGCTCGGTGGTCGGCGTCGTCTGGGGCCTGATCGCCGCCCGTGGCCGCAGCATTCCCTATCCGTACGGTCCGTCGATGCTGCTCGGCCCGGTTCTGGCTCTGGTGGTCGGCCAGTTCGTCGGCTTCTTCTGAGCCGGCGGCGCCGCGATCGACGATGAGTTTCGCGATTGGCACCATTCGCCGACGCGTCGGCTCGTAGGTTTTCCTTGTGACGCGGACGCTGGTGCGAGGCCTCCAGGTGCTCCTCCTGCTCGGAGCGGCTGGCGTTGCGATGATTCTCGCTTGGCAGTCCCAGGGCCACCTCCGCGCGTGGGTCGGGTTGGCCATAGTGGCCACTGCGGCAGTCTTTCTCTCCGGCCCGGTGCGCGTCTCGCTCAGTCGGCGACGCCAGCACCGAGACCTGGCTGGCACTCGGCCCGACGCAGTCAACCCTCATCTGGCCAGGTCGCTCAACAACGAGTCCATCGACCTGGCAGAACAGGGCCGACGAGATGAGGCCATCACCACCATCGCCAGGGCCGTGGCCATCTACCGGAACCTGGCCAGAGCCCGACCCGACGAGTTCAACCGAGATCTGGCCCAGTCGTTGGCCAACCAGGCCTACCACCTGGGACGCGCGGGCCGCCGCGAAGAAGCCCTGATCGCCAGCAACGACGCGGTCCGCCTCTGCCGAAACCTGTCCAGGAACCAGCCTGCTCCGGTCACGCCTGATCTGGCCATGGCGCTGACCAACCAGGCCAGCTGCTTGGGAGAACTGGGCCACCATGAGGACGCCCTCAGCGCAGCCGACGAGGCCGTCGCCCTCTTCCGGAGCCTTGCCGGCGCCCGACCCGACAAGTTCAACCCCAATCTGGCTCGCGCACTGACCAACCGCTCCAACTGCCTGCTCAAGCTGGGACGCCGCGACGAGGCCCTCACCGTCGTCAATGAAGTCGTCACTCTCTATCAGAGCCTTGCCGGTGCCCGCCCCGGCACGTTCAACGGGGAGCTGGCGAGATCGCTGAGCAACCAAGCCAGCTGCCTGGCCGAATTGGGCCACAGCGAAGAAGCCCTCGCCGCCGCCACCCACGCCGTCGCGCTGCGCCGATACGTAGCCAGCATCCCTGCCGAAGCGGCGAAACCGGACCTGGCTGTGTCGTTGAGCAACCAGTCCGAACGCCTGGCAGAACTGGGCCGCTACGAGGAGGCCGTCACCGCCATCGACGAAGCCGTCACCCTCTGCCAGAACCTGGCTCGCACCGAACCCGACGCGTTCACCCCGCCCCTGGCCATGTCGTTGAACAACCAGGCCAGCTGCCTGCGACAGTTGGGCCGCTACGAGGAGGCCATCGCCGCCATCGACGAAGCCGTCACCCTGCGACGGCACCTGGCCGCCACCCGGCCCGACGCTGTCAATCCCGACCTGGCCGAGTCGCTGACCAACCAAGCCAGCTGCCTGGCAGCCCTGGGCCGCCCGGAGGAGGCCCTCACCGCGATCACCGAAGCCGTGACCCTGCGACGACAGCTGGCCACCGCCCGGCCCGACGCCGTCACCCCCGACCTGGCCGAATCCCTCACCAATCAGGCCGCACGGCTCGCAGAGCGAGGCCGAGCAACCGAGGCCCTGGCCGCCATCAGCGAAGCCATCACCCTCTATGGGGGCCTCGCCGCACGTTGGCCGCAACGCTTCGATACACCGCTCCGCCGGGCACGCCGAAGTGCCGAGTCCTGGCGTAGCCAGACCGACCCCGACGCAACCGGCCCCCGGCCTGGCCCCGAAGACCAAGACCCACCGACCGCCCCTGCGTGAGACGCTGCCCGCGCACCCCGCTCAGGAGGCGCAGGACAACGAATCGTCCAGCAGCTCCAGCAGGTGCGCCGCCGAGACCGACCCGGGGCTGCGCTGCGCTGAGACCGCGGACACCACCCAATCGGTGGTGCCGGCCGGCAGCTGCAGTTGGGTGAGAGTAGCGGCTTCGGGCTTGTTGGCGATGTTCTGCGGCACCAGCGCCAGGCCCAGACCGCGGCTGACGAAGTCGATCAGGGTATGGACGTCGTTCACCGTACAGCTCACCCGGCGATGTACACCGTGGGCGCGGGCCAGCGCGTCGTTGAGCTGTCGTACCGCCCACGACTCGTGCAGATCGACGAAGTCGGCCCCGTCCAGATCTGCCCAGTTCACCCGGGTCATCCCGGCCAGCCGATGCCCCGGCGGGCACAGGGCGACGATCGGACGGCGCCCGATCTCGATCCGATCCAGGCTGCCGAGGTGATCGGTGGTGGCCACGAAGGCCACATCCAACTCCCCTGCCCGCAGCAGCTCCAGCTGTTCCAGCGAGCCGGCCTGAGTGAACCGGATGGTCACCGCCGGGTAGCGGCGGTGGAAGCGTTCCAGCAAGGCGGGGACGTCGATGGCGCCCAAGCATTGTTCGGCACCGACCCGCAGCTGACCCGACAGCGCCCTGGTCACCCGGACGACCGCGTCCCGGCCGGCACTGGCCTGGCTGAGCAGTTCGCGGGCATAGGGCAGCAAGGTGAGCCCGGCATCGGTGAGTTCGACCCGCCGGGTCGTCCGGTGGAACAACTCGGTGCCCAGCTCGCCTTCCAGGGCCCGAATCGAGGCTGACAGCCCGGACTGGGTCACCCCGCAGACCGCGGCGGCCCGGGTGAAGTGCTGCTCGTCGGCCAGCGCCAGCACGTACTCCATCTGACGCAGATCCATTTATCACCAACCGTTCTGAAATAGATCGCCGTGCCTTGTTGGACTTCTAGATTATCTGATGCCTATCGTGGGCGACAGGTGATCGTCCCGATTGCCAGCGTCGGCGAGAAGGCAGGAAACCATGAAGCTTCGCAAGATCGGTCAGCGCGAGGTCAGCGCCATCGGGCTCGGCGGCATGCCGATGTCCATCGAAGGACGTCCGGACGAGGAGCGCTCGATCGCCACCATCCACGCCGCGCTCGACGCCGGCGTCACCCTGATCGACACCGCCGACGCCTACCACCTGCACGCCGGCGAGGTGGGCCATAACGAGTCGCTGATCGCCAAGGCGCTGCGCAGCTACGGGGCCGACACCTCGCACATCCTGGTCGCCACCAAGGGCGGCCACCTGCGTCCCGGCGACGGCAGCTGGACTCAGAACGGCGATCCGGCATACCTCAAGGAGGCCTGCAAGGCCTCGGCCGCGAGGCTCGGCGTCGAGGCGATCGGGCTGTACCAGATGCACCGGCCGGATCCGGCGGTCCCCTACGCCGACTCGATCGGAGCGATCGCGGAGCTGCTCGACGAGGGCTGGATCCAGATGGCCGGCATCTCGAACGCCAGCGTCGCCCAGATCGATCAGGCCAACCAGATCCTCAGCGGACGGCTGGTCTCGGTCCAGAACCAGTTCTCCCCCAAGCACCAGACCACTCGCCCCGAGCTCGACCACTGCGCAGCGCTCGGGTTGGCCTTCCTGCCGTGGAGCCCACTGGACGGGATCCGCAGCGCGGCCGCGGTCGGCGAGCGGCACCAGGTGTTCGGCGACGTCGCCGCGGAGCACCAAGTGAGCCCGCAACAGGTCGTCCTGGCCTGGGAGCTGTCCTTGTCGCCGACCGTAATCCCGATCCCGGGGGCATCCCGTCCGGCCAGCATCGCCGACTCGGCACAGGCCCCCGAACTGGTGCTGTCGGCCGAAGAGCTCGATCGGTTGTCGGCGCGATGAGGACCTTCGCCCTCGGCACCAGCGACCTGCAGGTGCCGGCCGTCGTGGCCGGGATGATGCGGATCGAGGAGCTGCCGGATGCCGAGATTCGCGCGCTCTACGATGCGAGCCTGGCCGCGGGAGTCACCTTCTTCGACCATGCCGACATCTACGGCTCCGCCCCGGCACACGCCTGCGAGGCCCGCTTCGCCGATGCGCTGCGACTCAGCTCGTCCGAACGTGAGCAGATCGTGCTGCAGTCGAAGGCCGGCATCGTCAAGGAGGGTCCGTACTTCGACTTCTCCTACGAGCACCTGATCGAACGGGTCAACGGCTCACTGGCCGCTCTGCGCACCGACTATCTGGACGTCCTGCTGCTGCACCGCCCCGACGCTCTGGTCGAGCCCGAGGAAGTGGCCCGCGCCTTCGACGAGCTGGCCGCGTCCGGGAAGGTGCGCCACTTCGGCGTCTCGAACCACACCCCGGCCCAGATCGAGCTTTTGAAGCGCTACGTCCGTCAGCCGCTGCTGGCCAACCAGCTGCAGCTGTCGATCACTCATGCCGCGATCATCACCCAGGGCCTGGCGATGAACATGAACGGCGTCGACCAGTCGATCAGCCGCGATCTCGGCGTGCTCGACTACTGCCGACTCAACGACCTCACGATTCAGGCCTGGTCGCCGTTCCAGGCCGGATTCTTCACCGGGGTCTTCCTGGGCAATCCGGCCTATGCCGAGCTGAACGCGGTGATCGACCGCCTCGCTGCCGAGTACCAGGTGGCTCCTGAGGCGATCGCCACCGCTTGGATCCTGCGCCATCCGGCGAAGATGCAGGTCGTCTTGGGCACCACCAACCCGCAGCGGCTCACCGCTGCCGCGGCCGGGGCTGAGGTCGAACTCACCCGGGCGCAGTGGTACGAGCTGAGCGTCGCCGCCGGGCACTTGGTGCCCTGAACCGATTCGGCCGGGCCGTCCTCAGTTCTCGCGGGCGGCCTGGCTGACCCGGATCCAGCGATCCAGGGTTGCCGCAGCCGCGCCGGAATCGATCGCCGCGCGGGCGGCGTCCAGCATCGGGGCCAACTGGGCGGCCACCGGCTGATCGAGCACGGGGCCGAAAAAGGCCAGCGCCGCGGCTGCCGCATTGAGGGTGACGATGTCGCGGATCGGGCCCGGAGCACCGGCGAATACCGTGCGGACCACGCCGGCGTTATGGGCAGCGTCCCCGCCGACCAGCTCGGACGGCTGGGCCGGTGCCAGGCCGAGATCGGACGGATCGAGGCTCGCCTCGGCGACCTGCCCATCCTTGATCAGCCACACCTGCGAGGTCGTGGTGGTGGTCAGCTCGTCCAGGCCATCGCTGCCATGGAAGACCAGGCCGCGGTGGCCACGTCCGGCGATCACGCCGGCGACCAGGGCGGCCATCCGGGCGTCCGCCACGCCGACGGCCTGGGCCTTCGGCTGGGCCGGATTGGCCAACGGGCCGAGGAAGTTGAAAGTGGTCTGCACGCCGAGTTCCCGCCGGGCCACGGCGGCATGCCGCAGCGAAGGGTGATACAGCGGGGCGAACAGGAACACGATGCCGGCTTCGGCCAGCACGCCCGCCTGGGCGGTCGGCGGGACGTCCAGTGCCACTCCCAGCGCCTCCAGGCAGTCGGCGGTGCCGCAGGCGCTGGAGGCGGCGCGGTTGCCGTGCTTGACCACCGGGACGTCCATCGCAGCGGCGACGATCGCCGCCATCGTCGAGACGTTGACGGTGTTCGCCCGGTCACCGCCGGAGCCGACGATGTCAACAGCTTCGGTGTTCACCGACAGCGGGGTGGCCCGGTCGAGCATGGCCTGGGCCAGGCCGCTGATTTCGGCCACGGTCTCCCCCTTGGCCCGCAGCGCGATCGCGAAGCCGGCGATCTGAACCGCGGTGAGGTCTCCGGCCAGGATCTGATCCATCGCCCAGGTCGCTGCGGACGGGGTCAGGTCGCGCCTGGCGACCAGGTCGGCCAGGAGTTGCGGCCAGGTCAGGCTCACGCCTGGGCCTGCTCAGCCAACCGGCTGCGCAGGAGCCCGGCGGCGGCCTCGGGCAGGCTCAGCGGATCGATCGGGTAGGACGCGATGGCGTCCGCTTCGGCCCAGGTGGCCAGCCAGGCGTCGGCGACGCGGGCCACCAGCAGCAGAATCGGCGGGCAGTCGAGCAGTTCGTTCTTGAGCTGATGGCTCAGTCCGATGCCGCCGGAGGGCACCGTCTCGCCATCGAGGATGATCAGGTCGAAGCCACCGGCATCCAGCGCGCGCAGCACCAGCGGCTGGGTGGCCACCTCGACGAACTCCAGGCTCGGCAGGTCGGCGGCGAGCCGCTCGCCGAGGGCCAGTCGCACCTGCTCGCGCACGGTGCGATCGTCGGAGTACAGCAGCACCCGCGCGGTGCCGGTGCGGTCTTCGCTCATCGGTTCGTCCTGTTCAATCAGCCGGTCCCGTCATCGTAGCCGTTTCGTCCGTCCGCGCCTGAGCCGTCCCTTGCCACGGGCCGCGACTACCGACTTCTCCACCCTTTCCGAGCCGGCTGAGTGGCCACCCGGTAATCTTTCCCGGTGAGATTCCTGACCGGTAAGCCCGACTACGACCTGACCTACGACGACGTCTTCATGGCGCCGCGGCGTTCGTCGGTGACATCGCGACTCGACGTCGACCTGACCAGCACCGACGGGCTGGGCCTGCCGCTGCCGCTGGTGGTGGCGAACATGACAGCCATCTCCGGCCGCCGGATGGCCGAGACCGTGGCCCGCCGCGGTGGCATCGCGATCATCCCGCAGGACCTGCCCACCGACATCGTCGCCAACGCGATCACGAAGGTGAAGTCCGCCCACACCGTCTTCGACACCCCGCTCACCATCGACCCGCACGCCACCGTGGGCGAGGCGCTGATGCTGCTGCCCAAGCGCGCCCATCAGGTGGTAGTGGTGGTGGACTCCGCCGGTGCCCCGGTCGGCACGGTCTCCGAGGCCGACCTGGCCGGGATGGACCGGTTCAACCAGGTGCACGAGGCGATGAGCTCCGATCTGACCCTGGTCTCGCCGGACGCCACCCCGACCGAGGTCTTCGACGAGCTCTCGGCACACCGGCACCGGGCCGCCCTGGCCGTCTCGGATGGGCGGCTGGTCGGGCTGATGACGATCAAGGGCGCCCTGCGGGCGGCCTTGTACACCCCGGCACTGGATGCGTCCGGGAAGCTGAAGATCGGCGTCGCGGTCGGCATCTCCGGCGACGTCGAGGCTCGGGTGGAGGCCCTGCTCGAGGCCGGAGCGGACGTCTTGGTGATGGACACCGCGCACGGCCACCAGGAGCGGATGATCTCGGCTGTGCAGCGCTGCCGCGCCGTGGTGGAGGCTTCGTCGCGCAGCGTCCCGATCGTGGCCGGCAATGTGGTCACTGCGGACGGTACTGCCGACTTGATCGAGGCCGGCGCCGATGTGATCAAGGTCGGAGTCGGCCCGGGCGCGATGTGCACCACCCGGATGCAGACCGGCGTCGGACGTCCGCAGTTCTCGGCGGTGCTGGAGTGCGCGACCGAGGCCAAGGAAGCCGGCAAGAGCGTATGGGCCGACGGCGGCGTCCGGCACCCCCGCGACGTGGCCCTGGCCTTGGCGGCCGGGGCGGGTGCGGTGATGATCGGCTCCTGGTTCGCCGGCACCCATGAGTCTCCTGGTGAACTGCTGTACGCCTCCGACGGACGGCCCTACAAGGAGTCCTTCGGGATGGCGTCGGCGCGGGCCGTCCGGGCGCGCACCCGGGCTCAGTCCGCCTTCGACCGGGCCCGTGCCGGGCTGTTCGAGGAGGGCATCTCCAGCTCGCGGATGTACCTGGACCCGGCGCGACCCGGGGTTGAGGATCTGCTGGACTTCATCGTCTCCGGGGTGCGCAGCTCGTGCACCTATGCCGGTGCCCGCACCCTGGAGGAGTTCACCAACCAGGCGATCGTCGGCGTCCAGTCAGCTTCGGGCTACAACGAGGGCCGTCCGCTGCACTCCAGCTGGTGAGCCAGTAGCGCACACGGACCCGTCCCGCCGCCCCGGCGACTCCGCAGAAAAGGGCACAGTCCCCTTTTCTGCGGCGCGCCCGCTCAGCCGGGCGTCTGGGATGGTTCGGCTGCCGCCGGACTGGCCAGCGCTTCGCGCAGTTGATCGCGGAAGCTACTCAGCTCGAAGCCGGGCACCTTCGCCTCCACATCCTTGAAAGCCGTGGACGGTGCCAGCCCGGACGCCTCCGGCCCGAGGGCATCGATCAGCCTCTGAGCCGGAACCCCCAGGCCGTCTGCGGCCTGTTGGATGGTCATCCAGCCCTTCAGGTCGTCCACGCCCAATTGCTGCGCCACCACCTGGGTACGGCCACTGGTCGACCACCAGCCGGCTGCTTGGCCGACCGGGGCCGCCACCAACATCACCACGACCACCACGGCCGGCGCCCACCATCGACTCAGTTTCATGCTCGTCCCTCTCGCTTGGCATCGGCTGTTTCACGACGGCTCCGCGCTGACCCCCGGCTACCGGCAGAGACTAGGTCGACCTTGCCCGTACCCGTCCAGGCCGGAGCGGAGAGATTCAGCGCTCCCTTGACCGGGCAGGTCGCCACACAGTCCAGGCAGCCGATGCAGTCGGCACTGACCACCGGGGAGGACGTGGAGACCTGCAGTCCGACCGGGCAGGGACGATCACACAGCGTGCAGTCGGTGCAGGCATCCTGGTTGCGGCGGATCCGCAGGAAACTGAACCGGGAGACCACCGACAAGACCCCGCCCAGCGGGCACAGGTAGCGGCACCACAGCCGGTTCACCAAGCTCGATCCGATCAGCACGACCGCAGCGATGACGATGCCGACAACGGCCAGGCCGCCGGGGTTGAACAGCCAGTCCAGGCCGAAGATCGCCAGGTACGGGTCATAGTCGGCGAACCAGAGCTTGGCCGTACTGACGCTGAACCAGATCACCACGGCCAGCATCGCGAAGCGCCCCCAGCGCAGCTGTGTGTCGAGCCGCGCCGGCACCCTGAGTTCGGGCAGGTGCAGCCAGCGGCCCAACCGCCAGACCAGATCCTGGATGCTGCCCAGCGGGCAGATCCAGCCGCAGAAGGCATTGCCGGCCAGCAGGGTGGCCGCCAGTAGCGCCCCGCCCAGCACCAGGTTGGACGGATGGATCCTGCTGATCAGGGTCCCGGTGGTGAGCCAGGTGACCAGGGTCTCCATGGCGCCGAACGGGCACAGGGCGTCCACCGAAGCCGAGGTGCCGGCGGTCGGCTCGAGCTGGTGGCGGACCGCGGCGACGATGATCACGACGGCGAAGCCCAGCTGGGTCAGCCGTCGGGCCAGCAAGGTGTTGCGAATGCGTCCCTTGCGCTGTTTTGCCTTGGTCGGACGGTGCCGCGCGGCGCGCTCATCGACGGACATCTCGTTCCTCCGGTGCTTGGTGGTGGCACCAGCCAAGACCGTCGGTGTGAAGGAGTCGTGAAGCTGTCGTGAAGCTGCCGTGCGAACCCGTTCTGCCTTCCGGCACAAAAGGGAACGGTTCCTTTCCGTCCCACCCCGGTACGAAAAGGAACCGTCCCCTCAAGGTTCCTCTGTCCCGGCTGGGATGAAGAGGAACCGTCCCCTTTTGGTTCAGCGGGACGAAAGGGAACCGCCCGCCTTTTGGTTCAGTTGAGGGTGCCGATCTCGAAGCCGGCAAGCTCCTTGGCCGGACGAGCCTGGCCGCCGTGCTGGCCGTTGAACGCATCGGACGCGTCCTTGCCACACATGGCCAGGATCCGGCGCGGGCCGCCCGGATGCTGGTTGATCCACTTGGTCAGGTCGTAGACCTTGCCGTTCACCGCAGACCAGCAGGAGTTCGCGTCGGCGTGCTTGGCGACATCGGCCAGGGTGTAGCTGCCGGGTGTCGAACTGGAGGACCTCGAAGCGCTCGCCGACGGGCTGGCGGAGGTGGACGTTGACGTCGTCGCCGAGGCGGACGGGCTGTCAGTGTCGCTCGGCGACTGCAGCGGAGCGGCCGCAGCAGCCTCGGACTCGACATCGCCCCAGGCGGCCTGAGCGCCGGTGTGGCCGACCGCGACAGTCAGCCCGGTGACGGCCAGCGCCAGCACCGCGGCCAGGGCGCCGGCCACGATGGTGGCCGGGGTGCGGCCCCGTCCGGCCTTCGAGGCTCGGCGGTGCAGCAGGAACCAGCCTGCCGCCACCAGCAGCAGCGCAACTGCCAGCGGCGGCAGCCAGTCCCCATAGGTTGCATGCGAGGCAGGCAGCCCGATCTTGTTGGCGAGCGCTTCACCCGACTCCTTGGCCACGAAGGCTGCCACTGTGCCCCCGGCCAGCGCGGCCAAGGTGACCCAGCCGAAGCGGTCGGCCCAGCGCGGAACGATCACAAGGATCACCAGAGCCAGCGCGGCCAAGGGCAGCAGCACCACCGCGAAGTGGACCACCAGAGGATGCACCGGAAGCCCGGCGATGGAGTCAAAGATGTTCAGGTCAAGTGTCGTCACAGGGTGAGCCTAGGAAGACCCGCCTCAAGACAACCTCAAGCGCCGGCTAAGTCCGGTCAAAGCTCACTGGTGCTGGAATTGCGGCGCGCCACGGACGCAGCGGACGACCAGATAAACGTCCTTGCCATCGGCCTTGGCTTCGAACTCCAGTTCGAGCTTCCTCGGGCCGCGATTGCGAAACTCGACGGTGTAGCCGGGCTGCGGTACCGCCGTGCCCACCGAGATGTCGTCGCCTGTGCAACTGGCCGTCACCCGTCCGGCAGCGCCACGCCAGGAGCCGGGCACCGAAGTCCCGTCCGGGTCGGCCGCTGCCGGGGAGACCAGCATGGTGTCTGTGGCGCGCAGCCCCGCGATCGAGATCACCGCCCAGACAAGGGCGGATGTGCCGGCGACGGTGGCGATCCAGATCAGCCCGACCAACACCCCTCGCACGCGCACCCTGCCATGATCCCATTTCCGGCGGACGGGTGGGGGTAGCTTTCTGCTGTGACGCGGGTACTGGTCGTCGAAGACGACCCGAACATCGGACGGCTGCTGCAGCGAACCCTGACCGACCGGGGCGACGTGGTCAGCCTGGCCCGAACCGGGGCCGACGGACTCACCGCGGCGATCAGTGAGCAGCCGGAGATCGTGCTGCTCGATCTGGGCCTGCCGGATCTGTCCGGGCTGCAGGTGCTGAGCATGCTGCGTGCGGTGAGCTCCGTCCCGGTGATCGTGGTCACTGCCCAGGACGACGACAAGACTGTCGTCCAGGCCCTCGACTCCGGCGCTGATGACTACCTGGTCAAGCCGTTCGCCAGCGAGCAGCTCGGCGCCCGGATCCGGGCGGTGCTGCGCAGGGCCGGTGCCTCCGCCGAACCGGGGGCGCCGCTGGTGATCGGCGGGCTGAGCATCAATCCGGCCAATCGCGAGGCCGAGTTGGACGGCGTCGCTCTTGAGCTCACCCGCAAGGAGTTCGACCTGCTGTGGACGCTGGCCAGCCGCGCCGGTGAAGTGGTCACCAAGAACGAGTTGCTTGCCGAGGTCTGGCATCAGCCCTATGGCGGCGGCGACCGGACGGTCGACGTCCATCTGAGCTGGCTGCGCCGCAAGCTGGGTGAGACGGCCGCCGAGCCGCGCTATCTGCAGACAGTCCGCGGGGTCGGGCTGAAGCTGGTCGCTCCGGAGCCAGAGGCCTGACGTGCGTCGCCGGATCACCGCGATGGTGGCGATCATCAGCACCGCGATCGTCGCCTCTTTCGTGATTCCGCTGCTGGTCTTGGTGCGCACCAGCGCAGAGGATCGCGGGATGGCGATCGCCCGGCAACAGGCCAGCCTGGTGGCCACCACGGCCGCCGGCCTGCAGGAGAACCCGAAGCTGGCCGAGCTGCTGGCACCGGCCTTCACCGGATCTCCGGCCAAGACCAGCGTCGTCCTGGCCGACAAGACGGTGATCGGCGCGCCCTGGCCGTCCGCAGCCACCGACCCGGACTACCTGCGGGCTGCTGCCGGCGAGGCCTTCTCCGTGCGTGATGCGAGCGGTGGACGGGCCTACGCCCCGGTGATCGTCGAATCGGGGGTATTCGTGGTGCGGGCCACGATGACCGATGCCCAACTCAGCGCCGGAGTCGGGCTGGCGTGGGTGATCATCATCGGCTTGGGCCTGGTGCTGTGCGCGGCGGCGATCGGGGTCGCCTCCCTTGCCGGAGGCAATATCAGCCGTCCGCTGGTCGCCGTGACCGCGACTGCTCATCGGCTGCGCGAAGGCGACCTGGCCGCTCGGGCGCCGTTGGCCGGCACCAGCGAGACGGTCGAGCTGGGCGCAGCCTTGAACGGCCTCGCCACACGCATTGAGCAGTTGCTGGCCGCCGAACGCGACAATGTCGCCGGCCTGGCGCATCGACTGCGCACTCCGGTCACGGCGCTGCGGTTGGAGGCCGAACAGGTCTCCGATCCGCAGAGTGCGGCGGCATTGACCGAGTCGGTCGGTCAGCTGCAGGACGCCATCGACGCAGTGGTTCGCGAGGCCCGCCAGCCGTTACGTGAGGATCTTCCGGCCGGCTGCGACGCCCGCGCGGTCGTGGCCGAGCGGATCGACTTCTGGACGCCGCTGGCCGAGGATCAGGGCCGGCACCTGGACGTCCGACTGCCGACTGGTTCGCTGCCGGTTCCGCTGAGCGCACTGGGGCTGGGTGATGCCGTTGACATCGGCATCGACAATGTCTTCGCGCACACCACTGAAGGCACCGGCTTCTCGGTGAGCCTGGACGAGGTGTCCGGTCAAGCGGTGCTGACGATCACCGATGACGGCTCCAGCCCGTCCGCCGAGGAAGAGGTGCCACGGCGCGGCACGTCCGGCCAGGGGCTGCGAATCCTGCATCGACTGGTCACCGAAGTGGGCGGACATGCCGAAGCCGCCCCGGTTCCCCAGGGCGGCTTTCGGGTTCAGATCAGCCTGCCGAGTTCGAAGCTCGGCTAGTCGCGTCCGCTGTGGCCGAGGTGCGGCTCAGTGGAAGCTGTCGCCGCAGGCGCAAGAGCCGGTGGCGTTCGGGTTGTCGATGGTGAAGCCCTGCTGCTCGATGGTGTCCACGAAGTCGATCGTGGCGCCGATCAGATAGGGCGAGCTCATCTTGTCGGTGACGACCTCGACGCCGTAGAACTCGCTGACGATGTCGCCGTCGAGCTTCCGGTCGTCCAGGGCCAGCTGGTAGCGCAGGCCCGAGCAACCGCCGGGAGCGACCGAGATGCGCAACTGGAGATCGGCGTTCTCCTCGCCGGCCGACAGTGCCTTGACCTTGCCAGCGGCGGCCTCGGTGAGGGCGACGCCGGTGATCGGCTTGGCATCAATAGACATGGGCAGTTCCTTCCGCATCACAGATGACGACCAGGAAAACCCCTGGTCGGGGCCTGGTATTCCGCCTTCGGTGCGACGAGTCTACGCGTCCGCTGCCGCCCCACCAGCCCACCCGGACGCCACCCGCGCGGCCAGTGCGGTGAGCTCATCGGGACCGGGTTCCGGCGCAAGAGCGTAGGCCGCCTCGATGCCGAAGGTGCGCAATTCACGACGTGAGAGCGCATCGCCGGTAGTGAAAGCCAGACACGGACGCAGCGCTTCGCCCGCCCAGGCGGCCACCTGGGCCACCACCGGGCCACCGCGCTCCAGCGCTCCGATGCCGGTGGTGCCGGTCACCACCAGGTCCGATGCGGCGATCGTCTGCCCTAGTGAGGCTAGTTCGTGGCAATAATGCTGACCGGTCGCGATCCGTCCGTTGAGACCGAGAACGGCCAACGCGACCCCACCGGCCGCTCCCCCGCCCGGACGAGTGGCCAGACCCTCGCCGAGGCTGTCGGCCCAGGCCTTGAGCCGGGCGTCGGCAGCGAGCACGTCTGCGATGTCAGCCCCGGCGGCATAGGCCCGCTTGGCGTGGCCGGAGTTGATCCCGGTCGCGGGCAGTTCGAGGTCGTCGGCATCGACGATGCCGATCAGCTCGCGGCCGGCCAGCACCGTCCGAGCCTCTTCGAGCAGGCCGGCTCCCCCATCGAGTGCGCCGAGCGCGGTCAGGTCGAGGACGACCCGCTGCGCCTGGCCGAGTTCGTCGGCGACCCAGCGTCCGAAGCCTGCCGAATCCGGGTCACTGTCGCGCTGCCCGAACAAGGCCAGCGCGTCCGTCTGGACCGACCAACGATCACGCCCGATCTCGGCTTCGCCACCGGTCAGTGCAGCCACCGCCACGGCCAGATCCGGGCCGCCGGCGGCCAGTGGCACCACCGCGACCGCGGCGTGGTCGGCGAAGCCGCGGGCCAGCGCGGTTCCGGCGCTCAACGAATCCAGCTCACCGATCCGGTCGGTGGCCACCACCACCCGCAGCCGGCTCACGGCGCCTCCAGGAACGGTGGCTGCTCGAAATGGCCGGTGTCGAGATCAGCCTCGGCGACCTCGATCGGTTCGTAGTCGGCGTCGGTGAACCGGTGCAGCAACTGCCGCTGCGCCTCGGCGCGAGCTCGCAGTTGGCCGACCAGCGTCGTCAGTGCCTCGATCTGATGCCGCAGTTCGGCGTCGCTGGACGCCGCCGAAGCTGCGGACGGGTGCCGATCGGCCGCAGAAAAGGGGACTGTCCCCTTTTCTGCGGAGTAAGGCCGGTTGTCCAGGTGATGTCGGCGCAGCTGGGCCGCGGCCGCGTTGAGGCGGGCGCGGGCCTCATGCAGGGCCGCCAGCCGAGCCTGGTACTCCCGCTCGGCGGCGATGACCGCCTGCTCCTCCGACATCACTGAACTCCGTCCGCTCTGCGCCCACTAGGATGTTGCGGACATCGTCGCACCACACCGAGGTTTGAAGTGGGATTGTTCCGCCCGTACGAGCGGTCTGAAGAGGCCGCCGAGCCGACCAGCACTGACGCCGGCACCACCCAGCAGTCTGCCCAGCCGGCCAAGAAGGACGCGCCCACGCCGTCCCGCAAGGAGGCTGAGGCGGCCCGCCGAGAGCGGCTGCATCCCAGCCTGAGCCCTGCCCAGCAGCGCAAGGCCGACCGGCAGGCCCAGGCCGTCGCCCGGCAGCGCGCCTACGCCGAGGCCGACAACACCCCGGAGCGGGTGCTGATGCGCGATTACATCGACTCCCGTAAGGGCTTCGCCCAGTACTCGATGCCCGCCCTGATGGTCACCCTGGCGCTCGCGATCGGGTCGCTCTACATCAGCACAGACGTCGCCACGGTCGTCGGCTTCCTGCCATACGTGGTCATCCTCGGCATCGTCATCGACTTGTTCTTCATGTGGTCGGGATACAAGAAGCTGCACGCCACGCGGCTGCCGCGCGTTCCGCTGAAGGGCCTTCTCGCCTACGGCGTCAACCGCTCGATCAACTTCCGCCGGTTCCGGATGCCGGCCGCCCGGGTGAAGCCGGGCGACGAGATCTAGCCATGGCCTACTCCTGGGCGCTGTTCCCGGAGCCGTCCGACGATGCCGGGCTGAACCTGGAGGTCGACTTCGCCGACCAGGGTGCGGCCGAAAGCTGGCTCACCGAGAACTACCTCGAGCTGGACGACCTGGGCGTCCGCGAAGTCTCCCTGTACGAAGAGGGACGCCTGGTCTACGGCCCGATGAGCCTGGAGGCCTGAGCCTGTCACGCAAGCTGTGAGTTACGCGGCGATGTCGCCGCCAGACTCACAGTTTGCGAGTGTGGAGAGTCAGCGGACGCGCTGAACCCGGGTCTCCTGCCAGACGGGCTCGTCCGCCTCGTAGACCGAGCCGTCGGCGCCGAAGACCACGAAGCGGTCGAAGCTGCGGGCGAACCAGCGGTCGTGGGTGACCGCCAGCACCGTCCCCTCGAAGGCGGCCAGGCCATCCTCGAGCGCCTCGGCCGACTGGACGTCCAGGTTGTCGGTCGGCTCGTCCAGCAGCAGCATGGTGGCCCCGGACAGCTCCAGCAGCAGGATCTGGAACCGGGCCTGCTGTCCGCCGGACAAGGTCTCGAAGCTCTGCTCGGCCGCCGCCGACAGCTCGTAGCGATCCAGCACCCGACTGGCCTGTTCGCGTCCCATGCCGGCCCGTCCACGGCCGTCGGGGGTGAGATCGCCGCGGTGCAGGATCTCCAGCAGCGTCCGTCCGATCAGCTCGGGATGTTCGTGGGTCTGCACGAACCAGCCCGGACGCACCCGCGCCCCCAACTTGGCTCGTCCGGTGTGCGCGACCGGGGCCAGTGCGGTGGCGTCGCCGACCGGCTC
>Ga0268263_1001848_pt1 | contig 16046 bp, 10 predicted proteins | sample Biomet5_FD_190358 | JGI IMG/M metagenome (GOLD analysis project Ga0268263, IMG submission 190358) | Microbial communities from bioreactor (seeded with sewage sludge) at LBNL, California, USA - Biofuel metagenome 5 (SPAdes) (version 4) | ecosystem: Engineered > Bioreactor > Anaerobic >... | reverse complement strand
CCGTCCTCGCCGACGATGCGATAGGTAACGCTGCCCTGCGGCTTCTCTCCGGAGGTCAGCCGCCCGAGCTCGTCCCAGAACAAATGCCGGTCCTCCGGCGTGAGCCAGTCGACGGGATTTCGGCTCTGTCGGGACCAATATTCCCGGCTGCCGTGATGAAGCGCATAAAAGCCCGCGTTGGTATAGATCATCCGGATCTCGCCGTTTTGTTCGGAGAATACGGCGACTCCGCCGGGGATACTGCCCAAAATGGCGTCCAGATTGTTCCCGTACGCGGCAAGCTCGTTTTGCCTGCTGATGAACTGATCCACGTTGTAGTAGGACGCGAAGAACCGCTCTGTTCCTTTGTTCAGAGGCTTATGGCTGGCGCGGATGCCGATCCATCGGTAGCCGCCTTCCCCATCCAGATTGCGGAACTGGTAATCGAAAATCCGTTTTTCGCGGATGGAATTCAATGCCTCCGCCAATAAGCCGGGGCGGTCATCCGGGTGCACGGAATGAATCGTTCCCGTATGAAAAAACCGGACGCGGTCCTCGCGGCGGGCGTCGATCATCCGGTAAAATCCGTCATTGAGATACTTCATTTCGATGACGGTGTCCGTCACGTCAAAAATGCCGACGCCGGAAGGGATCTCATTCAGGGCGTCCAACTCCATTTCCAATTCTGAGGGTATCTGAGCAGCCATGTTTTCACCGTCTTCCGTTTCTTTTGCTCGTTTTATTGCTGGAAATCGCATTCGTCAGGGCATCGAACAGCTTCTCCGGCTCGATGGGCTTCGTCACATATCCGTCCATTCCGGCATCCCGCGCCTCGCGGACGCTCTCCTCAAAGGCATCCGCCGTCATGGCGATGATCGGAACCCGCTTCGCGTCGCTGCGGCACAGGGAGCGGATCTTTCTCGCCGCCGCATTTCCATCCATCACCGGCATCCGCAAATCCATCAGCACGGCGTCATAATATCCTTCTTCAGAGGCCGAGAACTGCTCGACTCCCGCCGCGCCGTTCTCGGCGGCGGCAACCTCCACGCCCTTCTCCTTTAAAAGCATGGTCGCAATCTCCGTGTTCATATAGTTGTCCTCGCAGAGCAGGACCCTCGTTCCGGAGAGCAGCCGTACATTTGCCTCGGCCGCGTGTTTCTGGACCTTGCCCAGCGGGACCTCGCAGATGGGAAGCGTGACGGCCCATCGGGTGCCCTTGTGCAGACAACTGTCCACCTCGATCGTTCCGCCCATCAGATCGACATAGCGTTTCACGATCGCAAGTCCCAGTCCGGTGCCCGCAACCTTCGTTGCCTCGCTGCGCTTTTCCTGGGAAAACGGCTCGTACATCCGCTGCATAAACTCCTCGCTCATTCCGATGCCGTTGTCCTCCACGCAGAGCGACCACTTTCCGTTCTCCGTGCCGGAGGGCGCCATACGGACCGAAACGGTGCCTCCCTCCGGCGTATACTTGATGGCGTTGGAGATGAGGTTCAGCGCGATCTTCTGGACCTTCAGCCTGTCGCACCAGACCGGCGTCGTCTTGTCGTTCGCATACTCGCTCACGAGCCGTATTCCCTTGAGTTCCGCAGAGGGACGCATCGCCGACACCACGGCAGGAATCAGGTCGTTCGGCACAACAACCTCCGGCTCCAGGACCGCTTTGCCGCTCTCGATGCGGGAGAGCTCCAGCGTGTCGTTGACGAGATCCATCAGAAGCCTCCCCGCGGAATCGATCTTTTCGAGATATTCCTGCTTCTTCCCGGAGTCCGGCTCCTTCAGCGCAAGCCCCGTAAAACCGATGACGCCGTTGAGCGGCGTACGCAGGTCGTGGCTCATGCTGGAGAGGAAGGTGGACTTCGCCTCGTTGGCGCGGTCAGCCTCCAGCTTGGCCGCCTCGATGCGGGCAAGCTGTTTCTGGTCGTGCTCAAAGGATGCGGTTACGTCCGTCCGGACGACAAGAATGATCTTCCCGGGCTCGTCCAGCCAGACGTAGTCCACCTGCTTGCAGAGAATACGTCCGTTTTCCGTGCGGCGATACGTCGCCGTATGCCGGCCGCCGTTCGCATACAGGCCGCGGATGATGTTCTTTGTATTGATGGCCGCCTCGTACTGCTCGCGTTCCGCATCGCAGACGAACGTCCGGCAGTTATATTCGCACGCCTCTCCGTAGCGCATGCGCTCCCGCACCCCGGCGAAAAGCGTCGAGGAGGATTTTTTGATGAATTCAAATTCGTCGGTGTCGGCGTAAATCAGGCCGATATAGTCGAATTCCTCCTCTGCGATCAGGCCGATGATCTGATCGGTCTCCATCTTCCCTGTCACGTCATAGGCGTAGGTGAAGGCCTCCAGGTCGCCCGTCTCCGGGCTCGTATAGGTGTGGATGCTCAGCGAGATCCAGATCGGCAGCTCGCCTCTGCGGGCGCGGTGGTAGACGAGACTGGTCTGCATCTGCCCCTGCTGATACCGCTCGATCATCTTCCTCCGGTCCAGCTTGTCCGCGATTTCCAGCCGCTCGTTTTCCTGATAGGGCACGCTGAGAAACGCGCGGAACGCCTCGTCGTAAGAGACACCGGGGCGAATCCTGAAAAAGCTGTCGTTTTTGGTGGTATATTCGAGAACGGTATTTTTTGTGAGGTTATAATGACCCTTCGCGCCGAGATTGTTTTCGTCCGACTGGCGGAGGAAGCCCAGCTCCCGCTGATAGCGTTCTTCCACCTTTCGATCTGCCGTGATGTTCTGAGAAAACCCGATGGCGCGCTCCGGGACTCCGTCCGGACGACTGACCGGAATATAGGTGATGCGCTCGCACCGCGGCTCACGGCCGTTTTCCGGCTGATACCACACCTCGCAGGAGGCGTTTTGACCCTGCTCCACCTTCCGGTACATCTCAAGAAAGACAGGCCGATCCTCCTCGCTGATCATCGCGGCAAGGGAATTCGGCACATCCCGGATGAAGTGCGGCAGCTCCAGAATCGACGACACGCTTTTGGTGTGGGGGTCCTCGGACATCCGAATGGTATGGTCCCGGATGTCGTATTCCCAGGTGGAGAGCTTGGCCGCCTGCACGACCTCCCGGTAAAAACGCCGGCTCTCCCGCAGCTTCGCCTCGGCGATTTTCAGATCGTCAATATTCGTATATGTAAAATAAGCGATCTCAGTATGCTCAGAGAGGCGTGCAGCGGTTCCCTTCACGCTGATCCAGACATAGCTTCCGCGGACGGCGCGAAAGCGGTACTGCCGGGTGGTCAGCGTCTTGACGCACAGAAACTCGTGATAGTCCCGGTTCATCCGCTCGCGGTCATCCGGATGGAGCGCGTTCAGAAACGCGTTCAGGTCCACAACGCTGTTTTTTTCGGCGGCGATGCCGAAGCGTTCGGTAAAATACCGGTTGAGCTGCATTTCCGGAGCGGGAACCCCGTCTGTGATGCGCAGCGCGCCGATGCCGGCCGGTACGCCGTCGATCATGCCGCGCAGCTTGCTGAGCTGGTCCTCCAAAATGGCGGCTTTCTGCATTTCGATCTCCGCCAGCTCCAGTTTTTTTTGCGCCTCAATGATGTCCGTGATGTCGCGGTAGACCGCGTATATGGCCCGTGGCTGCTTCGTATCCGGGTCAAGGTCCGCGAAGGAGGCGGTTCCGCCGACCCAAACGGGGCCTCGGGCCGCCGGAAGGCGCAGGTTCAGCGTAAATCTGCTCTTTTTCTGTTCGATCGCTTCTGCGGCAGCCCTTCGGAGGCCCTCCAGCTCTTTTCTGTATTCTCCGGCAAAGAAAGCTGCCATATCTCCATGATATCTGTTTTTATATTCCTCCGTTGTGCAGCCGATCATCCGGCACATGGCGTCGTTGTACGCAAGGAGGGTGAAATCGGCCAATCTGATCTTTATGATGCAGACCTCGGAAATACTCATCAGAAGGTCCAGATCCCTGAGTTGCTCCTCGAGCTCCGTGTTCAGGTGCCGGATCTCGGCCTGCTGCTCGGTCTCAATCGTCACGTCCTCGAAACTGCCGACCAGACCGACAATTTTGCCGCCGACGACAAGCGGGCTTTTGCTGGCAACGATATCGCGGTTGCGGCCCCTGGCCAGGCACTTCCCAGGCACGCGGTAAGTGCTGACGCCATCTCGCAGAACGCACAATTCGTCGTTTTTGTAGGGGTCCGGCTCCGTATGCCAGCCCATCTCCTCATCGTTTTTACCGAGGATTTCCCTCTCGTCCGCAAAGCCGTAATAATCCAGGAACGCCCTGTTGGCGCCGAGAAAACGGCGGTCGGCATCCTTCCAGAAAATCGCGGTCTTTGTCGTGGAGAGAATGTCCGAGAGCAGAACGTCCTGCCGCAGTCTGTCGGCGGACTCCTCCCGGCGCAGCTCCGTCTCGTCGTCCACATCGGAGAAATAGACATAGAGCAGATAGGAGCCGTCCGTCTGACGCACAGCGCACCCCTTTCCGGAAATCCAGCGGTAGGGGCTGTCCTCCCGGGCCCTGACGCGGTAAACCGCGGCGTACTGGCCGTTCGGAGCCAGGCAGGCGCTCTCCAGATCGGAGCGAAGATGACGAAAATCCTCCGGGTGGAGATAACGTGTGAAAAGCTCCTGGGCCGGCGCGGAAAATGCCTCCCGGGGCATCTGAAATGCACGGCAGAAGCCGTCTGAAACGGCCAGCAGGGCGCAGCTGTTCCCACAGACCGAAAATACGCAAAACGGCACGGGAAGCTTTTCGTAAGTTTTTTGGTCGCTGGGGAGCAGGATCCGACGTTCCATCAGGGCAGCCTCCTTTTGCTCGGCTTACGGCACCGGTCGGGCGGCGCGGGGTCCGTCCGGGGTTCGTTTGGCCGGAGAGCGGCGCAGTCTCCCGCGCCTCGGGCAAGATAAATAAAAATCAATCGCTCTATTTTGCGGAAAGCAGAAATTCCATCTGCCGTATATACTTTTTCACGGTGGCTTCCGGTTCAAACAGGTCCCTCAATTCCTGATCGCACACGGCAAACGCAATCTGCTCTTTTATTCCGTACATGGCCAGTGTAATGCTCTTGGCGTCAATCAGGCTCCATTCCATGCTCTTTGTGATGGAACCGTCCTGAATTCCCCGGGAAAACGCACGCTCCACATGCTCCATAATCAATTTCCAGTTCCCGGCCATCAGCGGTTTCCCGCTGTTTTTTGACGCCCGGCTCAAAAGGCGCTGCATCTGCGAGGAGCAAATGACGATGTTCGCCATCTCAACCGCCTTATTGTAGGTGGCCGTCACAATCATCAGGATCTGTTCGGCGCCGGTCTTGCGCAGATATTGCTCCGAAGAAAAAAAAGACCTCATTTCCTCTATCTCGGCGGTAATGCCGAAATCCAGCACCGCCGCGATCAAATCGTTTTTCGTGCGGTAATCGTTCTGAACGGAGCGGAGCGTGAGGCCGGACTCCCGCGCAATCATTTCAACGGAGGTGTTTTCCACGCCGTTCGCCGCAAAAAGCTTCCTTGCCTGGCGCAGAACAGTCTGCATATTCTGCTGACGAATTCTCTCATTCGGCATATATTTCCTCACTTCTTATTTGTTTCGTGAATTATGAAATATTTTGCGCCTATTGCGGCCATCCGATCTTCCGTTTTCATTTTCAATGCGCTTTTGACCCGTCGGCGGACTGCCCGCGCAACCCGTCCGCGGACATGCAGGCGCGCCGCTGCGGCCGTCCCGCTCCGCGCGGCAGTCAGACCGCGGACGGAGGCTCCTCAAAGGACAGCAGCAGGAGCGTCAGATTGGTCTGGTATCTGCGCGTCTGTTCGCCGTGGCTCGTAAAGCCGAGATAATCGCCCAGCCCTGCGGCCATATCGCGGATGAACGCGTCCATCCAGCCGTTTTTCAGATACATCTGCGTGCGACTGTAACAATTGACCGCCACAGTCAGGGCGGGGTGCGGCATATCCGCGCGCAGCCTGCCAATCGTCTTGGCCATGGTGTCCGGATAATCTCCCGGCTCCAGCAGCGACACCGTCGAGTCCTCGTAAAACCGGCAGTATGCGGTGACGCTGCCGTCGGAATTGACGCGCTCCATCTCGTTGATGAGCAGCCGGCCGTCCAGCAGCCGGCCGAAAGGGTGCTCCGCCAGCGCGGCCGGCAGGCTCTCCCGCGTTACGCCCAGCGCCTCGCAGAGCACCTCGGCGGCCGGCCTGCCGTCCAGCTCGTACAGCGTCCTGCGGGCAAAATCCGCTCTTGTCACCCGAAAGGTTTTTCCCATCGGCCGGAAAATATTTTCCTGTGTGATGCGAAAGCGTCCGCTCTTAAGGTGCAGCAGCACAAAAACGCTGCTGCTCTGATAAACGCCGCCGTTGAGAGACACGGAGCCCCGCGCGCAGACCTCGCTGCTGGCGGAGCCGCCGAACACCGGGATGTCTGTGCCGCCAAGGGCGGCCTCCAGGGTATCGAGCACCGCTTCTTCCCCGGCTGTGCCGGCGGGGTTGAGCAGAATACAGCAGGTGTTGGCGGCCGACGACGGCGGGAGCGCGTCCAGCGCGTTCCGGACGGCGGCTCCATAGATCATGCCGGGCGCCCGGGTGATCTCCCGGATCAGTCCGGCCGATGCGAGGAACCCCCCTGTCAGCGCGGCCGCGTTCAGCCCGCGGCGGCACATCCCCTCCGGTGAAAACGAAGCGTAGGTGGAGACGCCGACCACGGCCGTCAGCGGATAGCGGCGGTGCAGCTCCTCAGAAAATGCCGGAAAACGCGCGCCGTCTGAAAAGAAAAGAATCAGTTCCGGCCTGTCCGGAAACGCCCGGCAGGCCTCGTCCACAGCCCCGGACACCGATTCGGCGGCGCTGCTGCCCAGCGTATGCTCCATTTCAGACGCCCTCCCTATTTTGCGCTTTTGCCGTTTTTCAGTACGTCGGCCAACATGCGGAAGAGTTTTTCCGGATCGAGCGGTTTCGTGAGGTATCCGTTCATGCTCGCCTCATGCGCGCGGCGGACGTCCTCTTCAAACGCGTCCGCCGTCATGGCGAGGATCGGAACGCGCTTTGCGTCCGGGCGCGGGAGCTCGCGTATTTTTTTTGCTGCGCCGTAGCCGTCCAGAACGGGCATGCGGATATCCATCAGCACGGCGTCATAGCAGTCAATCGCGGAATCGGTGAATCTCTGCACGCCTGCGGCTCCGTTTTCGGCGCAGTCGATTTCCACGCCTTTTTCTTTGAGAAGAATCGTGACGATCTCCGCATTGAGGTCGTTGTCCTCACACAGCAGCACCCTCCGTCCAGCGAGGGAAACGGCGGACACTGCCTCGCTGCGGACGCGAGCCCTTTCGTTTTCCACTGTGGTGATCGGCAGCTCCACGGTAAACCGCGTGCCGCGGCTCAGCTTGCTTTGGACCTGAACCGTACCGCCCATCAGGTCGACGATACGCTTGACAATCGAAAGTCCGAGGCCCGTGCCGGTCACGTTTTTTGCCTCCGGACGGTGTTCCTGTGCGAACGGCTCAAACACCTGCGGCAGAAACTCCGGGCTGATGCCGATGCCGTCGTCCTCCACGACGATGCGCCGGGTGCAGCCATTCCGCGCGGGTTCCATCCGCTCTACCGCAGCCCGCACCACGCCGCCCTCCGGCGTGTATTTGATGGCGTTGGAGATGAGGTTCAGCAAAATCTTCTGCAGCTTCAGCCGGTCGACCCAGAGCGTCTCGTCCAGATCGTCCGGCGTGTGCGTCACAAGCGAGATCTTCTTCAGCTCGGCGGCGGGACGAAGGGACGTGATCACCGATTCCCAGATTTCCCGGCCATAGACGGCCTCCGGCTCCAGAACGAACTTGCCGCTTTCGATCCGGCTCATCTCCAGCGTGTCGTTCACGAGGTCCAGCAGCAGGCCGCCGGAGGATTTGACTTTTCTGAGATACTCCTGCTTGATCTCCGTCCGCTCCTCCCGCAGGGCCAGATCGGTGAAGCCGAGCACAGCGTTGAGCGGCGTGCGCATATCGTGGCTCATGCTGGAGAGAAACGCGGATTTCGCCTCGTTGGCGCGGTCGGCCTCCAGTTTGGCCGCCTGCATCTGAAAAAGCTGCGCCTGATCCCGCTCATAGGAGGCCGTGATATCCGTGCGCACCGCGAGAATGATGCCGTCCTCCCGGTCGAGCCAGCTGTAATCGATTTGTTTGCAGTAGACCCTTCCGTTTTCCGTGCGGCGATAGTTGGAGGTCCATCGGCCGGAGGACTCCAGCCCCGCGGTGATATTGGCCAGCGAGACGGCGGCATCGAATTGCCGGCGCTCCTCGTCCGCGATGAAATTCTCGCTCACGTAACGGCAGCACTCGGAATACGGCGTTTTGACGTGCGCCTCGGGAAACCGGACCGGCTCGGATTTCTGCAGAAATTCGAACAGATTCAGCCGCGCATAGATCAGGCCGACATAGTCGAATTCCGTCGCGGCGATGCGCGTCATGATCTCCTCGTTTCGCACCTTGTCGGTAATATCGTAGGTATAGGAAAAACACTCCACGTCCCCTGTGAGCGGCGAGGCATAGGTGCGCATCTCCACGCTCATCCAGAGCGGGAGATCGTCTTTGCGCAGGCGGCGGTACTGCGCGCGGCTGAGGAAGTGCCCCTCCTGATACCGCCTCAGCAGCCGCTGCCGATCCACGGCGTCGATGAGCGCAGCACGGTCCTCCTCCGGGCAGGGCATCTGAAACAGCGCCGCGGCCGCCTCGTCGTAGGTCACGTTCGAACGGGTGCCGAAATAGTTCCCGCCCGGCGTTTTATCGGCCTGCATGGTATATTCCAGCACCCTGTTCTGCGTGAGATTGTAGCGGCCCTTGGAGATCAGGTTGAAATCCCGGTTTTCCTGCAGAAAGCTCCGCTCGCGGGCATAGCGCTCCTCCCCGTTTTTCTCCGCCGTGATGTTGACGCCCACGGCATAGGCGCGCATCGGGCATCCCTCTTCGTCGAAATCGACCGTGTAGCTCACCCGCTCGCAGCGCGGTTCCTGGCCGGGCCTTCTCTTGTACCAGATCTCGCAGGAGGCGTTTTGACCCGCCTCAACTTTCCGGTACATCTCCAGCAGCGCGGGCATGCTCCGCTCGTCCACGATCTCGGCAAGCGACCCAGGCACGCCGTAGATCACACGCTCCAGACCATAGCGGAGACATTCCTCGTCCGTCGTCTCGTTGTCGGCCATATGGATCGTGCGATTTGGAATGTCGTATTCCCAGACGATCAGCTTGGCAGAAGTGACGGCCTCCCGCAGCGTCTTTTCCGTCTCCTTCAGCGCGCTGATATCCGTATAGGTCAGGAACGCGGTCTTCGTGTTATCCGACTGACCGACGATCCTGCCCTCCACATGCATCCACGAAAACGACTTTGTCTTTCCGCGCCGGAGACGGCAGATCAAATCGAGCCGCCCCTCCCCGCGCAGGAATTCCGAGAGGCTCTTTTCGCACTCCCCGCGATCCGCCGCATGGATGTAGGCGAGTATCTGCTCCGGCTTTTCAACCTCGTATTTCCCGCCCGGGATGCCGATATGGCGAGCGAGGTGACGGTTAATCGTGACGGAGGCCAGCCGGCCTCCCTCGATCGCGTAGACGCTGACGCCGGCGGGAATGTTGTCGAGAATACTGACCAGCCAGGCATTTTCGCGATCCGCCTTGTTGAGCTTTTCCCGCGTCTCCACAACGGCGGTCACGTCCGTGAATACACCGTACACGCAGGCAGGAGCGCCGGTTTTCGGGTCGGAATCCATAAAGGTGCCGGCGCACTGCGCCCAGAAAAAGCCCTCCCGCGACGGCATGCGGACAAGGGCCTGAAAGCGCGGCATCCCGCTTTCAATCGCAGCCTTCTCCGCGTCGAGCAGCGGCTGGATCATTTCCTCCCGGCCGCGGAAATAGGCGCGGATGTCGTAGCCGAACCGCGCCTCGTATTCGTCCTTCGTGTAGCCGATCGCCCGGCAGGCGGCTTCGTTGCACCACTCCACGGGAAAGCCGTCGTCCATCCGCACCTTGACAATGCACACGCCGGTGGACTCCATCAGCATGTCGTACTCGGCAAACTGCTGACGGAGTTGGGCGTTCAGCCGCTCAAACCTGTGCAGGGCCTCCGGATCATCAGGCCGCGCGGATTGATTGATAACCGGATCGTCCATGTCCGATTCCTCCTGTTGGCAGACGGAATTTTCTTCAGCAAAAGGTCCTGGTCAAGCGGCATCATTCGTTTTGGGAATTTCTTACGCCGAGAAACTCCCAGACCTGATCAAAGGAAATATCGGGATTCCGTCCGGCAGCGGCGAAAAGCTGCGTCAGCAGATAGGCCGCGGATTCCGGGTCGACCGACCGGGACAGGTGGCCGCAGTCCATCTCCGTGCGCAGAAGCTCCGCTACCGCGTCGTACATCCGCCGCATATTCCAGGCGCGGCATTCCGCACCCGCTTTTGAAACGCGGCCGCCGGAGGTGAGATGGTATTCCCGCTCAAAACGCACAAAGGACCGGTATACAGGCACAAGCTTCTCGCGGAACGGTTTTGTCCCGGCCGTCTCGCGCCTGACTGCATCGATGATTTTATCCCAGTCGCGGCCCATGATCTGCAGGACGAGATCTCCCTTTCCGTCAAAGTAACTATATACGGAACCGGTGGACATTCCGCACGCAGTCGCCAGCCGTTTGATATTGAGCCGCTCATAGCCCTGCTCGATCAGCACGCGCCGGCCCTGCTCGAAGAGCTTTTCCCGCGCGTTTTCGATCTGCTGCCGCATTGTACGCCTCCACAGCTTGTTGAACCGGGTTCAAATTGATGAAAAAAAATATTCCCGCGGTGAGAAAAACGCAGTGAAATACTTTATTTTATTTTAACAAAATATTGGAAGAAATACAAGAAATTTACTCGGCTTTATGCCTGAATCGAGGATATTTTTTTGTTGAAACGCCGAAGCGGCACCCGCACGGCAGAAAAGCGGAAAAGAATTGGGGCGTCTCTCTTTCGCGGACCGCCATCGGGAAATAATCCGGTTCAGAAAGTAATTTTCCGCATGCGGTGCGTCGATATCGAAAAAAAGTGATCGGGACAAGCCGGGTCTGCTGATTGGAGCGGGCGGCGTCCGCCCGGACCGGGCCCGACGCGGCCGTCCTTGCGGCGGGCAGCCGTATATCCGGGACGGCCCCGGAACGCGTCCGGAAAAATACCGCGGATCTCAGGCCTCCGGGGTGAAGGGCCGCTCACAATTCCGGAAGCGGACTCAGCGGGGATTTTTGCCCTCCGCTGATTTTTTGCGGGAATCGGCCGCGCCGGAGACCTCGCCGTAAATCCGCATCAGCCGCATGCCCATCCGGGGAATGCTGCGCTGCTCGGCAACGCTGCGCCCGGACTGCGTGAGGTCGTCCGCGCAGCCGGACAAGATCGCCTCGGCGTGCCGCCGGAAAGAGCGGAAATCACGCCCCTTGTAGACGTTCTCCCCGTCCCGGAGCCACCCGTCATAGACCGGAATGTCCCGCACCAGGACGGGGATCGAGCAGGCCAGCGCCTCCAGCACGACGATGCCCTCGGTCTCCTCCTGACTCAGAAAGCAAAAAAGATCGCAGCCGCAGTACGCGTCCCGCAGTTCCTCCCGCCCCACATAGCCGGGGAAGGACAAATTGGCGGGCGCATTGGCAATGCCGTCCCGCACCTCCCGGGGGATCAGATTCAGATTCGTATAGCCGAACCAGAAAAAGCGGATCTGCGGCATGGAGCGGGCCAATTTGATATATTCCAGAATTCCCTTGCGCTCGATATAGTGCCCCACGGATACGACCGCCCGGTCGCCCGGCCGGAGCCCGTATTTCATGCGGAAGGCCTCCCGGTGCTCCGCGCCGAACCGGAAAAAATCCGTATCGATTCCGTTGGAGAGCGCGTAGACCGGTCTCCGGATGCCGTAACTCAAAAGCAGCGCTTTTGAATACTCCGTCGGCGTGACGACCGCATCGCCGGCGGAATAGCACAGCTTGATCCATCGCCTGAACAGCGGCGCAAGCGCGTTGGACAGCCGAAAGGAATTCCGGAAGTCCTCCATGGTGGAATGTCCGTAATAGATCACCTTTTGGCCGCGCAGTTTTGCCAGAAGCGCGGCGGCAAGCGAATCCGGGAACACCGTATTGATGTGTACAAACGCGGCGTCCCGGCTGCTTTTATAAGTGACCTCCGCGCCGACGCTTTGCAGCATGGCCGCCTGATGGTGCAGCGCCTGCCCGACGCCGCTTTTCTCCACCAGCTTCAAAGAGCCCGAATACAATCTGACCTTCACGGCATCAGCCCCCCAGCAGGAGCGGGATCCTGGTGAAAACAGCCATGAGTCCCATACTGTAAAGAGCGATGGCGAACGGCTTTCCCAAAAGGATGATCGCCGCAAATCTGGGGAGCGTCATCTCCGTCGTGCCCGCCAGGTAGCACAGAAAATCGTCCGGCGCCACCGGCAGGAAAATTGCCAGCGCAAACAGCTTGGCAAAGCGGTCCTTTTCCGACGTCCACTTTTCGTATTTTCCGATCAGCTTTTCGCTGAAAAAGCAGCGCAGGATCGGTTTCCCGCAGTATTTTGCCACCAGAAAGGCCAGCACCGACCCCGCGCAGATGCCGATATAGTTGTAGAAGAAGCCCTTCCATGCGCCAAACAGAAGGACCCCCGCCAAACACCCCAGCCCTCCGGGCAGAACCGGCACAACGACCTGCACCGCCTGAAATGTAATGAATACGGCAGCGCCGGCGAGTCCAAAGCCGGCGATGCAGCTTTGCAGCTTGTCCTGCGAGGAAAAGACGCCAAGTTTCCATCCGTACGCGCAGAGCGCGGCGGAGAGAATGAACCCCGCGACGGAAAAGACTCTGATTGCGGATTGGATGTTTTTCTGTTTCATGGCCGCTCCTTCCTGAATCCCGGCGAATTTTACGGTTTTCGGGTCCTCCGGGCCTGCAGCCCGGTCATTGCGCGGTTTCCGCCGAGAAAGGCGATGCTGCCGATCAGGATTCCGAGAATGATTCCGCCCAATATATCACTGGGAAAATGCACGTACAGGTACAGCCGCGAAAACGCGATGAGCGCGGCCAGCGGAATGGCAGCCCATCCGAACCTGCGGTCCGTCATGGTCAGGATCGTTGCGCCGATCGCCGAGGAGAGCGTGTGCCCGGAGGGAAAAGAATAATCCGTCGGATTGGCGATCAGGAGCTGCACGCCGGGATCCAGCCAGCAGGGACGCGGACGGGCGATCCAGTTCTTCAGGAGGACGTTTCCCGTCAGGACGCCCAGCGCCAGACCGGCAAGCAGGATCAATCCGTATTTGCGGTATTTTTTCATGCAGATCAGCACCAGTGAGAGCAGGATCCAGATGGCGCCGCTGTTGCCCAGAAGCGAGATTTTCGGCATGAGAAAATCCAGAAAGCCGCAGGAAAAGGTGCCGTGTATCCAATGCAGGATAGACCAGTCAAGGCTCATCATTCGATTTTTCCTCCTTCTTTGCGCGCGACTTTCTTCCGCAGGAGCTCCAGGCCGAACAGGACCGCGGCCCCGATGACGAATCCCGGAAGGTCAAACGTAGAGGCGCTCAGCGCCGGAACGGGTCTGGAGAGCGTCGTCGGGCCCATCGCGATGGCGTAAAGGGAACCCAGCATCAATCCGAGGATCAGGTAGACCATCTCGCTGCGGCGTCTTTTCAGCGCGCTGCGGATCGCATGAATGGAAGCCGCCACCCCCGCGATTACGCCGAAGCCGAGAGCCATCAATCCCGGAAGCACCGCAAAATGAAATCCCATGAACAGCTTCAACGCCTGGATGGCAGGCAGATAGACGCCCGCGATCAAAAGCACGGTGGAGCCTGAGATTCCGGGCAGCACCATGGCGGCGATCGCCACCATGCCGGAGAGAAAAAGATAGACAAAATGCAGGGGCTGCAGCTGCAGAAAATTGAGCGAGCCCAGCGCGCCGGAGCCGGAGCGCAGCAGAGAAAGCGCCGTTACCAGCGCCGCGCCGAGGACGGCGAAAGGCAGGTTTCTCCATTTTCCGCGCAGAGAGGCCTGCTCGGCGGCGGCGACGAACGGGATGGAGGCGGCAGTCAGTCCGAGAAACACAGAGCTCATAAAATAGATATTCCTGACAAACATGCCCGACAGCAGCAGAACGCAGGCCCCCATGCCCACGCACCAGCCTGCGCCGAGCTTCATCAGATAGGTTCCCGCACGCCTGCGTTCTCCCGCCTCCCTGCCGAAAAGGCCGTGCAGCGCGTCAATGAAGCGGTCGTAAAAGCCGAGGATAAACGCGATGGTGCCCCCGGACACGCCGGGGACGCTGTCCGCAATGGCCATACACAGGCCGTCAAAGGCTGTTGTTATCATGGAGGTCTCCCCTTCCCGCTGGCTTTTTTTCAAGCATAGAGCGGGGCAATTAAACACAAATAAAAATGAAATAAACTGGAGATAAACTGTGCGATTTTATCGGCAGTTTATCTCTTGTCCGCACATATGTGGTATGATAGGCCCATCAAAGTCTGGAGGAAGCGCCTATGACCATCAAAAAACGGCTTGCCATCTCCAATGTGCTGATGATCCTGGTTCCGGTCGCCATTACGCTTTTGATCGCCGCGGGCTGCGTGGGCGTCATCTGGTTCCAGATCGCGCACGGAACGGGCCTCGGCTTCGAGGACAGCGAGTCCTTTTATCAGGCCTGTACGGGAATTTCGGATCTTGCTGCCGAGGCGCTCAAAGCCCCGAAGCGTGAAGAACAGGTAGAAACCCTGAAAACGCTCAGCAGCTTTCTCGACCGCGGCGCGATGTCCCTGGTGGTGACGGCGGACGGCGAGGAGATCTACCGGTACGGGGAGACGCAAAACGCGCAGCTCGAGGCCGCAGCGCTGGCGCTGGGCGGCGAGGGAACGGTCTCCTCGGGCAGCGACAGCCTGCACGTCCGGCCGCAGACGGTTCACGGCAGGCACTATGAAATTTTTCTGTACGGAACGCAGCAGGAGCTGTCCTATTCAAATCTGAAAACGGCTGTCATCCTCGCAGGCAGCGTTTTGATCCTGGCCATTCTGCTCTCCGTGTTCTTCACCGATCGCTTCCTGACGCGGTTTGTCGTGCGTCATGTGGAGCAGCCGCTGGAGCTTCTGGCGAACGGCGTGCGGCAGATCAGCGGGGGGAATCTGGACTATCGGCTGGAGTACGACGAGAGGGACGAGTTTCTCCCCGTATGTCAGGATTTCAACGACATGGCGCTCCGTCTCCGGGAGTCCGTGGAGCGCTCCCGGCGGGAGGAGGAGAGCCGCAGGGAAATGATGGCGGGAATCTCCCACGATCTGCGTTCTCCGCTCACCTCCATCCAGGCCTATGTAGAGGGCCTGCTGGACGGCGTCGCCTCCACGCCGGAGATGCAGAGAAAATACCTGACCACCATCAAGACCCGGGCGGAGGAGCTGGAGCGCATGGTGGAGCGAATCCTGACCTACTCCCGCATGGAGCTGGAGGAGACGCCGCGGGATGCCGGGCCGCTGCCGCTGGACGAATCCCTGCGGGCGGAGATTAACGAGGTCGCGGCAGATTACGCCGGGCGCGGGCTGGACATTACCGCGGAGCTGGAGCCTTTCACGGCCACGGCGGATGCGGCGGAACTGCGGCAGATCCTCCTCAACGTTGCGGACAACAGCCTCAAATACAAGCGCAGGGAGCGTGCCGCCCTGCGCGTCCGGCTCAGAGACCAGGGCGAAAGCTGCCTGCTCTCCTTTACGGACGACGGTCCCGGCGTGCCGGAGGAGGCCCTGGCAAAGCTCTTTGACGAGTTCTACCGGGCGGACTCGTCCCGCAGCGACCGCACGAAGGGCAGCGGCCTGGGCCTGGCCATTGTGGCGAAGGCAGCAGAGCGAATGGGCGGCTCCGTCAGGGCGGAAAACGCAGCCGGCGGCGGCCTGGCCATCCTTTTGACCATACCGAAAGGAGGCGGCGGAAATGGCGAAAATCCTGATTGTTGAGGACGATCCGGATATCGCCGGTATCGAGCGGGATTATCTGGAGCTGGAAAAATTCTCGGTGGAGATTGCCGCAGACGGCGTGACCGGCGTACAAAAAGGGCTGAACGGCGGCTACGACCTCATCCTGCTGG
>Ga0268263_1001829_pt1 | contig 16212 bp, 13 predicted proteins | sample Biomet5_FD_190358 | JGI IMG/M metagenome (GOLD analysis project Ga0268263, IMG submission 190358) | Microbial communities from bioreactor (seeded with sewage sludge) at LBNL, California, USA - Biofuel metagenome 5 (SPAdes) (version 4) | ecosystem: Engineered > Bioreactor > Anaerobic >... | reverse complement strand
GGCGAGTTCCGGGCTGGCGGCGACGTTGCCCTGAGAGAGCACGATCGACTGCGGGATGATCAGGTAGTTCGCGGACATCGAGCGATCGAGGTACCCGATGAAGCCGACGGTGATCGAGTTCACGACCGTCACCATCGCCACGATCGCCGCCAAGCCCAGCATCACGACGGTCACGGTGACGCCGCTGCGTCCCGGATTGCGCTGCAGGTTGCCGGCAGCGATCGGCCCCTCGCGGGGGTAGCGCAGGGCAAGCAGCGGAGCGAGCCAGCGCGCTGCGGGCACCACCAAGGCCGAGGCCAGCAGGGCGATCCCGACCAGGAACAGCACTGAGCCGAACCCGACAAAGCCGGTGGCGCCGCTGAACAGTCCGAAGGTCGCCACCAGCAGCGCACCCAGCCCGATCCAGGTGCTCACCCCGATCCGATGCCCGCTCACTTCCGCCACCGGCGGCCGCATCGCCTCGAGCGGGGACACCCGGGCTGCAGCCCGGGCCGGGACCAGGGCGGCCGCGACGGTCACGCCGAGGCCGAGCAGAACCGCGGTGGCCCACGTCTGCGGCGTGAACAGCGGTCCGGCGATCTGCAGGTGCATCAGTGAGTTGGCGATCGGCTCGATCGCCGCCAGGAAGCCGGCCGCCATCGCCCATCCCAGCAGCAAGCCGATGCCGGTGCCGACGATGCCTTGCAGGACCGACTCAGCCAGGAACAGCCCCAGGATCGTCCGGCGTCGGGCTCCGATGGCCCGCAGCATGCCGATATCGCGTCGCCTTTGGGCAACCACGGTGCGGAAGCTGTTCAGGATGATGAAACCGGCTGTGGCCAGGGCGAACAGGGAGAACATCAAGAAGGTCAGATTGGCCACCTGGAGCGAGGCGAGCAGGCTGGTGTTCGCCGAGAGCCCACCGACGGTGAAGTCGGCGCCGAGCTCGTCCTTGACGGTGCTCTCCAGCGCGACCCGGTCGGTGCCGTCGACGGCGCGGGCCTGGACCGAGGTGATCCGTCCGGCCAGCGAGAACAGCTGCTGGGCCTCAGCCAGCGGGATGAACGCCTGATCCTCGCCGGGGATCCCACTGCCGGCCAAGAGACCGACAAGTCGCAGTCTCGTGCTTCCGGTCGCCGATGGCACCGCCAGTGTGTCGCCGACGGTCAGATTGAGGCGTCCGGCCAGGTCGGCAGTGACCAGCATCGCCGCCCGATCCCCGGGCGCCAGCCCACGTCCGGCATCGACGGTGAGGTCACGCACCTCGGGAGCGAGGCTCGGGTCCACCCCGATCAGGGTCAGCTGATCGACACTGCCGGTGCTGCTGGTGTCGGGCAGGATCACGATTCGCTGCAACTCGGGGCTGACCGCCGCAACCCCAAAGGTGCGCGCCACCCGGTCGGCGACGTCGGCAGCGAACGGCTGGCCGGACGCGTCCGACACCGACAGATCGACGGCTCCGGCACTGGACAGCAGGTTGCGGGTGAACGCGTCCTGCATTGCCGGGGTGATCCCGTTCAGCCCGAAGGTGAGCATCACCCCCAGCGATACCGCCAGAGTGGTCAGCAGCGAACGAGCGCCGCGACCGAACAGGTAGCGCCAGGCCAGAGTCAGGGTGAGCCTCACAGCAGCCCGGCTCTCTCCAGCGCCAGTCGTGGTGCCTGCAATGAGCCGTCCAGCGGCAGGTCGTCCAGGATCCGCCCGTCGCGCATCAGCACCAGCCGAGTGGCATGGCTGGCGATCACCGGGTCGTGGGTCACCATCAGCACCGTCCGGTTCCACTCCAGGCTGATCTGGCGCAGCAGCCCAGCGATCTCGGCCGCCGACTTGGAGTCGAGGTTTCCGGTGGGCTCGTCGGCGAGCAGCAGAGCCGGATCAGTGGCCAGCGCCCGGGCCACCGCGACCCGCTGCTGCTGGCCGCCGGAGAGCTGGTCGGGGCGGGCATTCGCCCGTCCGCCCAGGCCGACCTTCTCCAGCCAGCCGCGGGCCAGTTCGTCGGCATCGTTGCGTCCGTCCAGGCGCAGCGGCAGCGCGGCGTTCTCCAGCGCGGTGAGCACCGGAATCAGGTTGAAGAACTGGAAGACGAAGCCGATCTCACGGCGGCGCAGTTCGGTGAGCCGATCGTCGTCGAGGCTGCCCAGCTCGGTCCCGGCGAGCCGGACGGTGCCCGCATCGGCCGCATCCAGGCCGCCGATCAGGTTGAGCAGAGTCGACTTGCCGCAGCCGCTGGGCCCCATGACGGCGACGAACTCCCCCTCGCGCAGACTCAGATCCACTCCGTCGAGCGCCGTCACCGCGGTGGCGCCGCTGCCGTAGACCCGCCTCAGCCCGCTCAGCTCAAGGACGGGGACCTCAGGTTGCTGGCTCACGGGACGACCTTCACCGACTGGCCATCGGCCAGGCTGCTCGCCCCAGTGACGACCACCTGCGCACCGGCAGCCAGGCCATCGGTGATCTGGATCGCCGTGTCGGTCTCGGCACCGATCCGGACCACCGTTCGGTGCACCTTGCCGTCGGAAACCACGAACACGTAACGCTGTTCGCCGTTGCTGACGACGGCGGCCGCAGGGACGGTCAGGGCGTCGGCCAGATCCTTGACGGTGATCGCCACCGAGCCACCCATGCCGGCCAGTGGCTGCACGGAGCCGGAGGGAAGGCTGATCTTGGTGGTGAAGGCGACTCCGCCGGTGGCCGTGGCGGAGGCACTTTGGCTGCGGCTGAGCACTGTGCCGGCCAGGTTCTGCCCGGCGAAGGCGTCGAGGCTGACCACCGCAGCTTGCCCGCGGGCGACCGAAGAGATGTCGGCCTGGTCGACGCTGGCCTCGAACACCAGCGCACCTGGCGCAGCCACGGTCACTACCGCGACTCCCGGGGTCACCCCGGCCCCGGCCTCAACGGTGCTCGGCACGGTGACCGTCCCCGCCACGGGTGCGGTCAACTCGGCCCCGTCGAGGTTCGCTTGCGCCTGAGCCAAGGCAAGCTTGGCCGCCGCAACTGAAAGCGATCCGGCGTCCGTGGCCAGGCCGCTCTTGCCGGCGCGGGACAGGCGATCACGATTGGCTTTGGCCAGTGAGAGAGTCGCCGAGGCCTGATCGCGCGCGCTACTCAGCGTGCGCAGGGTGGGACGCATGGTGTCCTGGTCGGTGGGTGTGGCGGCGTTGTAGTCGGCCAGATAGTCGGCGTAGTTCTTCTTCGCTGTGCTCAGCGCCGAGTTCGCCGCGCTGATCGCCCGGTTCGCGGCTGCCTTCTCACTCCCGGTCGGGGCCGCATTGCTGGTCGCCTCGGCCTGAGCCCGCGCCGTCGCCAATGCGGCCTTCGCCTGGGCCACCACCATCTTCAGCGGCGCGGTGCCCAGCCGGACGAGCACCTGCCCGGCCTTCACCTGATCGCCGTCGGCCACCTCAACCGTGGCGATCATCGCTGCCGCCGGCGGATACACCCCGCGGCGTCCGGCTTCGGTGACAGTGCCCGGGGCGTCCACGGTGACCGCAAGCTTCGACAAGGCCGCGGTGGCGACCTTCACCTCCGTCGTGCTGTTCAGGCTCGCGTAGGCGACGCCTCCGCCGGCGGCGACTACCACTGCCGCAATCACCGCGATCGTGACCACTCGCTTGCGGTTCACTTCATGACCTCCAGAAGCTCGGCGTAGATGGGTTCGAACAGGGTTTCCGCATCGGGCGGCATCGGCACCGAGAAGCTCCCGGATGGCACTCCGAGCAGCCTTTCCTGCGCGGCCCACAAGGCGGCGGTATCGCGCTCAAGCACCTTCACGAAGCCGGCCACGTCGGGCTCGGCGATCGCGCGATCCAGGATCCGCTGCGAGGTGTCGAACCACAGCGAGATCAGGACATCGGTGGCGAATTCGACAGACCCGACGTGGAAGCTGCCCTCATCAACGCCGTCAGCTACTACCGGGGCGACGATGCTGCGAACGGCCCGCTCCCAGCGCTCGAAGAGCCGATGACGCAAGGCATAGTTCTCAGCGCGATACAGGCTGGCACTGGACAGGTAATTCGGTAGTTGCATCGCCTTGTACTGGCTGGAGGCCTCGAGAATGGCGTTGAGCTTGGCGATGGCGTTGCCAGCGGCTGCGGCCCGATGCTCCTCCAGGTTGGCGAACAGCCCGTCCATGAGCCGATCGAGCAGCTGACCGAGCATGTCCTCTTTGGAGGAGAAGTAGTGGTAGAAGGTGCCCTTGGCGACCTGGGCAGCCTGAGTGACCGCCTCGACCGACATCGCCTCATAGCCGACGTCCACGATCAGCCGTTGAGCGATGTCGAGCAGCTCATCGCGCCGCACCTCCGGGTCTTTCACGACTCGAGCCATGCCTCACCTCTCACTGACCGACCGTCGGTCAGTCTACGCTTCGAACCTCCGTGCGCAAGTCGAACAGGCCCTTCGGTTTGGATTACTCGGGCCGCCGGATGCTAGTCTGATCGGGCTCTTGGAGCGCTTGGGGCTATGGCGCAGTTGGTAGCGCGTCTCGTTCGCAATGAGAAGGTCAGGGGTTCGAATCCCCTTAGCTCCACCCAAGGTAGCCGGACGAACCCAACCCCATGGTCAATGGGGTTGGGTTCGGCCGTTCCGCTCTGGTCCACTTGGCCTCCGCGTCGTGCGGGGGCTCTTGTGATTCCGCCGGTGAGCACCCAGTCGAGGTAGCGGTTGAGCCGATCGACGGCACGGCCACAGCGGCAACACCTGCGGCCATCACTATTGACAAATCCCTGGGACGATGGCTCCATCGCGCGTCCCCTCCTCGGCTCCACGTCAAACCACACAACCTCGTGATGCGCTGCCGCATCTGTATAACAATCTTCATAATGCCTAGCCACGTTATAGCTGGGGCATCTCGCGGTGCTTGATTGAGCGTCTCCCCCCGGCGATACAGCTGAAGCCAACCGGCCCGGCGCGGCACCTGACAGCGTCCGCCTGCACCACTAGCGTGGACGCAGACTACCGCTCAGAACCTAAAGCACCCTGCCGAGTTGGAGGAGATCCCCAGACAATATGAAGACGAACTCATTCAGTAACCAAACAACGATGATGCGGAGGGTGGTGGCTTGACAGTGTCCCTAAAACTCAAGCGAACACATAACGACTCCAAGGTTCGGCCCGCGGAACTCGTCAAGATGACATCCGTGGGGCAGCATTTCAAAGTGATCGGTGTCGAGCACTACGCCCGCGCGATACCAGAGAAATGGAGCTGGTGATGAGAGTTACTGAAGCCCGAGTCGACGGATTCCGCTTGCTCGATGGGGTTACCATGACCTTCGAGAACTCAACGACGATCATCGTCGGACGCAACAACAGCGGGAAGACCTCGTTCATCGAGGTCTTCTTCAAGTTTCTCGGCACGGACAAGGCATCGTTCAACCTTGATGACTTCACGCTTGCGCGGATCAAGGAACTGTATGAAGCAGGCCCCCTCTGGCGACAGGCTTGCGAGAAGCGAATCGAGGGCGATACTGCCGCGGCCGACGATCTGGAGCTGGAGGCGATTGCCAAGCTTCCGAGCATCAAACTCGATGTGGAGCTTGTGTATGAGGAGTCCGACTCCCTCGCACCGATTGCGGATCTCGTTCTCGATCTCGACCCTGAACGCCATGACGCGCTACTCAGATGCCAGTACTTGATCGGTCGCCCGCGCGAGTTCTTCAAGGCATTCGAAGATTCCTCTGGTGACGACATCGTGAAGTTCGCGCGAAAGCGCATGCATTTCTTCAGTCGGCAGTTCTCCGCCGTCGACAAGGGAGACCAATCGAACATCCGCGAGCTTGAGGTTGGCCAGGTCAAGAACGCGATCCTCTGCGACTTCATCTACGCTCAGAACCTCTTCGATGACACTTCGCTCGATACCGGACACGGGCTTTCAAAGGGGTTCGAGAACTACTATCGCGCGATTGCGAACACTGAGACCACAGTGGCGAGCCTGGAAACGGCGTTAGCCGAGGTCGCCTTAAAGCTAGATGGGGAGTACTCATCCCTCTTTTCCGCCGTGCTGGGGGACCTCAAAGTCTTTGGTGCCGGGCACATGCCGAGCCTCCAAGAGGTGAGAGTTGTTTCCGAACTCCGCGCGGTCGATCTCCTTAAGGGCAGCACCAAGGTGATGTACGCGCATGAATCTGGCCGCGACCTACCTGAAGCGCACAATGGCCTCGGCTTCAGCAAGCTTATCTTCATCGTGCTTCAATTTGTTGCCTTCTTCGAGGCGTACAAGAGGCGACAGCCCCGCCCTGGCATTGAGCTTCTGTTCCTTGAGGAACCCGAAGCGCACCTACACCCGCAAATGCAAGCGGTCTTCATCAAGAACGTCAGCGACTACTTGAAGTCCAAGACCGAGTGGAACGTGCAGTTGATATTGACGACCCACTCGTCTCATGTTGTTGCGGAGAGTGGGTTCACCTCTCTTCGATACTTCGACGCGAGCACAGGCTCGCTTGAGATCAAGGACTTGAACACATTCAAAACCCGGCTGAAAACGAGCGAGCAGGATGCCGACAAGGAGGCATTGAAGTTCCTCCAGCAGTACATGGCACTACACCGATGCGAGATGTTCTTCGCCGACAAGATCATCCTCGTGGAAGGAACTGTGGAGCGCCTTGTGCTGCCTGAGATGATTAAGCGAGGCGCATCCAGTCTCCAGCACGAGTACCTCTCGGTCATCGAAGTTGGCGGAGCCTACGCCGTCAAGTTCCGCACATTGCTTGAGTTTCTCGGCGTCCAGACGCTGATCATCACGGACATCGATTCCGCCGAGGCAACGGGCCGGCACGCGAAGACTGCGACTGACACGCCTGAGGCTATCACAACGAACGTGACGCTTAAGGACTGGATTCCAGGAGCGACTTCCATCGCGGAGCTTCTGTCCAAGGCTGAGGCCGACAAGCTCTCATCCAACGTGCGTGTCACCTACCAAGTGCCTGAGCAGGCCGGCGCGCGCGTCGGCCGGAGCTTTGAGGAAGCGTTCATTCTTGCTAATGCGGAAGCACTGGTTGCGGCAACGGGGATAAGTTCCAGCAGCATCTTCGAGGACGATGACGGCGCCACGCTGACTGCGGAACAGGTGCGGTCAGACTCCTACCAGATCGCCGCACGTATCGACAGTAAGTCGGACTTCGCGTTCGACATCTTGTCGTTGAGTGAATGGGCGACTCCGAACTATATTGATGAGGGCCTGAAGTGGCTAGCACCTCCGAGCAAGTAATCGAGAGCCTCGATGCTCGTCAGAGTTTCATCGTCGACGCAGGGGCGGGATCGGGCAAGACGAGGACTCTCGTTGAGTCCCTGACCTATTTGCTGGGCACGAAGGCAAGCGACTTCTTGTCGGGCAACCAACAGATCGTTTGCATTACCTACACGAACGTCGCTGCCAACGAGATACTCGCGCGGATCAACCGTGACCCGCTGGTCCGCGTCTCCACGATCCATGATTTCCTCTGGGCTGTCATGCGAGGGTTCCAAAGCGAGCTTCGGGAAGGCATCCTTGCCGCCAACTCGGCAGCAGAGGCAAAGAAACAGATTGAAGACCTCGACCTTACTGGCGTGATGATCGAGTATTGGCAGTACCCGCGCAAGTGGGCTGAGGGCAAGCTCCACCACGACGACATCATTTCGCTCTCGGCATGGATGTTCTCGACGTATCCGAAACTCGCACGGCTCGTCGCCGACCGATACCCGATCATCTTCGTGGACGAATACCAGGACACCCACGAGTCCACTATCCAGCTCCTGCTAGGCGTGCTTGCGGAGGGCAATCCCGGTCGGCTCACGGTCGGGCTGTTTGGTGACCATATGCAGAAGATCTACGACCGTGGCGTCGGTAAAGTCGAGCGCCCCTCGTTGCGAGTCATTCAGAAGCATGAAAATTACCGCTGCTCCCTTGCCGTTATCGAAGTGCTCAACCAACTCCGTCCGTCCCTCCAGCAAGTCGCTGGAGGGACGAACGTTCAGGGGAGCGCCCGCTTCGTCTACGCACCCGCGGGAACAGCCGACCCTGTCGGGCAACTGCGCTCCCGGCTTCACGGCGAGGGTTGGAACGAACGAAGCGAGAAAGTCCTCATGTTGACCCGAAAAGGCATCGCCGCAGATCTCGGCTGGCCGGACCTTCTGGCCGCCTACAGCCAGCGCGGGAGTCTGCGCGTTGACGACTTCATGCGACGGGACGATGAGTTCGGCGCTTTATTCGCCGAGATCGAGGAACTGACTTCTGCCTTCGCCAGTGGACGCTACGGAGACTTCCTCGCGCTTCGGGCAACTGGCAGCGGGCCGATTCGAGCTCATGCTGACAAGCAGAAGACGGCCGACCAGGTCGCCCAACTCAACGGGTTGCGGCAGAGTGCCACGGTTGGAGACGTCATCGACTTCGTTTGGTCAGAGGGGATCTTTCGCAAGCCGAGACGTGTCACCTTGCTAGAGGAACGAATCAAGCTCGCCGAGGACCCCGAACGAACCGCCAAGGATCAGCAGTTCCTGGACGCACTTCGAACCGTCCCGTTCTGCCAGGTCACTAGTTTTGAGCAGTATCTCAATGACGAGACGCCCTTCTCCACCAACCACGGAGTGAAGGGCGAGGAGTATGAGAACGTGCTTGTCGTGCTTGATGACACGCTCTGGACTATGTACAAGTTCGAGGCGGTGCTCGCGGGGGATGCGTCGAAGAACCAGTTCGAACGAACCCTGAATTTGTTCTACGTCTCATGCTCGCGTGCTCGGCAGGGTCTTGTCGTACTGGCGGTGTCCTCGCTGTCCACTAGCGCAATCGCGGGGGCAAAGCGGCTGTTCGGCGAAGACAACGTCGCAGAGCTCTTGTAGAAACGGGGGATTCAGATCAACCGCCTGCGTCGAGAATGATTGCTGCGGGTTCATGCGATTCTGGCGAGGTGTCTCTCGAAACCACTAGCCGCACCCTGCCACCCTGCCGCGGACGCATATGAACGCCCTGGTGCTTCAACGCATTCATCACCGTGACGCCGTCGACACCAAGCTCTCGGCCAATCGTCGCCAGCGAGGCACCCTCGCCATAGCGATGCTACGAACCGCCGCTCGGTCGATCCGGTACTTTGCGGCAATCTCCAGTGACCCAGCGCAACCCGCCAGACACCAAAGACTGTTGCTGACTTGATTCAGAAGTGGATCTTCGAGCTACCCGGTTTCGGGTCCACAATCAACGACGCGCTCTTCCAGGCGCTGGAGGAGGCCGGGACCTACCAATCGGCTGGGTCTGCTGCCAACCGCGTAGCCGAACTCAGCTCCTTGTCCTCAGCCGACTTCGACCGTCTCGACGGCACCTATTGGGCGAACAACCAAAGTCCGCAACGGGGCGCTCACGGCCCGCGCGCTACGCCCGCTCTAGGGGCGATACGGCCACACTTGTCCCCCTCCCGAACCTGCTGTCATCGAGGAACCACCCTTCTAGCTCACATACGACGACCGTCCTGGCTTTCCCTAGGGACTCGGCCAATCGCAGGCCTGGTCGGGATCACTTCCCCGTCCAGGCCTTCGTCGTTCTCACATCAACCAACTTTCGAGTCTCGGTCATGTTCATCACTCCAATGTTGCTACGATCATGCGAATGTGCAAGCGAGATGAGGACCAATGACTGAGTTGATGGAGGCCCCCGAAGTCGTCGGCTTCGGCGGGCTTGGCGCCCGACTGAACTGGCTGCGGGCCGGTGTGCTCGGCGCGAATGACGGCCTGGTGTCCGGCGCCGGCCTGTGCATCGGCGTTGCAGCCGCGGAGCCCGGCAACAGCCCGGCGATTCTCACCGCCGGGATCGCGGGCCTGCTGGCCGGCGCCTGCGCGATGGCGATGGGCGAGTACGTGTCGGTCTCCAGCCAGCGCGACACCGAGGTGGCCCTGATCGAAAAGGAACGCCGCGACCTGGCCGAGGCCCCTGAGTCGGAGTTCGACGAACTGGTCGAGCTCTACCAAGCTCAGGGGCTCTCCGAGGCCACCGCACGCCTCGTCGTCGAGGAACTGTCCTCGCATGACGCGCTGGCCGCCCATTTGCGTGCCGAGTACGGGATCCACCAGCACGAGCTGACGAACCCCTGGCATGCCGCGCTCGCTTCGGCGATCGCCTTCACCTCGGGGTTCATTCTTCCGCTGTTGGCGATGATGCTGCTGCCGGTCGACCTTCGGATCCCGATGACTCTCGGCGTCGCCGTGCTGGGACTATTCGCAACCGGCTGGTTCAGCGGGCACGTCAGTGAGTCGGCGAAGTATCAGCCGATCCTGCGCAACGTCCTGGGCGGCAGCGCGGCGATGGCCCTGACCTGGGCGATCGGGCATCTGTTCGGAGTCGTCACCGGGTGATCACGCAGCGGACTCAGCGCCCGCGCAGGCGGAGATCCGCGTGATGTTCCACCGACTGCCGGGCCAGCTCGATCAGGTGCGGGTCGTCCACGGTGTAGACCTGACGCCGCCCGTCCGCATGTGAAGTGATCAGTCCGGCCGCCCGCATCCGGCGCAGATGGTGGCTCGTCGTGGTCATCGGCTGACCGATCGCCTCGGAGAGCCCGGTCACGTCCCGCGGGCCGTCACTGAGCACCCACATCAGCTGGATCCTGATCGGAGAGCCGAGCATCGCCAGCGTCTCGGCCGCCTCGACGAAATCACTCGACGACACGGCGAGGTGGCCTGAGCGCTCCTGCTCCATGAATCGATCCTACGACATCGCACCGATCCGGACCGGACACCCGTCGAGCCGCCGCCACAGACCATGCCGGCAAAGCCCCTAGCCGCAGCAATGAGCGCCCGCGCCTCGCCCGAACGCTGCGAGTTACCAGAGAAGCCCCACAAGCAGACCCAACACGGCCAAGAGTGGCAGTAGGCCCTGCTTGACGGCGGCACCGCGGTGCTCCGGGGACGAGACCAGCAGCACCAGGGCGGCCGCGAGCATCGAGCCGACGCCGGCGAACACCAGGGTCAGTCCGACGACCCCGGCTCCGGCAGCGAATGCAACGATCCCGCCGAAGGCCAGGAGCGCAAGGAACAGGTTGTAGAAACCCTGATTGAAGGCCATGGCCTTGGTCACCTGGGCTTCCTCCGCGCTGATGCCGAAGGTGGTCCGGGCTTGCTCACCCGTCCAGGCCATCGACTCCAGATAGAAGATGAAGAGGTGCAGCAACGCCGCGAGCGCGGCGAGCACCAGACCCGCAATCAGCACCTTGTCGCCCACCGGCCTTACAGTGCCCCGCCGGCGGCCGGCGGCGCGGACGAATCCTGACCGCCATCACCGACGCTCTCGCGAGCGACGTAGTTCTCCAGGTCGAACCAGTTCTCCCCGGCCCGTTCGGCGACGTTCAGCAGTGTGGTCATCGAGGACACTTCCTCCACCTGCTCCTTGAGGAACCACAGCATGAACTGCTCGCCCAACGGATCGCCTTCGGCGCGGGCCGCCTCGAACAGCGCCGTGATGTCCGCGGTGACCTGCTTCTCCTGGGCCAATGCCAAGCCGATCGGATCAGTGGGGCCGGTGAAGTCGTTGCGCACCGGATCGATCCCCGGGATCGTGACCGGAAGGTCGCGATCCAGCATGTACTGGACCATCATCATCGCGTGGTTCCGCTCCTCCAGCGACTGCCGGTAGAAGTAGCGGGCCAACTGCGGCAGATCCTGCGATTCGAACCAGACGGCGACCGCCGCGTACTGCTGCGAGGCCGCGAACTCGTTGCGGACCTGGCTTCCGAGGAGTTCGGTGAAGGTGCTCATGAGACCAGGCTAGGTGGGCTGTCCAGTCCGAGCATCGGCACTCACTCCACCTCGGCGGCTGCCCCGAAGTCGGAAAGACACTTCCAGGAGGGCATTAGGTTAGGTTAGCCTTACCTAAATCGCTGCGAAGGGGCTGACGCCACTCATCGCGGCGCCGTGAGCCGAGAAGGGACCAGCAGATGACCGCCGTGACCACCACAACCCTGTCCGAACAGCTGCGATCAGGCTCGTCGGTCCAGCATCGCAGGGCCGAATCGTCCGGCTTCATGGCAGCCCTGGTCGAGGGACGAGTGAACGCCGCGGGCTACGCCGCCTACCTGGGTCGACTGCTGCCGGTCTACGAGCAGCTGGAGTCGGTCGGCAGCGAGCTCGCCGGGGACGAGCACGTTCGGGAGTTGTTCGACCCGGCCCTGTTCCGCGCGACGGCACTGGCAGCGGACCTCCACCACTGGGGCGGAACCGTGATCGACTCCCCCGCGGTTGTCACCTACCGAGACCGCATCGATCAGACCCTCGACGACCCGGTCCGCTACCTGGCCCACCACTACACCCGCTACCTCGGCGACCTGTCCGGCGGCCAGGTGATCGGACGGGTCCTGCAGCGCATCTTCACGCTCGGCGACGGCGACGGCACTGCCTTCTACCGCTTCGAGCACATCGAAAAGGTCAAGCCGTACAAGGACGACTACCGCACCCGGCTGGACTCCCTCCCGCTGAGCGAGGACGAGCGGATGCGAGCTGTCGAGGAGGTGCAGGTGGCGTTCACCCTGAACCAGAGCCTGTTCGACGAACTCACCGCCGAGTTGCCGCAGTATCTGACCCACACCGCCTGAACACCTCGCCCAGCAGCGATACTCGGCCGGGCGCCGCCCTCACCATGCCCAGCCCCTCACCGCCCCCGCAAGCTGTGAGTTAGCCGTCGATGTCGCCGCTCAACTCACAGCTTGCCGGTGGCGTGGGGCTCAGTCCTCGGGGAGACTGACCGCCTCCCGGGCCAGATCGAGCTCGGCGGCGCGCCGCTCGGCGGTCCAGCCCAACTCGACGGCGACGATGTCGGCGGCCGCATTCAGTACGTCCGCTCCGGGATCTCCCAACTGGCCGATCCCGGTGCGGTGCAGCAGCGCATCGGTGAGGTGCACCACAGCCTCATGCTTGGCCGCCCAGGCCACCGTGACCAGCGGCTCGCCGTCGGGGGTCCCGGGCAGCCGCAGCCGCTCGTCGCTGATCATCAGCGCACGCAGCTCGGACAGCTGTGAGCCATAGAGCTGCGCCAGCACCTCGCCGGATGACTCCGGCAATCCGTCGGCCAGCGCGGCAGCCCTCGCGGAGGCGATTTCTCGGGGGAGCTCGGCTATCTGGCAGCCGTCCAGCGGAGTCAGCGCCGTCCGCGACGAACGGACGCTCCCGCCCAGCTGACGTCCCAAAGCCGTCACGATCCGGCTGGCGAAGGCCCGAGAGCTCGTGTACTTGCCGCCCATCGCCGAGACCAGACCGTCCACCCCCTGCTTGGCGTGATCGATCAGCTCCGATGCGCGCGAGGCGGTGTAGGTATCCACTTCCGCACTCTCGGTGAGCGGTCGCAGCCCGCCATAGGCAGACACCACATCGTCGATGGTGAGCTTCACCCCGGCGGTGTTGTTGGCGGCGATCGAGGCCAGGAACTGCTCGATGGATGCCCTGGTCAGCCGCCACTCGTCCACCGGCCCGTGATAGGGAGTCTCGGTCGGGCCGACCAGACTGTGCCCGCGCCAGGGTGCGAAGCTGAAGTGGCCGTGCTTGCCGACGGTGAGCACCATCACGTCGCTGAGCTTGCGGGTCACCAGATAGATGCCCTCGGAACGGACCTTCGGCGCCGGTCCGGCGATGGCTGCCGTTGCCGGCGTCCCTGCCAGCAGATCATGCGCCCAGGCTCCGGTGGCATTGACCGTGACTTTCGCCCGGATCAGCCCGGAGTTGCCGCTGACCAGATCGGTCACTTCAGCCCCGGTGACCCGCTGCCCGGCCAGCACCAGCCGATCCACCCGGACGTAGTTGGCCACCTGTGCCCCGGCCGCCACTGCCGTCCGAAGAAATGCCAGGGTCAGCCGCTCCGGCGAGAGCATCATCGAGTCGTAGTACAAGATGCCCTTGCCGACGTAGTCCAGGCCCAGCTCGTCCAGCCCGGAGCGGCTCATCCGACGATGAGCCGGGATCCGCTTGGACGGGTCGGAGAGCCGGTTGCGGTCGAAAGAGAGCACGTCGTAGGCGGTCAGCCCGAGCACCTCGACCAGGCCAGTCTCCGGAAGCACGATCGGGATCGGCGAGACCAGGTTCGGTGCGATCCGCATCAGGTTGCGCCGCTCGGCCAGCGACTCCCGCACCAGACCAACCTCGAGCTTCTTCAGGTAGCGCAGTCCCCCATGGATCAGCTTGCCGGTTGCCGACGAGGTGGCCGCACCGAAATCGCCCTTCTCGACGAGCGCGACGCTCAACCCTCGGCTGGTCGCTTCGTGAGCCAGTGCGGCACCGGTGATACCGCCCCCGATGATGAGCAGATCGAACTCGTCCCCGCCCTGGAAATCCGCTCGGAGGATCTGAGTAACGCTCACGCCGAAATCACCTTCAATGCCCCTTGCACTCGGCGGAGCAGTCGCGTCCGCTCACTGTCGATGTTCAGCAGACCCAACCGCAGCACGCGGGCGCAGGTCATCCAGACGTCCACCTCGGCCGCAGTGAGCTCGGTGGTCGCGAAATAGCGAGCCAGGTAGAGCCGACGCATCAGGCCGCGGACGATCTGGTAGAGCAGCAGCTTCAGCGGCGGAGTGCCCGGGAAGAGCTCGACTTCACTCATCAGGAGCGCCGACATGGCAACGTCCGCTGCGGCCGGGCCGCGGCAGGCCGAGTGCCAGTCGATGATCGCCCAGCCATCGCGGTGGTGGAACACATTCTGCGGGTGGTAGTCCAGGTGCAGCACGGAATCGCCCTCTGGTAAGGACTTCAAGTGATCAGCCAATGCCGTCCGCTCGGCCGGGGAGAGCTGATCCAGCGGTGCCGCATCGAGCAACCCGAGCGCCAGTCCGCGGATGTCAGGCAGGTCTGTGGTGTGCGCGGCGTGCATCCGGATGTGGCAGTCTGCCAGGTCGCGGCAGACCTGGCCGAACTGACGCAGGTCCCGCTCGGCAACCTCGTTGAAGCTGATTCCGTCCAGCCGTTCGAAGATGATGCCGAGCTTTCCGTCCACCTCGGTCAGGCCATCACAGCGGACACTGGGCACACCGAGTTCGTGGATGAGAGTGGCCGCCTTGGCCTCCTGCTCGATGCCGGCCCGGTCCTCGGTGGCCGGGTAGAGCTTCACGGCGCGATCTTCGCCGTAGGTGTAGACGTCGGAGGTGCGGCCGCGTCCGATCTGCTCGGTGGTCATCGCTGCGCCTTCCGGGTGCTGCCATAGCCGGACGCGGTGGCTGCCGCGATCACCGATTGCAGCTGCTCGTCAGTGAGTGCTCGCGGCTCTCCGATGGTCTTGGCGCGCAGGTACAGCTCGCACAGCCACTCGGTGAGCAGGGCATTCTCCACCGCCTTGGCCAGGCTGGCCCCCAGCGCGACTGCGCCGTGGTTGGCCATCAGCGCAGCCAGTCGTCCATCCAGGGCTTGGCCGACCGCCATGGCCAGTTCCTTGCTGCCGAAGGCGTGGAACGGAGCCACCCGCAGCGGGCCGCCAAGAGCCAACTGCTGGTAGTGCAGCACCGGCACTTCATCCAGCACCACCGAAAGCGCGGTGGCCATCATCGAGTGGGTGTGCACCACCGCGCACACCTGTTCGGCCGGGGCGAACTGGTAGATGCCCAGGTGGAGTGGCGATTCGGAGGTCGGCACCAGCTCGCCGTCGACGATCCGTCCGGCGAGGTCGGTGATGGTGATCTGCTCGGGGGTGATTTCACCCAGGACGGCCCCGGTCGCGGTCAGGGCGACGACCTCGCCGTGCCGGACGCTCAGGTTCCCGCCGGTACCGATGAACAGGCCTTCGGCAGCCAGTCGGTGACAGGCTCCGACAAGGGAGTCCCGGAGCTCAGTGAAGTTCGACGACATTGTCATATGCTCAGCATGGAGCTTGGACCAAACCAAAATCAAGTTTGTTTTCAGGAGTGGGATGCCGGATTCGGCCACCGTCAAGGTGAACTGGGAGCACCTGCCGCTCAGCCGGGTGCCGGCCCAGGCGCGCTCCCGCGACAAAGTGACCCGCGCCCTGAAAGCTGCCGACGAGATCGTCGCCACCGACGGAGCAGCGGCGGTGAACCTCTCCAGCGTGGCCGAGCGGGCCGGAGTCAGCGTCGGCGCTCTCTACCAGTACCTGCCCGATCGGGACGCGATTCTGGCTGCACTCAGCTGGCGCTACCACGCCCGCCTCGAAGCACTCCTGGACGAAGTGGTGGCCGATGCGCGGCGCCATCCCCCGACCTCGAACCCTGTCGACTATGTGATCGATGCGGTCGCCGAGATCTACCGAGAGGAAGCGTCGGCTCGCTCTCTGAGCGGCGCAGCCGG
>Ga0268263_1001828_pt1 | contig 16222 bp, 13 predicted proteins | sample Biomet5_FD_190358 | JGI IMG/M metagenome (GOLD analysis project Ga0268263, IMG submission 190358) | Microbial communities from bioreactor (seeded with sewage sludge) at LBNL, California, USA - Biofuel metagenome 5 (SPAdes) (version 4) | ecosystem: Engineered > Bioreactor > Anaerobic >... | reverse complement strand
GCACGAACAGAGCCGGCCTCTTTAGCGAGCGCTTCAACATCCAATATGACCTTGTGTGAGAGTTTGTCTAGTTCGACATTCACCTTTTCAATATCCGGGTAGTTAGGAATATTGATGAACGGTTCAGAATTCGTTACCACCCACCCTTCTTTGTTCAGATAAGGCAGATAGCGCAGCGCTTCCATAGGTTCGAGCGAGATAATCAGATCGGCATGACCTTTGGGAATCAGGTCAGACGCAATAGGACTGTCGGAAAGCCGGAGGTTCGATTGTACATCGCCGCCGCGCTGACTCATCCCGTGTACTTCAGCCTGCTTCATAAACAATCCTTCTTTCAGGGCTGCTTCACCTATAACGGCTGCGATTGAGAGTATGCCTTGTCCTCCCACACCGCATAATATGATATCTGTTTTCATTTTTTGTTTGCTTTTTTCTTCCTTGTTAATGTCTGGATACACTCACGGCGCGGAATCAATACCGATACACCTTTGTATTCAATTTCTTCACGGATAATAGCCTTCATCTCTTCGTAATTCTTTTTTAGCGGGATCATCACACGGATGTGTTTTGGATCTACACCTATGCCTGTGCATATCGACTCCAGTCGTCCTGTTCCCGCCGAATCTTGTCCGCCGGTCATTGCTGTGGTTTCATTGTCGGAGATTACAATCGTGATGTTTGTATTCTCATTGACGCAATCCAGTAGTCCGGTCATTCCCGAATGGGTGAATGTTGAATCGCCGATAACCGATACGGCAGGGAATACACCTGCGTCGGAAGCACCTTTGGCCATCGTGATGGAAGCACCCATATCGATACAGGAATCTATGGCACGAAAAGGAGGCAGCGCCCCCAAAGTGTAGCAACCTATATCTCCAAATACTTTGGCCGATTTATATTCGGCCAGTGTTTCGTTCAGCGCCTCATACATGTCGCGGTGACCACAACCCTGACAGAGTGCCGGCGGACGTTGTTCAACAACTTCCGGTATGGCAAAGTAATTCTTTATCTCCTTACCGATAGCTTTTCCAACAGCATCAGGCGTCAGTTCGCCGTCGCGTTGCAGTGTGCCGTCCAGGCGACCGTGTACCTTGACCGTTCTGTTGAGGAAGCCTTTCAATTGTTCTTCAACAACCGGATAGCCTTCTTCCAGAACCAGAATCTCTTTACATTCGTCAACCAGTTTTTCTACTTTCTTCCTGGGCAACGGGTATTGTGTTATTTTGAGTACCGGGTGAGCAAAACCTTCCGGATAATTTTCTGACAGATAATTGAATGCGATACCTGTAGTGATAATACCTAATGATTTGTCGGCGCCCTCGAAATATTGATTATATATGGATTCTTCTGAAGCTTCGTTGAAATTCTCTTGTGCTGCGATAAGCGCCTTAAAACGTTTCCGGGCCAAAGCCGGAAGCAGGATGTAACGCTGGCGCCCGTCTTCAGGCGTATGCATGGGATTCTGACTTTTGCTTTCGCGCGTAACGACACCCGAACGCGAGTGAGCCATACGTGTAGTGATACGAAGAAGTATCGGATAACCAAGTTTCTCTGAGAGTTCGAACCCTTCGTACACCATGTCATAAGCCTCTTGCTGATTGGAGGGTTCTAAAACCGGAAGCATGGCAAAATGTGCAAACATACGGTTATCCTGTTCGTTCTGCGACGAGTGCATTGACGGATCGTCGGCCGAAACAATGATCATGCCACCATTGATTCCACTCATTGCTGCATTCATAAAGCAATCGGCTGCCACATTTAGTCCCACATGTTTCATACAGCATAGCGAACGTTTGCCGGCATAACTCATGCCTAAGGCAGCTTCCATAGCCGTTTTCTCATTTGCACTCCAGCGACTGTGGATGTTCCTTTCTTTTGCTATTGCCGAATTCTGGATGTATTCGGTTATTTCGGTAGAAGGAGTACCAGGATAGGCATAAACACCTGACAAGCCGGCATCGATAGCTGCTTGTGCTATGGCTTCATCTCCTAAAAACAAATGCTTTTCCATTAAATATTTATTCGTTTATAATTGTTCGATGTTTTCTTTAGTTTCAATCGTCTAAAGATTTGCAAATCTACATAAAATACATCCTATATAATAACAGATTGCAAGAAATTCAGACTATTTCTTTTCTTTTAAGTATTCATATATGGCCCTTTGCGAGCGTACTTTTGTCGGACTGTCATCATGCTTGAAATGATTGTGAAGATGCTCGTCTATATAACAGGCTTTCACGTTGTCTTGCAGTTGAATATTCAGAATGTTGATGATATCTTGTTTAATATCAGGATCTAGAATAGGAAACGCCGTTTCGATGCGCCTGCTCAGATTGCGTCTCATCCAGTCGGCCGAACTCAGATAGAGGTCTTCTTTGCCATCATTATAAAAATACCAGATACGCGCATGTTCCAGAAACATATCGACGATACGCGTGATCCGAATATTGGCACTATAGGTTTGATTGGGAACCAGACAGCAGATTCCTCGAACGATCAGATCTATTTTCACTCCATTCTCGCTGGCGCTGTAGAGTTCGTTAATCATGTTCTGGTCATGCAGTCCGTTCATTTTAAGAATGATCCGTCCGAAGCCTCCTTCTTTTACGTGGGCTATCTCGCGATGGATCATGTTAATCAGTTCGGGTACCATATTGAAGCGGGCCACAAGCAGATGTCTGAATATCGTTTTGATTTGCTGTCTTTCTTCCAATATAGCAAATACTTGGTTGATATCAGTTATGATTTCAGCGTTCGATGTTAGTAAAGCCATATCCGAATATATTTTGGCTGTTTTCTCATTGAAATTGCCTGTACTCAGGTAGGCAAAGTCGCGCCGTTTTTTCCCTTCATCGGTGTTTTTGCGGAGGATGACAGCTACTTTGGCATGCACTTTCAGTCCCGGAATGCTGTAAATGATACGTATTCCGGCCTGTTCCATCAATGCTGCCGTACTCATATTGTTTTCTTCGTCAAAACGCGCTTTCAGTTCAACGAATACGGTCACTTTCTTTCCGTTCTTTGCTGCGCTGATCAGCGTATTGATGACAGCCGAATTTTCTGCCACACGGTATTGTGTGATTTTAATCTCTTCCGTTTTCGGATCTAAAGCTGCTTCCATAAGAAATCGCAGCAGATAGTCGAACGATTGGTAAGGAAAATGAAGCAGAATATCCTTTTTCTTGATGGCGCGGAACATGGAGCCGATCTCGTCCAGAAACGGTATACGCATTGGAGGAGGAACCGACTGTTCCAGTTCTTTTCCTCGCGGATTAGGCAGTTTGCTCAGATCCTGCAGATTGCTGTAACGTCCGCCCAGCACCAGATCGTCTTTTTGAATATTGAACGCATTACATATGAATGCCAGAAAATCGGCGGGCATTGAACTGTCGTACATGAAACGGCTTAACGCGCCGATCTTACGCTTTTTCAGGTTCTTTCGAAGTTTCTCGATCAGGTTGCCCTCTTTTTCATCGTCGATATAGATATCGGCATCGCGCGAGATCTTTATGCTGTAAGAACTCTCCACGACATATCCCGGGAAGATGCTTGCCAGGTTCGCACGAATGATATCGTCGATGAACATGATGTAGAACTTTCCATCGTGTCGGGGTAGTTCGATAAATCGGGGCACTTTTGAGAATGGAATTTTCATCAGTGCATAGTGATATTCAGGCGTATAGTCGAGTTTCAAAATCTTCTTGCTTTTTTTTACCATCCGTATAACCAGATACAAACGCCGGTCGCGGATGAATGTCCGGATATCTCCGGCCTGAATCATCACCGGCGCGAGAAAAGGGAACACCTCTTCATTGAAGAAGTTGCGTACGAATTCTTCATGAAACGGTTCGGGGTCACAACTCTGATATAGAATGATATTTTGTCGTTCGAGTTCAGGCAGGATCATTTTGTAAAAAATGCGGTAATACTCGCGTTGCTGCCTGTTTACTTCCTGAGTTATTTCTGCCAGAGTGGCTTCGGCTTCGGCCGAACTTTCTTCCGTGTAATTCTTTTTCATGATCACGCCACGGTGGTCGGCAACCCGGATCTCATAAAATTCTTCAAGATTTGATGAGTATATCGATAAAAACTTAATACGTCCGTATATAGGGAGCGTTTCGTCTTCCGCTTCCATAAGAACACGATAATTAAACGAGAGCCAACTAATATCGCGTTTGAAATATTTGTATGAATTGTCCATGGCATACATTTCTTCGAAGCGTAAAATTAGGTACTTTTGTCGAATAATAAAAGTATTATGACTAAAATTGGACTTTTGTCGGATACGCATGCCTGGTGGGATGAGAAATATCTCCAATATTTTGAGGAATGCGATGAAATCTGGCATGCCGGTGATATCGGTTCGGATGATGTTGCCGCTCGCTTGTCGGCTATCAAACCGTTTCGTGCCGTTTACGGAAATGTCGACGGACAATCACTTCGTTTGCAATATCCTGAAATTGCTCATTTCACGATAGAGAAAGTAAATGTGATGATGACGCATATCGGTGGATATCCGGGGCGTTATAATCCGGCAATACGCTCGGAGTTATACACTTCGCATCCCCATCTTTTCATCGCCGGGCATTCACATATTTTGAAAGTTTGTTTTGATCACAATCTGCGTTGTCTGTATATGAATCCGGGAGCTGCCGGACGTTACGGATTCCATCAGGTCCGCACCTTGCTGCGGTTCGTTATTGATGGAGCCGATATTAAAGATTTGGAGGTGATTGAATTAGGGCACCGTTGACGGCTGACAATTTTGTTGGCAGTAATTCTCTGCCAGCAAGACCGTGTTTTGCAGATAGGCAAACTCTTCATTAAAATATTCGCTGAATATGCCCGAATTCAAGTTTTCTTCGATCTGTTTGGTTGTCCACAGTTTGCCTCTGGATTGTTTTATTTCATTCATTTCTTCTTCTGATCGTATATTGATGACAAAGAGGCTCACCAAATGTTTGACCTTGTCGTTCTCGAAGGTATAGCGGATGAGCAATCGTGGTGTCGACGGGTTTTTGCCGTTGATGAAGTTCACCATCTCGCGTGCTGTATTTTCTATGCCATGATGGAAAAGCACATATTTCGATAGGGGATAATCATATTTTCCGGGTGATACAAAGGAATCTCCATTGCGTTTGATGAGATAAAGCATTCCGTCATAGATGACAGCGATACGTACGATCGGATGATAATATTTTTTAGGTAACGAACGACTTACAGAGCGTGCAATACAGCCTACAACTTTTCCTTTTTCGTTGAGTACCGGAAGCCACATTTCTTTACGCAGGCTTCCTCTCATCATGACAATGCGTATCTGTTCGTAGAGTATGATACTCAGACCGATGATTATACCCAGTTCGCGATAGAGGAATCTTTCAAAACGCAGATTTTTCATCTCTATGGGCAGGATACTGTATATGAGTATGGCAAACAGGTGCAGGGTGAAAGCGTTTTGTACCAACTGCGCCACGAAGAAAAACTCATTGATTGTGGTACGCATCATCGTCCGTTCATAATTGGGATGAGGTGATGTGCGGATCTTTAGAAGTATGCTGCGTCTTGCGAACCCAATGATGGCAAGGACAACGACAAGTAGTACTTCCGTGATAAGAGGCGAATAGATATATAAAACCGGTTCAATCCTCAGACAAAGAAAAACGGAGTAAAATACCAATGTCGCCGACGCCGGCAAGAGCAGAAACTGGTATATCTTGTCTTTCTTAAGAAAGTGAAAAAGCAGGAGGTTACCGAAACAGAAGCCTACACCTATGATGAATGAGAACAAGTATGAGAAGAAATTGTCCAACAGCATAAAAAGCAATAAAGGTAACAGCCCAATCGCTTGGTTATCGAAATGTTTCTTTATTGCATTCATATCTTCTCTTCATTCATTTTTATACATAACAATCCGCTGATTGAAATGTTTTGCTTCATATATGTTTTTCAGCGTGATAGGATGAACGAACCAATGGAGCGCTTTCTACCATTCTGAATCCTTTTTTTAGTGCCGTCTGTCTGTACGATTCGAACTGCTCGGGCGTGACATATTCTTTTACTTCGATGTTCTTTCTGCTTGGTTGCAGATATTGTCCTATAGTAAGAATGGACACTTTTGCTTTCAATACATCATCCATCAGTTCTTCCACTTCGGCTGTTGTTTCGCCTAAACCTACCATGATCCCTGTTTTCGCTGTAACGCCCCGTCCGGCAATATGCGCAAGCACTTCAAGGCTGATATCATATTTGGCGGCGCTTCTCACTTCAGGCGTCAGTCTTCTTATGGTCTCCATATTATGGGAGATGATTTCGGGAGCGGCGTCAACGACCATGTCCACTAATTCCGGTCGTCCCTGGAAGTCGGGGATAAGAACTTCGATGGTTGTATCGGGGTTTTTCTCTTTGATGGCTCTGATCGTGTTCACCCAGTGTTGTGCACCCAGATCAGGCAGGTCGTCGCGGTCTACCGATGTAATCACAGCATGTTTGAGTTTCATCAGGCGGATGCTTTCGGCTACGTTCGCAGGTTCATTCAAATCCAGCGGCAGAGGCTTGCCTGTCAGTGTGTTGCAGAACCGGCACGAGCGGGTGCAAGTATCCCCTGCAATCATAAAGGTTGCTGTTCCGCGACTCCAGCATTCGCCCATATTCGGGCATTTGCCGCTGGTACATATCGTATGTAGACAATGTTGTTCGACGATGCTCTTTGTGCGGGTGAACTGTTCGTTGCCACCCAGTCTTATTTTCAACCATTCCGGTTTTCTCAAGTGTTCTGTCATCTCTTGTTCGCGATTATAAGTTGTTGAACAGGAATTCAGCCATTCGCGTATAGAGATGGAAACGTGTGTTTCCTCCGTAGATGCTGTGATTGCGGTCTTTGTAAACCTGCATCTCAAACTGTTTGTTTGCCTGTACCAGTTCTTCCACATAATCCATCGTCTGCTGGAAATGCACGTTGTCGTCGGCCGTTCCATGAACGATCAGCAGCTTTCCTTGCAGCTTACCGGCCTGTCGCAGTGGTGAGGTCTCGGCATAACCTTGCGGATTCTCTTTCGGCGTACGCATGTAGCGTTCGGCATATACCGAGTCGTAGAATTTCCAGTCCGTTGGCGGTGCAACAGCAATACCTGCTTTGAAGGTGCCATTTCCTACACTCATAGCCATTAGCGTATTATAACCTCCGAAGCTCCAACCCCAGATTGCAATTCTGTTTTTGTCGACATACGGAAGTTTTCCCAGAGCCTGTGCCGCTTCGACCTGATCGTGCGATTCGACAATTCCCATTTTCAAGTAGTCGCATTTGCGGAAAGCTTCGCCCCGTGCGCCTGTTGCACGTCCATCAACACATACCACCAATATTCCTTTGGCTGCGAGGTAATGCTCCCAATCGAATCCGTAGCTGTCCAGCACCTGTTGTGAGTTCGGTCCGCTATATTGAATCATCAGTACCGGATATTTCTTCGATTCGTCGAAGTTGGCCGGTTTCACCATCCAGGCATTCAGTTCATAGTCTGAAGCTGTATGTACCTTGAAAAACTCTTTTTTTGTGAACGAATAGCCCGCCAGCTTGTTTTTGAGGGCTACATTGTCTACCAGAGTACGCAGCACCATGTTTTTCTTCACTTCTCTGACGGTGATTGTCACCGGCGTGTTGGCATTCTGATAGCTGTTCACGTAGTATGCGAAGTTGCTGCTAAAGGTAGCGCTGTTTGTTCCCTCCTCATTTGAAATTTTCGTTTTTACTCCTTTGGCGTCAATCTTGTATACGGTTCTTCGCAGCGGACTCTCTTCGGCCGACTCATAGTATGTCGTTTTTGTCAGTTCGTCATAGCCCAGAAACTTTGTCACATCCCAATTACCTTTCGTTACCTGCCTCAGCATCACGCCTGTTGGCGAGTAGAGATAGATATGCGCGTAGCCATCCTGTTCGCTTATGTAGCTGAAGCAGTCGTTGTAGAAATGGATTGACGTCAGCCAGTCCGAATCGATATACGCTTTGTTTTCTTCTTTCAGTACAAGTTTGAACACGCCGCTTTTGGCATTAACGTAGTACATATTGAAGCGGTTCTGTTCGCGGTTCAGCGTCATAACCGCCAGTTGGTCGGTGTTATGGGTGAAATCTATTCGCGGAATATAATATTCCTCGTTCAGCGGCACTTTCAGCGTTTTAGTGTCTTTAGTCAACAGGTCGTACGACAAGAGCGTGATCTTCGAATTATTTTCGCCTGCTTTCGGATACTTGTATTTATAGATTGTCGGATAGAGTCCTTCTCCATACGTCTGCATTGAATACTCGGGAACGTCGGTCTCGTCGAATCTGACGAAAGCAAGACAGTCGCTTCCCGGAGCCCAGGCCATAAGATTTGTCACAGCGAACTCTTCTTCATACACCCAGTCGGTGATCCCATTGAGAATTTTGTTTGCTTCTCCATCTTTGGTGATTTGAATCTCCGTATCGTAATCGAATTTCCTTATCCAGATATTATTGTTCAATACATATGCGCACATACGTCCGTCGGGCGACAGCGTCGGTATCATCACTTTCTCTTTAGAATCGCTGATCGGTTTGACGTAGTTTCGTCTCACGTCGTAGTCGTAGACAAACGCTTTGCTTGAGCGTCGGTAGATATGCTCCGTCTCTCGTGAGATCAATATATGATGTCCGTTGCTACTGATCGTGTAGTCGTCGAAATCCTTGAAAGGGCATTCGCGAGCCGTTTTCGTGTTAAACAGTGTGTCGACGGCATGTCCGGTGCGATAAGCATATTTGATAATCATCGTCCGTTCTTTGTTCATTGCCGTATAATGTTCGCCATCAGGCAACGAGCGCATCTCGCCGATAGCTGTAACCTGACGGAACTGTCCGTCGGTAATTTCTTTCAAATTTATAGGCTTGTTTCCGTTCTGAGCAAACATATTGCCCATAAGCAGAAAAGAAAGCATACATGCAAATCCGTAATGTTTCATATCTGTTCTAAAATCTATTTTCAAATTTATTGCAAAGATAATGTAAACCGCGCGGAGAATCTTCAATTTCGCTTAAAAGTTTTGCCCGGTTACAGCCGGTCTTCGCTTTTTTGTAGTAAGTAGCCTCTTTTCTGCAAAGGAAAGGCCATTCTCTTTGGTATGGAATGAAATGGTTCGTGCTTACGAATGAATTTATATACACAGCGGTTCACAAATTATTGATCTACGGAATCACAGTATATTTCAATAATCTATATAACAGCATTTTAGTTGTGACGCTACGTTTAATACGTAAAACATTAGCGTCGTCGACATTTTAGTAATTGATTTATTCTTAATCCATAAGCTCGGTGACGCTAAAATTGTCAGCATCACATACTATTTTAGCTGTAAAATCATGCTATTATTATATATATCAATAGATTAAACTATACATCTACGGTGACGCCGTATATTCCAGAAGATTCGGTCGGCATTAAAATGCCTTTTATCATGAAGATATCAGCTCCAGTTAAAAAAGTATATACTTTTACTATACGGATGTATATACTTTTGGGGTATAAAAGTATATACTCTTGGATTCAAAAGTATATACTATTTTCTATTAAATAAATATGTTTTTATTTTTAATATATTTGATTTGTTTTGGTAAAATTTATTTGGACAGTAATGAGATATTGTATAATACTGACTGGAATATGTAATCTACATAGTTAACATGCTTTTATTTTCATTCATATACCCGAGAATATAGCAGATGCATTGATAAATATAGAATTTTGGCATTACCTCATTTCATGACAAATTGACCTGTTTTCTATAAATTAGCTCTCAAAGCAGGCAGTAAAATATGTAAATATTTATATATCAAATGATTAAAATATAAAATTCATTCGAATGAATTTTATATTTTATTCGAATAAAACAATCATTTCATTCGAAAGAAATCTTCAATGCATTCGAATAAAACAGTTCGTACATTCGAATGTATTTTTAGCCACATGCAAATATACTTTTAAGAATTAAAACATGAATTTTTGATATCAAACGGGTAGATGAATATTTTGAAATACTTGATGCATTGTTTCAATTCATTTACTGTGCAATTAAAAGAATCTCCGACGCATGATTTCCGTCCAGTAGTAATATCTAGTTTCAATTCATTTACTGTGCAATTAAAAGACGACACAAAGATTCTGGATAGTGAAAATATAGCTTAGTTTCAATTCATTTACTGTGCAATTAAAAGTCTTACTGACTATCGTCGTACCGTTTTCCAGGCTCTGTTTCAATTCATTTACTGTGCAATTAAAAGCATCGATGCCTTCAATAGCATCAGTTATTTCCTTTCGTTTCAATTCATTTACTGTGCAATTAAAAGTCTTCTGCCGATTGCGCATCCTGCATGGCCTGAGTTAGTTTCAATTCATTTACTGTGCAATTAAAAGGGTGATTTTCTTTGTACTTAGTTATCGTAATAGTTTTGTTTCAATTCATTTACTGTGCAATTAAAAGGAGCCGGGGACAAAGTTTGACAATGTCGTGGTTTTAGTGTTTCAATTCATTTACTGTGCAATTAAAAGAGTGACTAACAGATACACTATTACGGATTTGGTTAAGTTTCAATTCATTTACTGTGCAATTAAAAGAAAAAATTGACGGGGTAATAACTACACTTATGACTTTTGTTTCAATTCATTTACTGTGCAATTAAAAGGATACTCAAAAAGTTCGGAATGAAAAACATTCAGTATGTTTCAATTCATTTACTGTGCAATTAAAAGTAGGTACGCTTGCCGGAGGCATAGGAGGCGCCATTGTGTTTCAATTCATTTACTGTGCAATTAAAAGCGTAGAAAACGACATTTTCGCCCAATTGGAAAGCGGTTTCAATTCATTTACTGTGCAATTAAAAGTAGCTCTGATAGTTTTTAATATTGTTTTATCCATAAGTTTCAATTCATTTACTGTGCAATTAAAAGTAGCTAGTCCGCTTTTACCATCCATTATTCCGCGGTTTCAATTCATTTACTGTGCAATTAAAAGTTAATCCGCCTGTTACGAAGCCACCAGAGGAATACTTGTTTCAATTCATTTACTGTGCAATTAAAAGTTATCAGCGCAACGGTACTTTCCGTCGTGCTCTTTGGTTTCAATTCATTTACTGTGCAATTAAAAGCCATTCGGGTTGATAATATGATACCTGCTTTATTCGGTTTCAATTCATTTACTGTGCAATTAAAAGATAGTGATCTACAACGCAATCGGTCAGATCTGCCGAGTTTCAATTCATTTACTGTGCAATTAAAAGCCATTCGGGTTGATAATATGATACCTGCTTTATTCGGTTTCAATTCATTTACTGTGCAATTAAAAGGGCTATCACGCATCGCGGCGACAATCCCGTATTGCCGTTTCAATTCATTTACTGTGCAATTAAAAGCGGTTAATGCATTTTGAGATATAACCTTGTCTGTATTGTTTCAATTCATTTACTGTGCAATTAAAAGATTCTCGGCATGCATTATGATAGCTGTATAATATTGGTTTCAATTCATTTACTGTGCAATTAAAAGTTTCGTTTGATGAAAAAGCGGATTGTGTGTATACTCGGTTTCAATTCATTTACTGTGCAATTAAAAGCGCAGGATTTAAGTGCTAACACTTCCGATATTGTCGGTTTCAATTCATTTACTGTGCAATTAAAAGTGTATTATGAACTTCTTTGTGCAATGATGTTTATTGGTTTCAATTCATTTACTGTGCAATTAAAAGCCTATTCCACTTCCGGCGGATCAGGCACGTCGGTTGTGTTTCAATTCATTTACTGTGCAATTAAAAGATTTGTGCGGCAAATGAAAAATAGTTCAATATGAGCGTTTCAATTCATTTACTGTGCAATTAAAAGATTCTCCGTCTGATAATTCAAGGTATTTATAAAATGGTTTCAATTCATTTACTGTGCAATTAAAAGCTAAAATCTCTTGAATCTCTTTATATTCCTCTTCCGTGTTTCAATTCATTTACTGTGCAATTAAAAGTTCTGATTGCATGCCACTGATGCGGGGGTATTTCGGGGTTTCAATTCATTTACTGTGCAATTAAAAGAGGTAGTGTGTAGGGCGTGTAGCGTGTGTATAGCGGTTTCAATTCATTTACTGTGCAATTAAAAGCAATCCAAGGAATATTCATCCAAAAGATTATTATAGGGTTTCAATTCATTTACTGTGCAATTAAAAGATTATTTATGTCAAGGTTTAAATCAAATCCATTTCTGTTTCAATTCATTTACTGTGCAATTAAAAGTGCGGGGGTATTTCGGGCGGTCTTTCAGCGTATTTATGTTTCAATTCATTTACTGTGCAATTAAAAGCAGGTACATCCAAGGCTTTGATATACAAATTGTCTCGTTTCAATTCATTTACTGTGCAATTAAAAGTGCGGGGGTATTTCGGGCGGTCTTTCAGCGTATTTATGTTTCAATTCATTTACTGTGCAATTAAAAGATCCATTGCGCTATCATAAAACAGGAATCACTAGTGTTTCAATTCATTTACTGTGCAATTAAAAGTTCTGATTGCATGCCACTGATGCGGGGGTATTTCGGGGTTTCAATTCATTTACTGTGCAATTAAAAGAGCCTTAACGACGAAGTTTCTTGTATCTTCGTCATGTTTCAATTCATTTACTGTGCAATTAAAAGTATTACATCCAATCCCTGCAGATAACAGGTGTAATGTTTCAATTCATTTACTGTGCAATTAAAAGTAAGTCTCGCTATTACTATAATAGCGTTCATCACAACGTTTCAATTCATTTACTGTGCAATTAAAAGAAAGCTTGCTATCAAGTTCAGCGGCTTTATCTGAAGCGTTTCAATTCATTTACTGTGCAATTAAAAGTCTTTAATTCTTTTTTCTATATCTCCGTTCGTATCGTTTCAATTCATTTACTGTGCAATTAAAAGGATCCGGCAAAGCTATCTGTAAATTACCGGAATCTAAGTTTCAATTCATTTACTGTGCAATTAAAAGCATCTATAATAGTTTTTTATAAGTGCGTCCTCGCTGAGTTTCAATTCATTTACTGTGCAATTAAAAGTATAAACTCATCAAAATGGACTCTTGTCCCTTTAAAGTTTCAATTCATTTACTGTGCAATTAAAAGATAAGAGAAAATAAGTTTTGTGCCTGTATATAAGTCATGTTTCAATTCATTTACTGTGCAATTAAAAGGTCCTTATTCGAGTCTTTTGATGCATCTTTAAATAGTTTCAATTCATTTACTGTGCAATTAAAAGTCACCTTCCACTGAAATACATCCGCCCATTTTTGAGGTTTCAATTCATTTACTGTGCAATTAAAAGCATTTTTTAAAATCCCCAATTCCTCCATACTTCTTGTTTCAATTCATTTACTGTGCAATTAAAAGAGTGAGCTGATTCTCCGTCTTACAGAAAAGTTACGTCGGTTTCAATTCATTTACTGTGCAATTAAAAGTTTGATACAATACAACCACGATTAATTATCAGTCAGACGTTTCAATTCATTTACTGTGCAATTAAAAGTCTAAACAGTCGTACACAGACATGCGAGGATGACATGTTTCAATTCATTTACTGTGCAATTAAAAGACAAAGACAGACCCGCGTAGGCAAAAAGGAAAAATCGGTTTCAATTCATTTACTGTGCAATTAAAAGTTTGCTGCGTTGATTGTATTTTCAAACTTATCCGCGGGTTTCAATTCATTTACTGTGCAATTAAAAGTTTGCCCCTCAAAAGCAGGTAAAACAGCATTAGTAATGTTTCAATTCATTTACTGTGCAATTAAAAGTCTTGCATCCTCTTCCGATACCCGTAGTGTTTCAGCCGTTTCAATTCATTTACTGTGCAATTAAAAGGCCATTCAATCGCGGCGTACGCATATCGTCAGACAGTTTCAATTCATTTACTGTGCAATTAAAAGCTCCGTAGGTGATGGAATTGCGAATTCAATACTATCGTTTCAATTCATTTACTGTGCAATTAAAAGTTTTACCGTCTTTAGACCTTTTTTTTTATTTTCCAAGTTTCAATTCATTTACTGTGCAATTAAAAGAAATCCGTATATACTTATCTTAATTCACATAAAGAGTTTCAATTCATTTACTGTGCAATTAAAAGGAAATTACAGAGAAAGAAGTGGCAGTAGCTTTTAAGGGTTTCAATTCATTTACTGTGCAATTAAAAGCCGTTGCATATATAAATATTCGTCATTGATAAACAATGACATACGATTTATTTTTACAACGCAAATATACAGAAAAGTTGTCGATATACAATTATATAAAAATGATTGTACATCGACAATCTATAATAACAATCTGAATTCCAAGATGTCAAAGAACTCTTTTGTTTGTTTGATCAGCTAATAGGAGCATAATTTTTTTATTGCATCATTCACCGACAATCGATCTTTATAGAAAACTATCCGTACTGCAACGTTCTTTTCCTATAATTTCTTTGTTAAGCCATTTGTTGTCGCGACTTGAAAAAATGATCAAGCTGTCGTCGGCAACTTCCATTATATTAGATGCTTTATTTTTAAGCTCCAATAGTTTAACCTCAGAGATGTCTCCTTCAAAAACAGAATTCTGAATCCAATTTAAGTATTGGCGGCAAAGTTTTAACATTTTTGCTACCCGCTTTTCGCCACAGTCATAAACCAATATCACGTACATATGCTACCAATACATTTTGAAAGGTTTATACTCTTCTATTTCTAATAAGTGCTTAGTTAATTTGTAGCACTCCAGTTTTATTAAATGCCGATAACTAACATTCCGTTTCAATGAACGATGTTGAATAGTTTCTTCTAAGCGTTCTTCAAATGCTTTGGCGAATACTTTTTTCCCGGATTCGCTCAAATAGCATTTATTTAATTGTTTATCGAAATGCCTTTCTTGAATCTCTTTCTTGTTTAGAACCTTAAATATTATTCGATCTACTATAATCGGCTTGAAAATTTCAGCAATGTCCAAAGCTAATGAATAACGTCGTTCGCCCGGTGTATGCAGGTAGCTTATTGTTGGATTAAGTTGCGTCTGATGAATCGCTCTTAAGCATTGAGAATAACACATCATATTTCCAAAAGATATCAGTGCATTAATCTCATTTTGTGGAGGCTGTTTGCTTCGTCCTTCCATATTGAAATCATTTAGAATGAGATCGAATGCATCATAATAAGTCTGACGAATATTCCCTTCAACTCCCATTAATTCCGGAACCGATTCCGTCTCGTATATTTTTGTGGATAATGATTTGATGGATTCCATAATTGGATCCATATCTCGTCCACGCCGATTATAATACTGCAGATTTTTCACCATATTGTATGCAGCACCGTCAATAAACCGTCGTGCAATCGTCAAACGCTTCTTTTTATTTTGATAAGATGATGTTTGTGCCAGTAGCATTCTTCCTGACAATAATGAATCACGCGGCATGAACGATCCTGTGTAATTTTCATAATAATCGAAGAAGTGGACAGCAATATCCTTTTGTCCCAAAAAATTATACAATGCACTGTTGGCTCTTAATGAACCGAAAACATAGAATTCGGAAATGTCTTCTATCGGTAGATAACGTGGTTGCCCGGGACGCAGTTCCTCTCCATTTTCATCCGTCTCATATGGTGTGAATTTAAGTGTATTATCTTTTCGTTCTAATACACCCGGATTAAATAAATAGTATGTTTTCTTCATGATAAATCCTCCTCGTTACTATAACAAAATTCATAATAGCTGCAATTTTTGCAAATCCCTTTTTTTGCTAAAGGCGGACAAACATCATTGCTTATTATCTGTTGGATATCAGCTTCCATATCGCGGATCATTTCTCTGTCTACATCACTTAAGAATATTTCTTCTGTCTTTCTCAGAGCGGGATATTCCAAAACACCTGAAACACCACTAATACCATTTCTTTCGAACACATAAATGTAATATTTCAATTGCCACTCATGTGCTTTCTCTACTTTGTTGGATTTTTTAATCTCATGAATAATCTTATTCCTTGCATCGTAAAAATCTACCTTAATCCCATCCAGTTCCACCTCCTGATATTTTGCAGAACGTTGTGGGTAGCTATCTTCATGAATAAGTTTTCCTTCATAAACCAGATCCGAAGTATGTTCAAAAGTAATACCATTTGCAAACAGCCAAAGCTTTCGTCTGCAAAGTTGATAATATGCTAAATGTGTACCGGTGGTGTTCAT
>Ga0268263_1001826_pt1 | contig 16253 bp, 14 predicted proteins | sample Biomet5_FD_190358 | JGI IMG/M metagenome (GOLD analysis project Ga0268263, IMG submission 190358) | Microbial communities from bioreactor (seeded with sewage sludge) at LBNL, California, USA - Biofuel metagenome 5 (SPAdes) (version 4) | ecosystem: Engineered > Bioreactor > Anaerobic >... | reverse complement strand
TACTTCATATTCAGGGAGCGCCAAGAAATACACTAAAGCTTCTTTCTCAAAATAAACAGGAGTTAAAAAGCCCTCCACACTATGTTCTTCATCGTAACATAAACCCGGAATATTATAAAAATCCCTATGGTCATAATCAAAATCTATGTCTTTACAATAATCGAACTTCTTCTTATATCCTGTTGGATGAAATTCTCCGATTATTTGATTCTCCTTAACCGCAGTCTTATAAGCACCATCAATCATTTGTTTTGAATGCTCTGGTAAAAATATAGCTCCACATTTTTTACAACGCAGAACAAGAAGCGGAACAAAATGAAGTTTTATATTTTCTATAATGCATGTTATATCATTTTCAATAAGCTCACATATTCCATTACACTTTTTGCACTCATCGAGTCTGTATGTTTTATACTCTGCTAAAAAATCATCATATGAAGCAAAAGCAAATTCCATGTCTCTTCCTCCTTCCTTAACATCAATTTCAATGTCCAAAAGCTCCTTTAGTACCGATTTTCATAAGCTTTTAGGACTTATATAATAGCCAACATCTAATCCGCTCACTCAGCGGCAAAAAACATCTATCTCACTAACTCAACCTCTGACATCTAATTTGGCAACTCAACCTTACATATTTTTTAAAGCGAGTCTCCTTTGATAAGTTCTCATGAAGTAATTACCCACTTGGTATACCAGAGATGATAAGAAGCCAAGAAGTGCCTTGAAATCAAGGCTTTCGCACACCTTACTCTTTGACTCTTGACATCAATACAACCGTCTCAACATGGCTCGATTGCTCCATCTTGATGTCTCCTTATTGACCAGTTCTCGTGAACCTCCGATTTTCTGCCCGTTCATTCGCGGGAATTGTTCAACCGCTCTTTTCGGTTCGCGAAAACTTATCTACACGCTTTTGTACGTTCGCGGGAATTGCTCCACTGCTTGAACGTACCTTATATATGGCATCCGGGTCTGGCGTCCACTGTCTCCACCTTGGCGTCGGGTTGGTACAAGGGAATTGCTCCACAATTGCCATCGTCTCAACCCTCATTCATGGATTTCATGATAGGTTATTTATTGCCTTTCAGTTCCAGCCACTTTATGTAAGACGCTATAGCTGAATTATCGTAGGTATTATTCATATAATAGCCTTATTTCAAAAATTATAATTCCAAAGTCCAAGCATTCCTTTAACATTTCGGATGGGCTCAATTGCTTCAAAGTCATCTAATATCCACCCATATCGATTAGAATCATAGTTACCAAATACGCGTTCCTGTTCTGAAATAACGTCAATAAGATCTTCCGTTTTCTTTACATCAACGATTTTGCACCTGCCTATAAGCGAAGATGTGATAATATTATCTACAGTTATGCCGTATTTCTTAAACGCCTCGCGATAATATGGTTTTTCAAATACACTTTTATCTATTTTTTTACCCGCATGTATGGCAATCTCTCCTCGAAGATTTGTGCTCCAGCTCCGCGTCTCAATTTTCTTTTCCCCTAAAATTATTAGAGTCGCCCATGGTTGAATTAAAGTAATTGCTTTCATTGATCAATCTCCTGTGTAACAATACGTATTGTATTATAGCACAGCCCTTGTTATGCCGCAACAGAATTCAGTGTTTATTCACTTTTTCCTAAATACTTATATATTGACTTCTCACCACTTATGCTTTATGCTTGTATGGAAAGGCGGTAAAATCATGGCATTTACATACAAACCACTTTGGAAATTGTTAATCGACAAGGATATGACAAAAAAAGAGCTCATGCAAAAAGCTGGGATTTCAAAATCTACTGTCGATAAGATGGGACGAGGAGAAATAGTATCCCTCGATATTATCGATCGTATCTGCAATTATTTTAATTGCTCAGTAGAAGATGTCATCGAACACACCAGCCAAGGAAAAGAGGACAAGCATGAGTAAACAATATTCAAAAGCAGCGGCAGGGACATTTGCACTCAATAAAGAAGAAAGAATACACCGCTGGTATTCATATCTTGAAGGATATTCTTCTTGCCTAATTGAAGACCTTCTCAAGGAGGTCGGGATTGAAAAAATTCAGACTGTTTATGACCCTTTTTGTGGGACTGGAACAACATCACTTGCAGCATCAAAATATGGAATCACATCATATTATAGTGAAACAAATCCATTTATGCAGCGAGTTATAGAGGCCAAGGTTAACTCAGTGCGCCGTCTAAGAGAGACCGGGGTAGGAAGCTCAAGCTTAAAAAGATTTCTTGAGAGAATAAAAAATTATAATTACCAGTTATCTCTTGAGCCAATCGAGTGGAACGGTTTTGAAAAATTCTTTGACGAAGATGTTTTACGCATACTGTTAGCAATGAAGGCAGAAGTTGATAAAATAGCAGATGCTGACACCCAAAATATAGCCTATGTTTTATTAGCTTCCATCACAGTACGCGCATCAAAAATGATTAGGCAAGGTGATTTGCGTGCCGCTAAAGCAACAGAAAAGGACGATGCTGATAGAAATGTAATTAAAAATTTTATTCAAAAGATCGAAGACGCAATTTCAGATATAGACAGCAATGACTGTCCGACACTCGCTGAAACAATTTGCTTAGATCCTGACTCACGTAACATAGATGCAGAAAGTATTATTGATTGTGTTATAACATCACCGCCCTATTTAAATGGAACTAACTACATCCGAAACACAAAGCTCGAACTAAAACTCACGGATTGTATTGAATCAGAAAAAGACTTGCCTGTATTTCACTCCAAGGGAATTATCGCTGGGATAAACAATGTTTCAAAGCGAAAAAAAGATATTGCTATCCTTGATTGCGTAAAACCATTCATTGATGAATTGGAACCGGTCGCATATGATAAGCGAATCCCATTAATGGTTGCTGGCTATTTTCAAGACATGGATAAAGTTATAGATAAGTTATCCCATGTGTTAAAAGATCAAGGCACCTTCATCATGGATATCGGTGATTCTCAATTCGCCGGTGTACATATCCCTACCCATGAAATTCTTTCTGTAATTTGCCAAAACCACGGTTTCGAGCTTTATGCAGAAGAAATTCTTCGTGAGCGAAGATCTAAAAACGGAATGGTCTTATCTCAGCGCTTATTAAAATTCAAGCTCCATAAAAATGGTTCACCAGAGAAACGCTTTAAAGATGAAGCCAAAAATTTCATTGAAAACATGCCTTATAAGCATGAGCCCTACTCAGGCAGAAACTGGGGCCACCCATGGCACTCGCTATGTTCCTATCACGGAAAGTTGAAACCTGCAATCGCACATTTTATGGTGAATCAATTTACCAAACCAGGTGATATTGTTCTCGATCCTTTATGCGGCGTAGGAACCATACCGTTGGAAGCGTGTCTACAAGGGCGCATTGGAATTGGAAACGATTTAAGCGAGTTGGCATACGTAGTTACTCTCGCAAAACTACAAAAGCCAAGTCTTGAAGATTGCTTAAATACACTCGAATTGCTCAATTATTATATTAACGAGAACAAAGCAACGACTGCTATTGATCAAGACATACAGGAATACAATGATTTTGGATTCAACGGAAAACTACCGGCATATTTTCACCCTGATACTTACAGAGAAATACTATGTGCCAGACGATTTTTTGTTCCCAAAATCCATGCTTCAATAACGCCCCCTGAGGCCATGATTTTTTCATGTCTTCTACATGTTTTGCATGGCAACAGACCGTATGCCTTATCAAGAAACTCGCATCCACTAACTCCATACGCACCAAAAGGAGACTTCGTTTACAAAAATGTTGTTGAGCACATCAAAGACAAGCTTATGCTTTCATTTGACAAAGGCTCCTTCGACCGATACATCAGTGGTAAGACAATTTATGGTGATTACAATGATCTCAGCAAAAAAGGGATATCTGTAGACGCAATTATCTGTTCACCTCCGTTCGCTGATTCAATTAGATTCTATATGCAAAATTGGATGCGTTTATGGCTGTGTGGTTGGGAGGCCGTGGATTACAAAAAAGCTGAAACTCTTTTTCTTGATCAGAAGCAAAAAAAAGATTTTGACGTTTATCAATCGTTCTTTGAAATGTGTTTTTCTGTTCTAAAACCTCATGGTAAAGTAGTACTTCATCTTGGGAAAACAGATAAAGTCGATATGGCAGAAGAACTATCAAAAAGGGCAGCTCCGTATTTTACTGAAGTGTACAGAGGAAGCGAAAACGTTCAAGAAATCGAAAAACATGGAATAAAAGATAAAGGCGCAACTGTTGAGCATCAATACCTATTCCTGATAAAGAAATAATAGCATTACAGACTGCAGGTCAAATATAGCCTGCAGTCTGTTTTTCGTTATTTAATAGTCACAGAAGTAGGATATTTACCTGTACGTTTCTTGTATTCTTCAGCCAAATCAACTTTACTGGCTATAATACGTTTAAGCGAATCATTGATCTTGTCCGCTGTTCTTATTCCATCTCGAACCTTTTGGTAGTCAGGTGACATCAAAAATTCATCGTAAAACCACACCACATTTTTAATCAAAAGATCAAGTACTTCCTTATTAACTTCCCGAGTATGTAACTGTTTCAAGCCAAGCCCGGTAATATTACTGAGCCGCTCCAGTTCATCTTCACTATAGAAATCCACCGGAAAATGGTCACTCTTTTGCGAATTGTGACTACTGCATAAGCAAGTAGCTGTTTCATCAAGCCGGTATAAATACGCCAGCGGTAATGTATGGTCTAACGCCATTTCTCCTAATGCAATAGGATCTGAATCTGGGCCGCATTTAAAACATCGTTTATTAAATTTTTCCCAGATATACTTGGAAAACTCCTTCTTTGTTCTGTTTTCAAATTCGAAATGAACAAGGTTCCTATGTAACAAATCGTTAACCAGTACTTCAATAGCGCGTCGGCGTAAACCGTCTTCTTTAAACTGCTGCGCATTTCTTTGCGGGTTTAATGGCGCATTAACAAAAAATTTTTTGCACGCCTTACATTCCAACTGGTGGCCATAATAGGAAATGACCTTGTTACCCTCCAGCTTAAGTCCTGTTAGATCTGAAGGTTTCAATTCGTTTCTGTTTTTTATCTCATATGCTCTAAAAGTAGAATGTACACATGGAGCACGTTTTTTACAATGAAGTGAAAAACTTAATGTTTTCATTTCATCATCTATATTGATTGGTAAATATCGTCCACATCTATTACAACTTTTAAGAACAACCCGTCTTCCTTCTGACAAATTTATATTTCCCGAAAGATATTTTTCAAATGGCAAATCCGTTCTCAAATAATAAAGGTATGGAACATGCATATAGGTTTTCTGATAAAAACTCACTGCACAAGAAAGGTCTGTAAACTCATCCTTATCAACCACATTAAAATCGAATGAGATAAAATCAAGAATGTTTTCAGCACAACTTGTAATTGTCATTTTTACAACAACATCAATTATTGTTGATTCCTTATTGATTATCTGTTCAGCGTGAAACCCTATATTTTCCCAACTATTTCCCTCAACCACCTGCTCTATTCCTTCACCAATGGCATATCCTTGCCCTTCATAGCAATAGCTCATGTCTAACGAAACCACCGCCTTCGCATTCGTATGTATATATCCGCCAAAAGCAATCATGGAAATGCCCTTTTCGAATAGCTCTACCAGTTCAAGTGAGCTTCTTTTAAATACGAAAACCTCCTGCTTTTTCTGACAAACATATTGGCTTGCTCTTTTTATCAGGCATTCTCCGCCCGTTGTTTCATCGCAGGTATGGTATCCACTTTCACGAGTGACACCTCGCCTGCGATATGTTCTTAAATCCTGCTGCTTTGCCATTCCTTTTACCTCCAATTTTCTACTGTTTTTTTTGTCATTCCACTATCAAGAGCAATATACATATATCTCGACGCTATTGATGAATACGGTTTCCAGCATTCACATTTTCTTATTATTGATTCTTTTGATACATCATCAGTGTTATACAACCATTTATAGCTTTGTAGAAAAGCTCCATCTTCAAAAGGCAAAACATCCGGACGATTTAGTACAAAAATCAGGTACATCTTTGCTGTCCAGTTACCTATACCCTGAATCTTGGTCAGTGCCTTTATTGCCTCCTCGTCGCTTAAAGACATCAAAGAATCAAAAATAATTGTTCTGTCAATTACTGCATTTGTTAGATTTCGTATGTACCTTACTTTTTGAAAGGATGTACCTATAGATTTAATCTGTTCATCCGTCATGGAATTAATTCTCTCAGGTGTAATATTTCCATTGCATAATTTCTGTAAACGCTCGTGGATCTTTCTCGCCGCTTTTGTCGAAAGCATTTGCTCTAATATTTCATGCACAAGAAAGCCATAAGAATTATCGTCATGGGGAACGTAAGTTAAGTTACCAATTTTAATAATCAGACTCGCCAACTTATGATTGGGACGGCGAACAGATGGTAATCAACCCTGAGCAGGCAGCTGTGGTAAAAGAAATCTTCGCAGCTCTGCTCTCCGGCAAAGGCACACACGCCATCGCGGATGACTTGAACCGTCGCGGCGTTTCTTCCAAGCGAGGCGGACGCTGGACGGCCACAACTATACGCGGCATGCTTTCAAATGAGAAATACGTCGGCGACTGCCTTTTCCAGAAAACCTATTCTGATTCACAATTTGTCCGACACAACAACCACGGTGAGCAGACGCAATACATGGTCACGGATCATCACGAACCGATCATCAGTCGTGAGGATTTTGAAGCTGCAAGGATTTTTATAAGTCAGCGGGCTTCCGAAAAAGGCGTGACAAAAGGCACCGATAAATACCAAAACCGATATGCTTTCTCCGGCAAGATCATCTGCGGTGAGTGCGGCGACACCTTCAAGCGCCGGATTCATAGCTGCACCGATCACAAATACATCGCGTGGTGCTGCAACACCCATATCAAAGACAAGGATAGGTGCCACATGCTTTTTGTAAGAGACGATGCGCTGAAGCAGGCATTCACCACGATGCTGAACAAGCTGATTTTTTCGCACCGTCAAATCCTGAAGCCTTACTTAGAATCATTGAAAACATCATCGTCAGATGATTCTCTTCATCGTATTCAGCAGATTCAAACCCTTCTGGCGCAAAATACCGAAAAGCGCGAGACTCTTACAATGCTCATGACGCAGGGCATCATTGATCCGGTGCTCTACAGTCAGGAAACAAACGAACTGCTTTCTCAGGCGGACAGCTTCCGGGATGAGATTGAAGCCCTGAAGAATGAAGTCTCCGGAGATGTAAACAAAGTCACCGAAACCACAGCACTGATTCATTTCGCAGAAAAGAGCGCCATGCTTCAGGAGTTCGACAAAGACTTATTTGACAGATATGTAAAACGCATCGTCGTTCATTCCAGAAACGATATCCGGTTTGAACTGAAATGCGGTCTAACGCTCAGGGAAAGGAAGTGAGGGCATGGGACATACACCATACGGATACAGAATTGAAAACGGCTGCGCTGTGATTAACGAAGATGAAGCTGATAAAATACGAAAGCTCTATGAGAATTACATCTCCGGGATGGCACTGGCCAAGGCTGCTGCCGCTGCTGGCATTGAAACCTACCACGGCACGGCAAAGCGCCTGATGGAAAACAGGCACTACCTCGGAGACGATTTTTACCCGGCTATCATCGATCAGGAGACCTTTGATGAAGCTGCTGCCATCCGTCTGGAACGTGCCGGGAAACTCGGCAGGTTGAACAGGAAAAAAAACTCAAAACCTACAGCGTCTCCGACCGGCTTTCGTATGGCAGCGGCAGAGCAACATTATGAAGATCCGAGGCTGCAGGCAGAATACCTCTACAGCCTCATTGAAAGCGAGGCGATCTAATGGGAAATGTTATGGTCATCCCGGCCAAAAGGCAGGTCGGGAACACGGTAAAACAATCCGAGCAGAAAAAGCTCCGCGTCGCAGCCTATTGCCGAGTCAGCACGGATTCCGACGAACAGGAAACCAGCTATGAGGCGCAGGTCACACATTACACGGAGTACATCCAGAAGAATCCCGACTGGGAACTGGCAGGCATATTTGCGGACGATGGCATATCCGGTACCAACACCAAAAAGCGTGACGAGTTCAACCGCATGATTGACGAGTGCATGTCCGGAAACATTGACATGATCATCACCAAGTCCATCAGCCGATTTGCCCGAAACACTCTCGACTGCCTCCAATACATCCGGCAGCTCAAGGACAAGAACATTCCAGTCTATTTTGAAAAGGAAAATATCAACACCATGGATTCCAAGGGCGAGGTCATGCTCACAATTATGGCGTCCCTAGCCCAGCAGGAAAGCCAGTCTCTGAGCCAGAACGTCAAGCTGGGTTTGCAGTACCGCTACCAGCAGGGTGAAATCCAGGTCAACTGCAATTGGTTCCTCGGCTATGCCAAGGACGAAAACAAGCATCTGGTGGTTGTGCCGGAGGAAGCCGAAATTGTCAAACGCATCTACCGGGAATACCTAGAAGGCGCCAGTATGCTGAAAATTGCCCGTGGTCTGGAGGCAGACGGCATTCTGAACGGCGCGGGTCGGGAAAAGTGGCATACCAGTAACATCAGCACAATTCTGCGGAATGAAAAATACATCGGTGATGCCCTTCTGCAGAAAACCTACACCGTAGACTTCCTCACAAAACAGCGAATCAAAAACAACGGCCTTGTACCGCAGTATTACGTGGAAAACAGCCACGAAGCCATTATTCCGCGTGAAATTTTTATGCAGGTGCAGGAAGAATTGGTGAGGCGACGTTTGGTGCATCAAAGCCCGAATGGGAAGAACCGAGTCTTCAGTAGCAGCCACTGCCTGTCGAACATCGTTTTCTGCGGCTGCTGCGGAGAGTTTTACCGCAGAATTCACTGGTACAACCGTGGCAAAAAGTCCATCGTCTGGCGGTGCATCAGCCGTCTTGAAAATACCGGGCTGTTTTGTGATGCCCGCACCGTGCCGGAAAGCCAGATTGAGCAGGTATTGGTTGCCGCCATCAATCAGACCTGGTGTGACAAGGACACCTTCCTCGCCACCCTGCAAAGAAACATCGAAACCGTTCTGGAATCTAAAAAAAGCCAGCCACTTACCGAGGTCGACAAGCGGCTGGCAGAACTGCAGGAGGAGCTTTTGAAACGGACCAGCGCCCGAGCCGACTATGAGGACGTCGCTGAGGAGATTTACCGCCTGCGTGAGGATAAGCAGAAGTTTCAGCTGGAAAGCGCCGGGAGGGACGAACAGAAAAAGCGCATTGCCGACATGGGCAACTTCCTGCGGGAGCAGCCTACCGCCCTGACGGAATACGACGAGCCGCTGGTCCGGCGGCTCGTTGAAAAGGTCATCGTCTACGAGGATAAATTTACCGTGGAGTTTAAGTCCGGCGTGACGGTCGATGTGGATGAATAAGTGGTAAAAGAGCAAGGCTCTCTACGAAATTACATCGCAAGGTGCCCTGTCTCTAATCGTATTGATATAATAGAGATGCAACCATTTGAAAGAGTCTTATAAACCACTTGCAAAGGCCCCCTTTTATATGGTACAATCAATGAAATTGTATAAGGAGTAATTTAAAAACATGCGGCAAGGTATTCTTAGATAACTGTCAATTTGATAGCGGGAACAAAGTGAACCCCCTGATTTTCATTAGGGCTAGCTTTTTGTACCCAATTTAAGAATACTTTTATCATATGATTTGACGTGGAACATGGGTGAGATTGCAAGCTGCTCTCTTGCTGCACATGCCTCCTATGTCAATTCCCTCATTCACTATTCCCTGGTGATAAAAGTATTTATTGCCAGGGAATTTTTGCGCCCTTTTGGGCCTCGGATTAGAAGGGAAAAAACGATATGAAGACCGTTAACATTGGTATCTTGGCGCATGTTGACGCGGGAAAAACAACTTTAACAGAAAGTTTATTATACACAAGCGGTACTATAGCAGAATTAGGCAGTGTAGACAAAGGAACAACAAGAACAGATTCTATGCTTTTGGAAAAACAACGTGGAATTACGATCCAAGCCTCCGTTACTTCTTTTCAGTGGGGAGATACTAAAATTAATCTTGTTGATACTCCCGGCCATATGGATTTTTTGGCTGAAGTATATCGCTCATTATCTGTATTGGATGGTGCAGTTCTAGTGATCTCTGCGAAAGATGGCGTGCAGGCTCAGACGCGGATTCTGTTTCACGCCCTGCAAAGCATGAAGATCCCCACACTTCTTTTTATCAACAAAATTGACCAGAGTGGGGTCGATTTGCAGAAGGTTTACCGGGATATTAAAGATAAGCTTTCGACTGAAATTCTGATAAAACAAAGAGTAGAGCTGTTTCCTGATCTAAGCGTAACGGATCAAATGGATTTGGAACAATGGGATATTGTAATCGCCGGAGATGACGAGCTGCTTGAAAAATATACGCTTGGGGAACAACTGGACATTGCAGCCCTCAAGCGAATTGAAAAGCAAAGGTTTCAGGAGTGCACATTATTCCCGCTCTATCATGGAAGTGCGAAAAAAAACATTGGGACTCCATCTCTGATTGATGCAATTTCGAATGTAGATTCGACAACCGGCAACCATGACGCTGAATTGTGCGGAAATGTCTTTAAGGTGGAATACCTGGAAAAAGGGCGTCGTATGGTATACCTGAGGCTATATGGCGGAGCTCTACACACGAAAGATACCGTCATGGTAGCAGATGGCGATGAAAAAATAAAAATCAATGAAATTAGGGTTCCTTCAAAGGGTGAGGTATGCTGTGTGGATGTTGCCAGCTCTGGAGAAATTGTTATTTTACCCGGAACACCATTAAAGCTGAATGATGTAATTGGTAATGCAGAACTAATGCCCCGCAAAATATGGAGCGATTTTTCACGGCCTATGATGCGGGCTACCATTCACCCAGTGAAAGAGGCAGAACGCGAATTGCTTTTGGAAGCCTTAACAGAGATAGCTGATGTTGACCCACTCTTGCGTTATGATGTGGATTCGATTACTCATGAAATCACACTTTCATTTTTGGGTAAAGTGCAAATGGAAATTGTATGCGCCTTGCTGGCGGAAAAATACAACATAGCCGCAGCACTGGGTGACCCTACCGTTATCTTTATGGAAAGGCCATTGGCAAAATCCGTTTATACGATTCATATAGCGGTACCGCCGAATCCTTTTTGGGCGTCCATTGGTTTGTCTATCGAACCATTGCCGCTTGGATCGGGAATCCGCTATGAGAGCCGAGTTTCTGTGGGATACCTCAATCAATCCTTTCAAAATGCAGTTGCAGATGGAATTCGTTACGGCTGCGAGCAAGGTTTATATGGTTGGGAGATAACAGACTGCAAAATTTGCTTTGAATACGGCTTATATTTTAGCCCTGTCAGCACTCCCGCAGACTTTCGCTCCTTGGCGCCTATCGTTTTGGAACAAGCCTTGCGTAAGTCCGGGACTGAATTATTGGAGCCTTATCTATCGTTCACGGTTTATGCTCCTCAAGAGTATATGTCCCGCGCATATAACGATGTGAAAAAATATGAGGCAACCGTTGGCTCGACGGACATAAAAGGCAGTGAGGTCATCCTATCTGGTGAAATACCAGCTCGTTATATTCAAGAATGCAGAGAAGAACTTGCTTTATGTACGAATGGCCTTGGGGTCTGCCTTACAGAATTAAAGGGGTATCAAGTCAGCACCAGTAGTCCTGTCTATCAAGCACGTCGTCCTAATCCAAAATTAGATAAAACGCGTTACTTGTTCAATAAGCTGGACACGTAAGAGCCGAAATAGGGAGGAAAACTTTTTCCTGCCTATTTCGGCTTGTGGTTCTTCAAATATCCTTGTTAAGTGATGAGGCTAGGAAGGGGCTCATCCTACTCAAAGCTGCTCTTTATATTCCTTTTCTTTTCTATTTTCGATAGTCTTTTCGAAGAAATGGTTCCTCGACACTTTCGGAAACAAGGAGTTTGTATTTCTGCGGATGGCGGTATGCGTTGCCATGAACCTCATTGTTTCTATAATTTCTGATTTCATCAATAGGAAAATCAGCAAGATAGATTCCTTCCCGTTCTCCTGCTTCAACGATTAGAGTATCCCTGGAACCGGAAGGCCTGTAGGCCATCCCGTCAAATGCGGTGGAGTGTCCGTTGCAGTCAGGCTGCCCAAGTGGATAATTCACGGTCGCGATACCAACCATGTTTTCATAGGCTCGCGCTCTCAGCTGTGAAATGCGGTTAATCTCCATCGGGCATGCATTTGGCACCAAAATAATTTCAGCGCCTTTCAGCATCAGGATGCGAGCACTTTCCGGGAACTCGCGGTCGTAGCAGATCATCGCGCCAATCTTCACGTTGCCTTGCTCAGTGTTGAGATCGGCAACGTAAAAATCATCACCGGCCGTCAGCCTGCATTCGTCGCCAAAATCGCAGGTATGTACTTTCGCATAAGTGAGCACACGATTGCCAAAACGGTCGAAAAGGCATAACGTGTTCCTCGGCAACGGCTCGTACTTTTCAAGAAAAGTGATTCCGATTGCCATGTCAAGCTCTTTCGCTAGTGCGGCGAACGAACGCATAAATTCGCTGTCGGCCGATATAGCGCTTGCTTTCAATTCGTCAATATTTTCTGGAATGTTGTAACCAACGCTCCACATTTCGGGAAAAAGAGCGATATCCGCGCCCGTTTCCTTTGCTTTTTTGCAATGCTGTACTCCTTTTTGCAGATTTTCCTCCAATGTATTTTTCGGCAGAAGCTGCAATAAGGCGACTTTCAGATTTTTTATCATAGAATCCCCTTTCTCTATTAAATTATATTAAGTTTCAGAAATCACTTTTGCCATTCTGAAATTTACCAAAGAAACGCCTCTTCTGACTGCAATATTTTCAGCCTGTACGGTGTACCCGAGTTTTTCAAACAAAGGTTTAGCCGTAACGGAAGCGTACGTTTCAAAGCAAACCGCACTGTTCTGTCCGACACGTCGCTCCAATTCCGTTACCAGCGCTGTTGCAATACCAACACCTTGATAATCCTTATTCACAAAGAGCCTGTCCAGATAGCCGCTTTTGTCCATATCGGCAAAGCCCGCAATCACTCCGTTCCACACAGCCACCAAAGTGGTGTGCTCCAAGAAGGAGTGATTCCATTCGTCTAAATTGACATGACCTGGGGCCCAAGCGTCAAGCTGCTCTTTTGTGTAGTCCTTCGCATTGACTGTATGAACGGTATCGTAAAATAATTGCGCCAGCAAGGGGCAATCGTCAGCTTTGTATTCTCTGATAAACATCATAACCCCCGTTGTATTCCTTGCATAGAAAGGCCATTTTTCGGCTAGTATCTTCGTCCTGTTCCCATGCACACGCGAAAATCCAAAAAACATCCATCCTGTTCTCTCACCAAGCCCCAAAAACACAAAACATCTATCCTGTCCTGTCGTGAAAGCCCGTTATCAATCCTGTCCTCTCGCGAACGAAATCCGGCCCGATAGACTGGTTCCCATGCACAAGCAAAATCACGTTTTGAGTGTACAATTTGAAAACTTCAAAATCACAGAAATGGCTTATTTACTGGGCTTTCCGTACGTTCAGTCTTTTACCCGCGACATCAATACCACCGTCTCAACGTGGCTCGAGAGGATAGAATGAATGTCATTTGGATATGTCCGTTCTCGGAAACATATCCAGTGTGTTTTTGGGATTATCGGTAGACGGGAACATATCCACCTTCGCTCGCATTGTATATGAAAAGGGCACTTAACTAGGAAGCGCCCTCGATTATAAACATTGATGTAATTAATAGTCTTTTTTCTTTACCGGAATCCAAATTTCGCTTCTATACTTAGGATTTCCAGTGTCTGGACTCTCGTTCCACAAAATTTCAGGGCCAGGGGCTGCCTCATATCCCGAAGATGGAAACCACTCAGAGTATATCCTTCCCCATACATTTTGAAGTGTTTCCGGGAATGGTCCAATCGATTCGAACACTGCCCATGTACCGGCTTCTACTTTCAACACATCAAATTCTGCTGTTTCATCACTTGTAGTTGCTACACCGATATAATGATCCAGCTCACCCTTTTCTTCCATTCTTCCTTCTGAGAAATTAGTAGATGTACTAATAATCCCTGTTGGTTCTACATTTGAAAGTGCTTTTAATTCTTTAATAACCTCAGGGGTTAAAAGTTCAGTCATTTTTGCAATTTCCGGGTTGACACCTTCAAAAATAATTGGAACTCTCTTCTTAAATCCTACTAGCTTAAAAGTTCCTTTCTCAATAATACGGTAATTCATTTCGCATCCTCCTTTAATTGATAATTGAAAGGTCATTCTAGGATAGGCTTTTACCTGTGTATCCTCACTTCTTGCTTTAGAAGGAAGAATACCATGCATAGAATGAAAAGCACGGGAGAATGAATCAGCTGAATCATAACCATATTTGACAGCAACATCGATTATTTTCAAGTTTGTATCTTTCAAATCAAGGGCAGCCAGAGTTAGTCTTCTTCTTCGAATATATTCTGACAAACCCATTCCTGATAAAAATGAAAACATCCTTTTAAAATGATACTCTGAGCAGTAAGCGATTTTTGATACTTCACTATAATCAATATCCTCCGTTAGGTGCTCTTCAATATATGCCAATGCTTTATTCATACTACTTAACGAATCCATCAAACAACCTCCTTTCATCATCGATATTATCAAAGGATGCGCTTGCCCATCCGACAATCTGTGCACAGTATAGTCGGCTATTATTTAAAATATTCTCTTATGAGACCTAAGAACGAAATCTAATTCATGCTTAACTTTTCAATTGCCTGTTTTCCACTAGTTAGGAAGAACAGATGCTTTCCTTTGTTACTTAAATTTTGCCTATTTAAATTCGAATCTGTTGGTTACTTGTATTCACTTGGAACAGGAATATTAAATCTCTCACACAATAGTTTTACATCATGCATATCATTTTCATCATGTTCATAACCCAAATGAAATAATACTTGATTTTCAGCATCAATACATCTTACCATTTTATTGCCTATTTTTCCAATGCCATTAAACACTTCTGGAGGATATGCTTCTCTTTCAAAAACAATGTATCCTTGTTCATTGAATTTAAACATATGAAGATCGATTATCCTACCTTTAGAATCCTTCCAAATCGTGTGAGATTTGGTGGTATATGCTTCTGTAACTTCAGCAAAGCCTTTTTCTTTTAATATTTCAATAAACTTTTTACTATTACTTTCTTTCACAAATAAGTCAATATCGTTGTGTGCTCTTGTTTCTTCTTCTAATAGAGCATCTACTCCCCAACCGCCATCTATCCAAATGTTAATTCTATTTTCTTCAGCATATGTTATTATCTCAATGGCATCTGTTTTATTTACCATGCGATTCCTCCGTTTAAATTAAAATTTATAAGTGATAAATTTCGAAGCTATTATTCCTAATAATATAACACCTATTGTTCCAATCAAAGCTAAAGATAAAGTTTACCTTTCTCTCGCCATAACTAGAGAAAATCGAGGTTCCATCACCCTAGATTTATGTTCTCTTTTGTTCCGTGGTAGAAAGGCTCCGTGTCTAAGGATTTTTAATTAATTGCTCTATCCCTTCTTCGGATGTTAACATTTCAAGATTATTAAATATCTTCTCTTCGTCCCAATTCCACCACTCTAACTTTAGCAAGAATTCAACCTTTTCATCACTAAATCGCTTCTTGATAAATTTAGCTGGATTCCCACCATATATTGTGTATGCTTCAACACTTTTTACTACAGTTGAGTTAGCAGCAATAATCGCACCATCACCAATTTTAACACCTGGCATAATGGTTACATTTTGACCTATCCATACATCATTGCCAATCACTGTATCTCCCTTAAAAGGCAGCTGTTCTACTGTTGGCATGACTTTTTCCCAACCACCTGCAAAGATATTAAAGGGGTAGGTTGTTATGCCATCCATTCTATGATTTGCTCCATTCATAATGAATTTTACTCCCTCTGCTATTGCACAAAATTTGCCTATGATTAGCTTATCACCAAGAAATTCATAATGATGCTCTATATTATCATAAAATTTCTCAGGAGACTTTTTATTATCGCTATAATAGGTATATTCTCCAATTTCTACATTGGGCCGTTTCGGTAAATTACTTATATAACAAACCGTTTTGATGTTTTCATTTGGATATAATTTTTTCTTATCTGGTCCTAGCATAGGATATACCTCTCTTTCATTCTT